>HHCFC01400__coassemble_1371_pt1 | contig 27855 bp, 21 predicted proteins | sample HHCFC01400__metabat2_high_PE_058 | metagenome-assembled genome bin HHCFC01400 | reverse complement strand
CCATTGCCTTTCTGGCGAGCGTGTGCTTTCGCGACGGCTTTCCCGTTTTAAGAACCATGGGGTTGTCTTTGGCGCTGCTTTCGGGGGCGAGCATCGTGGGCCGCATGTTGGGTTTGGCCGACCTCGCTCAGGACGAACGCGGCTCCATCGTGTTCGTGGTTTCAATGGCATTCATGGTGTACGTGATGCTGTCTCCCGCATTCCAATTATGGAAAACGAGGAAGGACGCAGAAAGCGAGGAAGCGGCACCGGTCGAACGGCAAAGCGGGAACAAAGCGCTTGTGCATGAAGGGTTTGCGCGGGAATGGGGCCTTACGCCGCGCGAGGAAGAGGTGCTGATGTACGTCAACGACGGCTACAATGCACCCTACATCGCCAAAGCGCTTTTCGTGTCCGATTCCACGGTCCGCACGCATTTGAAAAGCATTTACCGCAAAACGCAGACTTCGTCGCGCATGGAACTGATCGACCTCATGAGAGGGGAGCGCGGGGAAGGCGGTGGGAAAAGGAAGTGAAGGAAGCAGGGCGGGGCGGCAAACGCGGGGTGGCAAGATGTATTGCCGCCCCGCGTGCAGTCGCTTGATCACATGATGCCAACAAGACCGAAGACTGCCTGATGCTTGCCGGCGCGCCAGCTGCTTCGACTAGAGCGACGCCACGTATTCCCCGGTCATCTTGCCTAACGTGTGTGCCAGGGTGAGGCTTTGGCCGGCAATGGACGTGAAGTACTGCCATCCGAACCGCGAACCCGAAGCGTTGCCCGCCGCGAACAGCCCCTTGATGGGACGGTAGTCGTTGCCGAGCACCTGGCCGTTTTCATCGATGAGCAGGCCTGCCACCGTGACCATGAGGACGCCGAGGGCTTTCGTTCCGCCATAGGCGTAATACGGCGGGTTGCTGACGGGGATCATGAGCGACGGGTCTTTGCCGAAGTCCTCGTCAACGCCTTGCGCACATAGGTCGTTGTAGCGTTCGATGGACGCGACGAAATTGTCGAGCGCCTCTCCTTCGTAGCCAAGGTAGGTGCCCAGCGTCTCGAGGTCGTCTGCCGCATACACGCACGCTCCGCCGCCTTCGGCTTTGTTGGTTCCCGCTTCTGCGCCGGTGGATTCGCCTTCTTCCGCAGAACCCTGCGCACCGCCCGCATAGGCTTTCTCCATAGTAGTGCGAAGGGCGTCGAAGCCGCCTGTCACGTCGAAGCTCATGTGCCCGAAAGGCTGCGCGTTCAGCAGTTCCTCGACGTTGCTGTCGAACACCGTTACAATCTGCCCATCAGGCTGGCGCGCGCCTGGCATGGCCATAAGCTCGGTAGACCCAAAGCCTTCGTTGCAGTAGCGCTTTCCGTCGGCATTGAGCCACAGGGCCGCCGTTGCGCCCAGCGGGTCGGTGGGCGAATCGCACGGATACCAATAAGCTCCGTCCATGGTGCCCATGCATGGGTCAAGGCGTCCGCCGGCCCAATAGCCCATTTGTATGCCCGTGCCATCGCGGTCGAGCATGTTGGTGATCTCGTCGTTGGGGCCAAGCGACTCCTTGATTTCGTACAGGAGGTCCTGGCACATCTCGGCGTTCGTCCCGAAGCCGCCAGTGGCTATGATGACGCCTTTTGCCGTGTTCACCTGAACGTATCCATCGGGCCCTTCGCCAATGGCCCCAACAACCGCCCCGCTTTCGTCGGTGACAAGCTGGCAAGCCTTCGTTTCGAAAAGGACGTCGCCGCCGCTTTGCTGGGCGGCTTCCTTGCAGCGGTGAAGCGATTCGGTCAGAAGGTCGCCGCCGGCCGTTGCGGTGCCCACCCACGACTTCAAACCGGAAAGTTCCTTTTTGAATGGACCTTCGGGCTTGTAGTGCATGATGTTGAAAGTTTCGAAGTCCTTTTCATTCAGGTTGTTGAAAATCCAGTCGAACGTGGAGCCGCAGTTTTTGGCATACTTCATGATGAGGGCGGGATTGGAGCGGTTGTTCGAGCGGACTTGCCAGTCGTTCACGAATTCGATGGGGTCAACTTCGGGTATGCCCTTGCTTTTCAGATAGCTTGAGTTGATGTGACCCATTTGAAAGCCGGTGTAGGACCAGCTTTCCTCGCTATGCTCGTCCATGCCGTAGGCAACGGCGCCTGCTTCGGCCGCCGCGCGCAGTGCACAGCTTCCCGCATGGCCCAGGCCAATGACCAGCACGTCGCAATCGTAGGTTTGGACGATGTCGGTGACAGACTCCGGGGCAGTGCGCCATGCAGATGTGCCGGAGGTCGAGGTGGCCGCAGCGTCATCCCGGGTCTCGTCGGAAGTCGACTGGGGAGAGCAAGCGCCCAAAGCCCCCATGCCTGCCATCCCAAGTGCACCCACCCCGGCGCCTTTCAAAAAACTTCTACGCGAAAACGAACCCATATGCACATCCCTTCCTTTCACAGAGGCCCGCACAGAGTGCACGACGAATGTGCTGCGCACCCTGTGCGATATGATTGGACGGTTTAGGGCAAAGCGCATCTCCCAAACCGTTGAATTTTGCTTTCGCGGAACGGGCGTCTTCCCTCAACGAAATGGGGGAGAGCATTTGTTTTACCTGTTCGCGAGGCATGGTTTCAGGCGCGATGGCAAAGAAGGCGGGTCGGCGCGTTTCATTGCAATAGCGTGCAAAGGCGCCCTGTCGGTGTTTGCGGCGGTGCACCTGCGTGCTGCTGATGTTGTGTGGTTGGCGGCGACCCTCGATGCCGGGTGCGGTTGCCGATATAATGGGGGAAACTGACGATCCGGGCAGGCGGCGTCCCGCCGTCCGGCAGCATGCGCGTGGAGGACGGGTTTCCCATGTCAGAGGCACTTTACCGGAAGTACCGGCCGCAGATCTTCGAGGACGTGGTCGGCCAGGAGCACATCGAGCGCACCATCAAGAACGCCATCGGCCAGGACAAGGTGAGCCACGCCTACCTGTTCACGGGCCCGCGCGGCACGGGCAAGACCACCACGGCGCGCCTTCTGGCCAAGGCCCTGCTATGCGAGAAAGGTCCCACCGCCGAACCTGACGGCACGTGCGACGACTGCGTGGCCATCGCCAACGGGGAGCATCCCGACGTGTACGAGCTGGACGCCGCCAGCCGCACGGGCGTGGAGAACGTGCGCGAGGAGATCATTGGGCGCGTGCAGTTCGCGCCGACGCGCGGCCGCTACAAGGTCTATATCGTCGACGAGGTGCACATGCTCTCCACGGCGGCGTTCAACGCGCTGCTGAAGACGCTGGAGGAACCACCGAGCCACGTGGTGTTCATCCTGTGCACCACCGATCCGCAGAAGGTGCCGGAAACCATCCATTCCCGCTGCCAGCGGTTCGACTTCCGCCGCATTTCGGCCGAAGCCATCGTGTCCCGCCTGGGAGCCGTGTGCGTGGCCGAAGGCGTGGAGTTCGAGGGCGAGGCGCTGGATCTCATCGCGCATCGTGCCGAAGGCGGCATGCGCAACGCCCTGACCTCGCTGGAACAGTTGATCGCGTTCGGCGAAGGCAAGGTGACCATGGAGGTTGCCGAGCGCTTGCTGGGGTCGCTGGACTCGAGCGATCTGGCCGCCATCGTGCGCGCCATCGGGACGCGCGACGTGGCCTCTTGCTTCCGTTGGACGGCGGAATACGTGGAAACCGGCGCCGACCTGGCGCAGTTCGTGCGCGACCTGGCCGAGCACATCCGCAACATGTACGTGTTGGCGTTGGCTGGCGACGACGTGGCGCTGGAAGTGGGCGAGTCGGTGCGGCGCGAACTGGCCGACGAGCTGCCGCTGTTCGGTCCCGACCGTCTGGCCCGCATGCTCGGCGTGCTGGGCGACGTGTCGGCGGAGCTGAAGACGTCCACGAATCCGCGCCTGTCCTTCGAGATCGCGCTCACGCGCATGGTGCGGCCCGATTCCGACCTGACGCTGGAATCGCTGGCGGAACGGGTGGAGGCGCTGGAAGCCGGGCATTCGGCCGTGGCGCATGTCGTGTCCGCCGCTGCGCCGTCGGGCGTGTCGGGGCAGGCGGCGGTAAGCGGTTTCGCTGCGCAGGCAGCGGGAGCCACCGGCGGTCGGGCCGCGTCCGTGGCGGGGGCGTCCGCAACGGAGGGCGCGACCCATCCGGCTGGTGGGTTTGCGGAAGGTGCCGCCGCATCTGCGGGGGCTGCTGCCGGCGGGGTGGAGCCTGCTGCGCAGGCGGCAGCGTCCCTGGCCGGAGCCTCTTCGCTCTCGGGCGCGCATGAAGCGTCGGCTGCCGGTCTCGCCGCGGCCGTTGTGGGAGGCGCCGCCGTTGCGCCTGCCCCCGCCTCTGAGGCGCCTGCCCCCGCAACGGGCAACGCCCCTTCGGGGAGCCTGCTTGACAACCTGCAGAACCCGGCCGCGCTGCAGCGCGTCTGGCAGGCGGCGCTGACCACGCTCAAGAAGAGCAAGGCCGCCTACGGCGTGCTGTTCCTGAATACCAAGGCAGCGTTCGACGCCGCGCGCGCGACCCTGGTCGTGGAGTTTCCCGCCGAGAACACGTTCGCGTTCAAGGCCGTGCAGAAGCCCGACGTGCAGGATGCGCTTGCCGAGGCCCTGCGTCAGGCGTGCGGGGAGCAGCTGGCGTTCGTCTTCGCGCAGGCGGGGTCGGCCTCGTCCGCCGGCAGCGCGGCGGGGGCGGGCTGCACGGCGGCCTCTGACGGCGCGGCGCAGGCTTTGGGCAGCGTCCGGCCTGCCGCCGAGGCGCGCGCGGCCATCCAGCAACAGCCGCCGCGCGACGACAGGCAGCCGCAGGCTGCCGTTCAGTCCGCTGCCACGTCGCAGGTGGGGTCGGCGGCCGAGCCGGCAAGCCGGCCTTCGCCACGTGCCGGGTTCGAGCCTCCTGCGCCCGAGCCGACGCCCGTCGACCTCTACGACGAGATGCCGCCGTACGACGACGAGCCCTTTGCCTACGACGACTATGCGCCGGCTGCGGCCACGCGGCCGGCGTCTTCCACGCCGTCCGGAACGGCGAACGCCCTCTCGCCCGATACCTCTGCGGCGTCCGGCGCTGTCGCGTCTGCGCCGCCGTCTTCCGCAGCTTTGGCCACCGGCGAGGGCGCGCCTTCGTCCGCCGACCTGGAAGCCATTCTTGCCACCAGTTTTGGTGACGGCGTGGTGATCGAAGAAGTGAGAGAATAGCAAGCAGCACGAAAGCCGACGGGTGGCAGCCGGGAAGCAGCGGCCGACACGCGGCGTGCGCGGTCAGCGGGCGACCACCCCGCAACGGCCTGCGACCAGCAAGCAAGCCCTGCCGACCGCGGCAGGCACCGAACCGCCAGGAAACGAAGGAGTCAACCGCAATGGACATGAAGAAGATGATGAAGCAGGCCCAGCGCATGCAGGCCGAACTCGCCAAGGCCCAGGACGAGATCAAGGACATGGAGTTCGAAGCCACGGCCGGAGGCGGGATGGTGAAGGTGGTGGCCACGGGCGACATGGCCGTCAAGAGCATCGCCATCGACCCGGAAGCGGTCGACCCGGAAGACGTGGAGATGCTGGAAGACCTGGTGCTCGCGGCGGTGAACGAGGCGCTGCGCGGCGTGTCCGACATCAGCGCCCAGCGCCTGAACGCCGCCACGGGCGGCATGAGCATCCCTGGCCTCATGTAGCCGGGACGCGGGAAGGAAAGGGAGCCTCCGTGTATGCCGCACCTTCCATCCAGAAGCTGCTCGACGAGCTTGAACGGCTGCCCGGCGTGGGACCCAAGTCGGCGCAGCGCATAGCGTACTGGATCCTCAATGCCGACCGCGCGACGGCGTTGCGCCTGTCCGACGCCATCGCCGAGGTCAAGGACACGGTGCGCTTCTGCTCGCGTTGCTTCAACTACGCCGAAGGCGACGTGTGCGACATCTGCGGCTCGAGCAAGCGCGACCAAAGCGTCATCTGCGTGGTCAGCGAGCCACGCGACATCCCGCCTATCGAGCGCACCGCCGTCTTCTCTGGCGTGTATCACGTGCTGGGAGGCGCGCTTTCGCCCATGGAGGGCATCGGTCCCAACGACCTGCATATCGCCGAGCTGATGAAGCGCTTGGCGTCCGAAGAGGTAGAAGAAGTGGTGCTGGCCACGAACCCCAATGTGGAAGGCGAAACGACGGCCTCCTACCTGGCGCGCCTCATCAAGCCGCTCGGCATTGCCGTGACGCGTCCGGCCAGCGGGCTTCCTGTGGGGGGCGACTTGGAATTTGCCGACGAGGTGACCCTGGGCCGGGCCATCGAGGCGCGCCGTCCGCTGTAGGGCGTACGCGCCGCCATGGGGGCGGTGGAGGCCCGAGAAAAACGAAGGACCCGCGCATGCGCGGGTCCAAACTGCTCCGAGTGAAGATGAGGGCTCTGTCCCCTCCAAAAACAAAGCCTTCGCCTTTACCGAAGCCTGAGAATGCTCATTAAAAGGCATCGGCTAGTATAGCATCTTTCTCCATAAAATAACAAAACTATTTTTCGGGGGGCGGTGACCCTCAACGAGGAGGCAAGCATGTTCGATCCCATCGCCTACATCAACGAGCCGCGTTGGCAACAGTCGCGGCTGGGACTTGACCGCATCCGTGAGCTGCTCGATCGGCTGGGTCGCCCGCAGGACCGGTTGCGGTTCGTCCATGTGGCGGGCACGAACGGCAAGGGTTCCACCTGTGCGTACCTGGCATCCATCCTGCAGGCGGCCGGCTATCGCACGGGCTTGTTCACGAGCCCCTACCTCGAGGCGTTCGAGGAACGCATCCGCGTGGATGGCGAAAACATCTCCGCGGCCGACTTGCTCGAGGCGACGCTCGAAGTCAGGGAGCAGGCCGAGGCCCTGACCGACCATCCTACCGAGTTCGAGCTCATGTGCGCCGTCGCGCTCGTCCACTTCGCGCGCAGCGCGTGCGACGTGGTGGTGCTGGAGGTGGGTCTGGGCGGCCGCTTCGACGCGACGAACGTCATCGACGCTCCCGAGGCATGCGTCATCGCGCGCATCGGCCTTGACCACACGAAGCTTCTGGGGAACACGCTGACAGCCATCGCGAAGGAGAAGGCCGGCATCGTCAAGCATGGCGCGCCCGTGGTGTCCTATCCGCAGGACCCCGAGGCCATGGCCGTCATCGAGCTGGCGGCGGCCGAAGCGGGCGACGAGCTGGCGGTGGCCGACTTCGCGCAGCTTTCCTGTGGGAAGGTGGCATGGGATGCGTCCTCGCCGCTGACGGGTGCCGACAAGGGTGCCCGGGCGGCGGACTCCGGTGCGGGTGCGCCGTGCCGGCAGTTCTCCTATCGGGAGTTCCGCGACCTGCAGACCGCCCTGCTGGGGTCGTACCAGCCCTCGAACGCGGCGCTGGCCATCGAAACCGTGCGCGTGTTGCGCGAGCGTGGCTGGAACATCCCCGACGAAGCGGTGCGCGAAGGCGTGGCCGACGCGCGTTGGCCGGGCCGTTTCGAGATCGTGGGACGTGACCCGCTGTTCGTCGTGGATGGAGGCCACAATCCCCAGGGGGCCCGTGCGCTCGTGGACACGCTGCACGAGCTCATGGACGATTCGGCCGCTTCTCGGCAGGCCGCCAGGCCGCGCGTGGTGTTCGTCATCGGCGTGTTGGAGGACAAGGACTATCCGAGCATGCTGGAGGCCGTGCTGCCAGAGGGAGACGCGTTCGTCGCCCTGACGCCGGACAACCCGCGTGCCCTTCCTGCCGACAAGCTGGCGCGTGCGATTCGCTGGACGGGTCAGGACCTGCTGGGATGCTCGGCTTGCGTGAAGCCGTACGTGTCGCGCGACGCGCAGGACGCCGTGAGGCAGGCGCGCGAGCTTGCGGGGGACGAAGGGATCGTGGTGGCTTTCGGCAGCCTGTACTCCGTGGCCGCCCTCAAGGCGGCGCTGTAAAAGGAGGCACGGCAACGCCTGCGGGCTCGGGGTGCGCGGGGCTTCGGTTCACGACGCCCGTGTGCGCAGGCTCGCAGGTTTCGGTCGTATCCCCTGTGCCGCCGGCCTGCCTGCCTGCCCGGCGTTCGCCGCTGGGCAGGCAGCTTGGGCGTTCTACAGGCTGTCGACGTACTTAACCAGGTCGCCGACGGTTTCCAGGTTCTCGGGCTCCCCGAAGTCCACTTCGCAGGCCTCTTCGAGGTCGCAGATGAGCTCCACCATGTCGAGCGAGTCGATGCCGAGCGATTCGAAGGTGGACTCTTCCCCGACGGTTTCCGGGTCGATGTCCAGGTTCTCGTTGAGGATGTTCTTGATGGTGTCCAGTGTTGCCATGGGGCGTTCCTTTTCTCGCGGTTGAAGAACAACGGGGCACATTGTACTACGCTTCCACAAGCTCCTTTTGCTTGAGCAAGCCGTAGCCCCCGTCGTCGCGCCGATACAGCACGTTGACCATGCCGCTGTCGCGGTCGGTGTAGGCGAAGAAGTCGTGGCCGAGAAGGTCGATCTTCACCAGCGCCTCTTCCTCGGTCAAGGGTTCGAACTCGATCTCCTTCACGCGCAGCACTTCGTCTTCGTTCAGTTCCTCCATCAGGTGGTCCAGGTCGGTCTTTTCGGCCGGGGCGTCGCGGATGACGTCGGCTGCCTTTTCGGTGGCACGCACCTTGCGGTCGATGACCTTTGTCTTGTATTTGCGCAGCTGGCGCACGACCTTTGCAGCGGCCACATCGATGGCCGCGTACATGTCCTCTTCGCTCTCTTCCACGCGGATGATATGGCCCTTGGTGCGCAGGGTGACTTCGCATACGGCAGGTCGGGGGTTGGCGGGGTTCTTCTCCACGTATAGAACCACTTCGGCCACGAGCGGATCGATGTCCATGACCTTCATGGAGTTACCGATCTTTTCTTCGGCGTACTGACGCAACGCATCGGTGACGGGCATTCTGCGTCCAGTTACGGTAATGCTCATAGCGCTCACCTCTTACCTCGTGACGAATAAAAAAACAGCCCGATCTGCAGGCGTCGGCAATGTCATGCGCGGCAGGTGATGATTCCGTATCGCACGTCCAAGCCGACTCCTTCCGTCAAGCTGATGGCTACAGGATAGCGCAAAATGCACGGCGTTGACCTCCTTATCTAGAAATTTCACCGATGCGTTCGGAATCGTCGTCCGCAGGCGGGTCCGGCAAGTCGAAATGCCTACGTTGTGAAATCGGTTTAAAAACATGCCGCCTTTGACAGGCGGCCACGCCGTTTTCGAGGATAATAACGAAGATATGGCAAAGCGCGCCGCGTGCCGCAGAGGACGGGGCTTTCAGGCGCGCGGGACAAAGACAGGGACGCGACGCATGCCGAACGATCAGAATCCATCGAAAAAAGAGGCCTCGCAGCAAATCCACCACGGCTCTTCCTCGGCGCACACGCCGGCTTCCGAGCCCGCATCCCCAAAGCCTGCGGCGGCCCCTGATGCCGCTTCCCCGGAGCCCGCACGCATCTACATCAAGGAAGTGGAAGGCCATCAGGCCCGGTACCGCAAGCTCATCCAGCTCACGCATTCGTCCACCAAGGCCGCCGGCGCCATGCTGCTGGCCGCCGTGGTGGCGCTCGTGGTGGCGAACGCGGGGGCCTACGAGGGCTTTCTTGCGTTCTGGCAAACCGAGGTGGGCGTCTTCTTCGGCAGCATGGAAGCCGAAATGTCGCTGGCGCACATCATCAACGACATCTTCATGGCGGTGTTCTTCCTTCTGGTGGGCCTGGAGATCAAGTACGAGATGACGGTGGGCGAGCTGACGAACATTCGCCAGGCGTTGCTCCCCATCGTGGCGGCTTGCGGCGGCGTGGTGGCGCCTATCCTCATCTACCTGGCGTTCAACGGCGGCAACCCCGACACGTCGCATGGATGGGGCGTGCCGACCGCCACCGACATCGCCTTCGCGCTCGGCATCATGGCGCTTCTGGGCAACCGCGTGCCCAACGGCGTGCGCGTGTTCTTGAGCACGCTGGCCGTGGCCGACGACATCATCGCCATCCTGGTCATCGCCATCTTCTACGGCCACAGCCCTTCGCTGTTCTGGCTGGGGTGCGCGGCGGGGGTGTTCGTGGTCCTGCTGATAATGAACCGGAGCCATATCTACTCGCTGGTGCCGTACCTCTTGGTAGGCGTCGCGCTGTGGTACTGCGTGTTCATGTCGGGCGTCCATTCCACCATTGCCGGCGTGCTGCTGGCGTTCGCCATCCCCACGGGCTCGCGCGTCAACCTGAAAAGCTTCATATCCTGGTCGGGCGGCAAAGTGCGCGAAGCGCGCGACGCGTTCGACGACGCCACGCCCGTCATGGGCCAGCAGGACTACCTCAAGACCGTGCAGAGCCTGAGCAACGTGGCGCGCCAGGTGGTGCCGCCCGCCACGCGTCTGGAGCACAAGCTGTACCCGTGGGTGTACTTCGGCATCCTGCCGCTGTTCGCTCTCACGAACGCCGACGTCAGCTTCGTCGGCGGCGATTTGGGGGCCATGTTCTCCAACCCGGTGCTCTACGGGGTGTTCTTCGGCCTTTTGGTGGGCAAGCCCGTGGGCATCATGCTGTTCAGCTTCATCGTGGTGAAGCTGAAGGTGGCCTCGCTGCCCCAGAACGTCAACTGGATACACATGCTGGGCGCGGCCATTCTGGGAGGCGTGGGATTCACCATGGCCATCTTCGTGGCGAACCTGGCGTTTGCCGACGAGCAGCTGGTGACGGCCGCGAAGCTGGGCATCCTGTCCGCCTCGCTTCTGGCCGGCGTGCTCGGGTTCGTCTTTTTGTACCTGCAGGCACGCGCCGCGAAAAAGCATGGCGTGGCGTACCTGACCACCGATTCCGACGACGAATGCTTGCAGACCGCCGACGTGGAGGCGGCGCGCCAGGCGGAGAAGCTGTTGGAAGAGATAGAAAGCCCGCTTCTGAAAGAGGAGATCACCGCCGCGAAGCGCGAGAGAGGCGTGGCGGAAGTGGTGGTCGATCTGGGGGAGGACGAGATGCGCAGCGACGCATTGGCCGAAGAGGCCGAAGACGTCGTGGGCATGTCGGGCACGGACGAGAGAGAGAAACGGTAGGGAAGTCCCATGGAAGCAGCAGCCATCGTGTTGGCGGCGGGTGCAGGAACCCGCATGAAGTCCAAGAAGCCGAAGGTCGCCCACGAGGTGCTGGGCAAGCCGCTCGTGCGCTGGGTGGTGGACGCCGCGCACGAAGTGGGGATCGAGCACGTGGTGTGCGTGGTGGGTCATGCCCGCGAACAGGTGATTCCGCTGGTGGAGCACGACACGCAGGTGGTGGTGCAGGCCGAGCAGCGCGGCACGGCAGACGCGGTGGCCGCCTGCAAGGACGCGCTGGCCGGCTTCGACGGGTCCCTCGTGGTGTTGTCGGGCGACTGCCCGCTCATCACGTCCGACACCATCCGCAGCCTGGTGGACATGCGCGAGAAGTCGGGTGCCGCCGTGGTGGTGCTGACCATGCAACCGGAAGACCCCTTCGGCTATGGGCGCATCGTGCGTGAAGGGGGCGGTTCGGTGGCGCGCATCGTCGAGCAGAAGGACGCCACGCCGGAGGAAGCCGCCCTCACCGAATGCAATTCGGGCTTCTACTGCTTCGATTCCCAGGCGCTGTTTCAGGCGCTCGACCAGGTGAGCAGCAACAACGCCCAAAGCGAGTTCTACCTGACCGACGTGCTTGAGATCTGCCGCACCGCCGGGCGTTCCGTGCTGGCCATGAGGTGCGACGATCCCGACGAGTGCCTGGGCGTGAACTCGCGCATCCAGTTGGCCGAGGCCGCCAAGCACCTGCAGCGCCGCATCAACCAGGCGCACATGGCCGCCGGCGTGACCATGACCGACCCCGACCAGGTGTGGATAGGCCCGGACGTGGTCATCGACCAGGACGTGGAACTGCTGCCGCAGACGTTCTTGCTGGGGACGACACGCGTGGGTGAGGACAGCGTCGTAGGGCCGAACAGCCGCCTGACCGACACCGTGGTGGGCCGTGGCTGCGTCGTGGACGAGACCGTGGCCGTGGAGGCCTGCATCGACGACGGCGCCACGTGCGGCCCGCGCGCCTACCTGCGTCCCGGCGCGCACCTGTGCGAAGGCGCGAAGGCGGGCACGCACGTGGAGATCAAGAAGTCCACGGTGGGCAAGGGCTCGAAGGTGCCGCACCTCAGCTACATCGGCGACTGCACCATCGGCGAAGGCGTGAACATCGGCGCGGGCTCCATCACGTGCAACTACGACGGCGTGCACAAGCACGCCACCACCATCGGCGACGGTGCCTTCGTGGGCAGCGACACCATGCTGGTGGCCCCGGTAAACGTGGGCGCGCATGCCGTCGTGGGCGCCGGTTCCACCATCACGCGCGACGTTTCCGAAGGCGCGCTCGGCCTGGGCCGCGCCCGCCAGACCGAAATCCCCGACTGGGCCACCAAGCACTTCGGCGCGCAGAAGGGATAGGGAGGGCGGCGTTCCCCTCGTGCAGGACGCGCGCATCGGCCGCGGGGGCGTGCGCGCCGGGCATTCGCGGTTGCGTGCGAAAGGCCCAGAAGCGAGGGCTTTCTGCGGGCGCAGCGGTTCTTCCCTTGCGCCCGTTTCGTTCTTCCATCCAACTTCCCGCGTTCGCCGCGGGGCTTCCGATATGCAATAATATGCGTTGACATGACAGGGACGGTCGAAGAAGGGGCGGTTCATGGACTCGCAAGAAACCATGCTTTTGTTTTCGGGCTCGGTGAACCACGAGCTTGCCGAAGAGATTGCCGCGGAGCTGGGAAGCACGCTGGGCAACGTCAAGCTCGAGAAGTTCGCCAACGGCGAGATCTATGCCCGCTATCTGGAAAGCGTGCGCGGCGCAGACGTGTTTCTCGTGCAGTCGGTGTGTTCGGGCAACGGCTACGACGTGAACGACGCGCTCATGGAACTGCTCATCATGGTGGATGCCGCCAAGCGCGCGTCGGCCCACAACGTGTGCGCGGTGGTGACCCACTATGGCTATGCGCGCCAGGACCGCAAGGCCGCCTCGCGCGAGCCCATCAGCGCCAAGCTGGTGGCCGACCTGCTGACGGTCGCCGGCGTGGACAACGTCATCGCCATCGACCTGCACCAGGACGCCATCCAAGGCTTCTTCGACCTGCCGGTGAACCACATGACGGCCATGCCCATCTTCGTGGACTACTACAAGAACAAGGGCTTCGACCCCGACCAGCTGTGCGTCGTCTCGCCCGACGTGGGCCGTGCCAAGGCGGCGAAGAAGTTCTCGAACATGCTGGACTGCGACCTGGCCATCATGCACAAGGACCGCCCCAAGCACAACCAGGCCGAGATCACGGCGCTTATCGGCGACGTGACCGGCAAGATATGCATCCTGAACGACGACATGATCGACACGGGCGGTTCGCTGGTGGCCGCGGCGGCCACGCTCAAGGCCAAAGGTGCGGCCGAAGTGTACGCCTGCGCCACGCATGGCCTGTTCAGCGGGCCGGCCTACGAGCGCATGGAGAATTCCCCCATCGAAGAGGTGGTGGTGACCAACGCCGTGCCCGTGCCGCTGGAACGCCAGACCGGCAAGATCAAGGTGCTGTCGCTGGCTCCGCTGCTTGCGAAGACCATCAGCAACGTGTACTCCAACGGCAGCGTCTCGGCGCTGTTCGACTGACAGGTTCCGGCGGCCGGAAAGGCCGCCGGAACCTGCCGACGCTGCGAAGGGCTGTGGTGCCCAATCTTCATGCGATCCCGCGGGCTCGCGTACTCCAGTACGCGTCGTCCGTGCGATCCCACGAATCTCGGGCACCACAGCCTCTCTCGCTGACGTTACGAACGACCTGTGAGCATAAGAAAGTGATGGCATGTATTTGATCGTGGGCCTGGGCAATCCGGGCGAAGAGTACGCGCATACCCGGCACAATGCCGGGTTCGACGCCGTGGACGCGCTGGCCGGGGAAATCGGCGTGCGCTACTGGAAGAACGAGTGCGGCGCGCTGACGGGCAAAGGCACATGGCGCGACCACGACCTGGTGCTGGCGAAGCCGCAAAGCTTCATGAACACCTCGGGCGGACCGGTGAAGCAGCTAATGAACACCTACGGCGTGGACGCGGAGCATCTCGTCGTCATCCACGACGAGCTGGACATCGATCCGGGCACCATCCGCGTGAAGTTCGGCGGCGGCCACGCCGGCCACAACGGGCTGCGCTCCATCTGCGACAAGACCGGCACGCGCGACTGGTACCGGGTGCGTGTGGGCATCGGCCGTCCCCCGGGACGCATGCCCGTGGTGGACTGGGTGCTGTCGCAGCCGAAGAAGGAAGCGGCCGAAGACTTCGCGTACGCCGTCGACCGTGCGGCGCAAGCGGCGCTTTCTCTGGTGAACGTGGGTTTGGAGAAGACGCAGCAGGCATTCAACTAGGGGCCGTGCTGGGTCGCGTGGCGATAGGTGCCGATGCGTCGGCATCGAAGGATGCGGGAATGGGATCAGCGAACGAAAACGGAAAAGACGGAAAGCGAGGGCGGCGCGGCAGCAGCAAGGCCATGTACGGCCTGTTCGCCATCGTGGTGCTGGGCTCGGCGTTGGGAAACCTTTCCCAGACCGCCGTGAACGCCATGCTGTCCGAGATCATGCTCGAATTCGACATGAGCGTGGATCTGGGGCAATGGCTCACGACCAGCTACATGCTGGTGCTCGGCGTCACGGTGCCGGTGGCCACCTATCTCTCGCGCCGCTTCTCGGTGCGGCAGCACGTGTTCATCGGGCTCGCGTTCTTCCTGGTGGGAGCGGTGCTCGATCTGCTGGCGCCGAACTTCGGCGTGATGCTGGCGGGGCGCGTGTGCCAGGCCATGTCCACCGGCATGCTCATGCCGCTTCTGCAGACCATCGCCATGACCGGATTCCCGCCGGGCCGCCAGGCCACCGCCATGGGCGTGGCGGGCATCGCAATGGGATTCGCGCCGAACATCGGCCCCACCATCGGGGGAGCCCTGAGCTTTTCCTGGGGCTGGCGCAGCTACTTCGTCTTGCTGGTTGTCATCACGCTGGTACTGGGCGTGGCGGCGGTCGTGGCGATCAAGCCGTCTGAAGCTCCCGACAGGGCGGCGCGCCTCGATGCGACCTCGCTGACGTTTTCCACCTTGGGATTCGGCGGCGTGTTGCTGGCGTTTTCCGATGCGAGCAGCTTCTCGGTCGCAAGTCCTTTCGTGTGGGCGCCGCTTGTCTTGGGCGTGGTCTTCCTGGTGCTGTTCGTGCGCAGGCAGAACCGGGTGGACGAACCGCTCGTCAGCATGAAGATATTTTCGTCGGCGCAGTATCGGGCAGGCTTCATCGCGCAGAACCTGTTGAACGCATCGTTCATGGGCGTCACGCTGGTGCTGCCCCTGTACGTGGAGGGGCTTTGTGGGGGTACAGCGCTGGACGCGGGTATCGTGCTGCTTCCGGGCACGGTGGCGGCTCTTGTGCTGAACCCGCTGGCGGGCTTTCTGACCGACCGTGTGGGCGTGCGCCCGGTGGCGGTGGTTTCAGGCGCATTCTTGGCGACTGGTGCCGTGCTCACGGTGTTCTTGCGGGCCGACACGCCGCTGGTGACCGTCATGCTGTTCCAGGCGGTGCGTGCCATGGGCGTGTCGGGACTGGTGGGACCGTTGACCTCGTGGAGCTTGGCGAAGCTGCCGCGGCCGTTGGTGTCTGACGGGTCGTCGTTCTGCATTGCGGTGCGGCAGGCGTGCGCGTCGTTCGGCACGTCGGCCATGGTGTTCGCCATCACGGTCACGGGTGCGAGCGCCATCGGCCTGGCGAATCCGGCGTTGGCCTATCAGCTGGCCTTCGGCATCTCTGCCGTCATGGCCGTCGCCACGCTCGCCTTCATCGTGGCGAAGGTGCGCTAGGGGCGCTTGGCGTATGGCGGGGCGCCTGCGGGGCGGCACCATCGGGCACTACGGTGCCTGCAGAACGGCGTTCCCGGCAGCACCCTCCCTCACCGGGCCGAAGGCGCGACAGGGACATCCGTTTCGCGTGCGAGGTCGGCTTTCGTCACGTCGTCGGGAAGGCCGGCCTGCGGCATGCGGAGCGTGCCCACCTTCTCGCGACGATGCAGGTCCCACAGCATGAGGGCAGCCACCACGATGAAGGCGCAGCCTCCGACGATGCCGAAGGGACCGGGGCCCACGAAGGGGTTGCCGCCCGTTAGCGAGAAGATGATGCCGGCCTGGGCCATGGCGTTGATGGTGGAATGGCCGATGGCCGCCGCCAGGCAGCTGCCGGTACGTTCGGTGACGTACGTGAGGAAGATCCCGCAGACGACGCAGAACACGCACATGGCGGCGATGCCGGCAAACGGCCAGCCCGGATAGCCCATGCCGTAGTTGTGCCCAAGCGCGGTCAGGGGCGCATGCCACACGCCCCAGATGACGCCGGTAATCAGGAGCGTCGGCACGATGTGCAGGCGGCTTGCCATCTTCGGCACCAAATACCCTCGCCAGCCCCATTCCTCGCCGAAGGTCGGCACGATGTTGATGACGCCTCCCAGCACGACGGCGATGGCCAGGGTCAGGTACTGTGACATGCGCAGAAGCTCGGGGTCGACGGCCGGCGCGCCTTGCGCGGCCAGTGCCTGCTGGGTGGCCGCAACCAGATAGTCCATGGAAGCCGAAAAGTCGTTCGGGAAGCAGAGGAAGTACACCCCTGCCCCCACCACGATCAGCACGGACGGACCGAACCAGGCGACCAGGAACCAAGGGAACGACTGCTTGAAGCGGCGGGGCTTCAGCACGGAGTTGCGGAAGCCCTCGCGCGTGACCAGCCGCGTGACGACGACGGCCAGGGCGGGGAAGAACATGGCGCCGCCGACGGCCAGCTGCGTGAGCGTGGCGGGCAGTCCCACCAATGCCCCCGTTGCGATCGGGTACACGACGCCGAATTCGTACGCCCACGTCAAAACGAACGTGACTGCCAAGAAAACCGCAACCCTCTTCATTTCGATGCCCCTTCTTCCGTCTGCCTGGCATCCGGGTCGTCCGCCGCAAGGGCGCGCCAGACCGGCGGATGCGTCTTTGCAATGGTAACAGGTGACCGCTAGTTGTGGATCTGGATAATTGCTCCTTGCAACTCTGTTCCATCTGTTATAGCATAAATATAACAAAGAAAGAGGAAAGGATCAAGCATGAACGAGGGCGCGACAGTGGCTCAGACGAAAGCGACGGCGGAGGCTCACGCTGGCACGTGCGACGTGACCGCGCCGGTTCTTATGGTGAAGGACGTCGTGAAGGCGTTCGGGGCGAAGCGGGCGGTCGACGGCGTGTCGCTGGAGGTCATGCCGGGTGACATCTTCGGGTTCGTCGGGCACAACGGCGCGGGCAAGACGACGCTCATCCGCGCCATCGTGGGCGTGACCGGGTTCGACGAGGGCGACATCCGCGTTGCGGGGCAGTCGGTGAGGACGGACGCGCTCGCGTGCAAGCGCGTCACGGCGTACGTGCCCGACAATCCGGACGTCTACGAATTCCTTACGGGCATCCAGTACCTGAACTACATCGCCGACCTTTACGCGGTGCCTGCCGACGTGAGGCGCGAGCGCATCGAGGCGTATGCCGACCGGCTGGGCCTCACTTCTGCGCTCGGCGACTTGGTGTCGTCGTATTCGCATGGCATGCGCCAGAAGCTCGTGCTCATCAGCGCGCTCGTGCACGAACCGGTGCTGCTGGTGCTGGACGAGCCCTTCGTGGGGCTGGACCCGGAGGCGTCGTTCCATGTGAAGGAGATGCTGCGCGAGCTGGCAAAACGCGGATCGGCCGTGTTCTTCTCCAGCCACGTGCTGGAAGTGGTGGAGAAAGTGTGCGACAAGGTGGCCATCATCAAGCAAGGGAAACTGCGCGCCTGCGGACCTACCGCCGAGGTGGTGGGCGACGAGAGCCTGGAGGACGTGTTCCTGGACATGATAGAGAGCGACGCGGCGCAGGGCGGGACTCATGCCGCCGACGACCAGGACGGATCTGCGCAAGGCGCCGCGGCGGCAGGTGTGTCGGGCAAACGAGGCCGCGTTCGCAGCGCCGCTGGGCGCAATGGCCGCAACGGCCGCAAGGCATAGGGGGCGGCCATGCGTGCGTTCGTCCTGCTGCTGAAGATCCAACTTTTGGGCCTGTTCGGCATCAACAAGGCGCTTCATGCCGACGCGGCGCGCGCGAAGCGCACCATCGGGCTCGTGGCGCTGGCCGTGGTGGCCCTGGTGGCCATCGTGGCGGCGTACGTGGTGAGCGTCGCCGAAACGCTCGTGAGCGCAGGGTTCATCGAGTACGTCCCGCTCATGGCGGTGCTGGTGGGTGCGGTGGCCGGAGCGGTGGCGGCCTTTCTGAAGGCGAACGGCGTGCTGTTCGCCTTCAAGGACTACGACCTGGTCATGTCGCTGCCGGTGCCCACTGCCACGGTGGTGCTGTCGCGCATCGCGTCGCTGTATGCCATGGGCGCGGCGTTCGGCCTGCTGGTGATGGCGCCGGCGTTCGCCGTGTATGCGCTGCACGCGGGCGTGTCGGCCATGGGCGTCGTGTGCATGGCGCTGGCCGTGGCGTTGGCTCCGCTTGCGCCGTTGGCGCTGGCCGTGGTGTTGGCGGCGCTCGTCGCGGCGGCCTCGTCGCGCTTCCGGCATGCGAGCATCTTCCAGGTGGTGCTCACGATGGTGCTGCTTTTGGCGTTCTTGGCGGTCTACTTCCTGGTGATTGGGCAGAGCGGTGGCGACGTGAACCAGCTTGCCGCGATGGGCGCGCAGCAGATGGGGGTGCTTTCGGGAATCTACCCGCCGGCCGCCTGGGCGTCGGCAGGCATCACGCAGGGGAACCTGGCCGCGTTCGGCGCGTTCGCAGGCGTGAACGTGCTTGCCGCGCTTGTGCTGGTGGCGGTGCTCACGCGGGCGTTCGTGCCCGTGAACGCCCTGCTCATGGCCACGCACGCGCGCGGGTCGTTCTCGTTCGAGGACGGACGCGGCAGGGCGAAGGCAGGCGCAGGCGCGCGCTCGCCGTTCCGCGCGATGCTGGCGAAGGAGGCGCGCCTGCTTGTGGCCACGCCCATCTACCTGCTGAACGGCTGCATGGGCTACGTGCTGGTGGTCGTGGGAGCCGCGGCGCTTCTGGCGATGTCGAAGACGGGCGCGCTGCCGCTTGACCAGCTGCCGCCCGAGCTCGTGCCGCTTCTTGGACAGTTCGTGCCCTGGGGCCTGGCATTCTGCGTGGGCATCATGTCCACGACGGTGGCGTCGGTGTCGCTCGAAGGATCGGCGCGCTGGATCATGCTCACGGCGCCGGTGCCGGCGCGCACGGTGCTGGCGTCGAAGGCGGCGCTGAACCTGGCGTTCGCGCTGCCGAGCGTTGCGGTGGGCGGCGTGCTGGTGGCGTTCGCGTTTCCGCTTGGCCCGGTGTCGCTGGTGTCCGTGTTCGTGGTGCCGCTGGCGTTGGTGCTGTTCTCCACCTTTGCGGGCCTCGCGCTGGACGCGCTTCGCCCTCGCTACGATTGGACCACGCCGTACGAGCCGGTCAAGCGCGGCATGCCCGTGTTCGTGGTGGCGTTCGGCGGCATGGTGATCGTGGGCGCGGGATTCGCGGTGACGGCGCTGGCGGGCGCGGCCGGCTCTCTTGTTTTGGCGGTGGTGGTTGCGACCGCGTCGCTCGTGTTGTTCCGCCAGGCCGCGCGAAAGGGCCTGGCAGCCTAAGCCGGGTTCCGGTTCGCGAGGCGAGAGGGAAAGGAAGGCGCTATCATGGGTAACCTCAACGAAACGGGCGGTTCGGGTGCGGGCTGCAACGGCGGGACCGTGCTGGAAGGACGCGCGGGGGTTGTGGTGGCCGCGGTGCTGGCCGTGATCGCGGCGGCCATGGCGGCGGCGGAGTGGTTCCTGCTGCCCGACCAGGTGATCGTGCAGTTCGGCGTGTCGGGCGAGCATTACGGCCCGAAGGCGGTCATCGTGCTGGCGACGGCGGCGCTCGGGCTGGGCGGTGCGGCGTGGCTTGCGGCCGCCTGCGCGAAGACGGGGCTTTTGCTGTCGGTCGTCGGCGCGGCGGTGGGAGTGGTGACGCTGGTCATCAACCTGGTGCTGTTCTAGCGTGCCACGGCACGTGCGTTCGGACAAGGAGGTTCGTCCATGATCATATGCATTGACCAGAAGGCCGAAGAGCCGCTGTACCTGCAGATACGCAATCAGGTCATCGCCGCCATCGCGCGCGGCGAGCTGGTGCCTGGCGCCGCGCTGCCGTCTGTGCGTGCGCTGGCGAGCGACCTGGGCATCAACCTGCACACGGTGAACAAGGCATACGCCGTGCTGCGGGACGAGGGCTACGTGCTCATGCGCGGCCGTTCGGGCGCCTACATCGCCGATCCGTGCGAGGACGACCGCGCCGACCGCGCGCGCATCGAGCTGGCCAAGATGGAGGACGGGCTGTTCGAGCTGGCCTTGGCACACCGTGCGCGCGGCGGCAGTTGGGGCGAGTTCCTGGAATGCGCCCAGGCCCAGGCTGCGCGCGCATATGGCGTGGGCGAGCGGCCGGACGCCGACCCGGTCCCGGGCGCGTCCGGCGAGAGCCGCGCCGACGCCGGTCGGGCGAAAGCCGGCACGTCCACGAAGCGCGAGACGGCCGTGGGAGGTGCGCTCTGATGCCCGGGTACGACCCCGCCGTCATGATGCTGCTGTTGGTGACGCTGCTCGTCCCCACGGTCGGCATCCTCATGGCGCTCACGCCCTTCCTCATGCGCCGCGGCGAGGTGTTTGCCGTCACGGTGCCCACGGCCGCGCAGACCGACCCGTTCGTGGTGGCTCTCAAACGGCGCTATGCGGCCATCGTCGGCGCGGCAACGGCGTTGTTCACCGCTGCCGGCATTGTGTTTTCCCTGATGGGAAACGAAAGGGGGATCATCGTGGTCCTGGCGGGCGGCACCATCGCGCTCTGCGCGGGCGGCTACGCGCTCATGCTGCGCTACCGGGCGAAGATGCAGGCGTACAAGCGCTCGCAGGGTTGGACGGCCGAGGCGCAGGAGGCCGTGGCCATGGTGGGCGAACAACCCGTGCCGCGCGCCATCTCGCTCAAGTGGAGCCTGCTGTACGCGCCCGTCATCCTGGTGACCGTGGTCATCGGCATCGTGGGCTATTCGAGCATGCCCGACATGATCCCCATGCACATGGGCTTCGACGGCACGGTGAACCGTTGGGAGCCGAAAAGCCCCGGCATCGTGGCGTTTCCCGTGATCATACAGGTGTTCATGGCCGGGTGCATCATGTTCAGCCACTGGACCATCCTGAAGTCGAAGAAATGGGCCGAACCCGGCGCGCCGGCCACGTCCGCGCTGGCGTACGGCCTGTTCGCCCGCGCGCAGAGCATCTTCCTGGTGGCGACGGGCGTGTTGCTGACGGCCTGCATCGGCCTGACATTCCAGCTGTCGGCCCTGAGCGTGATCTCGCTTGGTCAGGCGGCCGTTGCGGTGATGGTGGCCATCGTGCCCATCGTGGTGGGGTCCATCGCGCTGTCGGTGGTGTACGGCCAGGCCGGCTCGCGCGTGTTCCGGAGCATGCAGGGCTCCGAGCGCCTGCTTGCGGACGACGACGAGCATTGGAAGCTGGGCATCTTCTACTGCAACCCCGACGACGCGAGCCTGTTCCTTCCTGAGCGCTTCGGCATCGGCTGGACCTTCAACCTGGCTCGCCCCGCCGTCTGGGCCCTTCTCGCCAGCGGCCTGCTGGTAACGGTGGCGTTCATCGTGGCGGTCATGGTGCTGGTCTGAAAGGGCCAAGCAACAAGAAGGCTATTGGTTTTTTCGCGCGGGGCTCCTTGCTGTCATGTCGAGCGCGGCGCAAAGCCGCACTTTCGTCGTCCTACCCTCGCCGTGCGCTTTCGACGCCATGCGCTATAATCGCCTGCGGACGATAGCGAAAAGGACGGTAGTGCATGGCGTTTCTGCTCGGGTGCGAGAAGGTGCGGGTGGAATTCCCCACGAAGACGGTGTTCGAGAGCGTGTCGCTCGGCGTGGACGAGGGCGACCGCATCGGCATCGTCGGGCGCAACGGCGATGGGAAGTCGACGTTGCTTGCCCTGTTGGCGGGCGAACTGAGCCCCGACGCCGGACGCGTGCTGACGAACGGCGCCGTGCATGTGGGCATGCTGGGGCAGACCGACCATCTGGACGACGACGCCACGGTGGGCGAGGCCATCGTGGGCGACCGGCCCGAATACGAATGGGCGGGCGACCCGCGCATCCGCGACGTCATCGCGGGGCTTGCGCGCGACATTCCCTGGGACGCGCAGGTGGGCACGCTTTCGGGCGGCCAGCGGCGTCGCGTGGACCTGGCGCGGCTGCTCATCGGCGACTGGGACGTGCTGGCGCTGGACGAGCCGACCAACCATCTGGACGTGCGCGCCATCACATGGCTGGCCAAGCATCTGAAAGGCCGCTGGAAGCAGGGGGCCGGGGCGCTGCTGGTGGTCACGCACGACCGCTGGTTTCTGGACGAAGTATGCACGGGCATGTGGGAAGTGCACGACCGGCAGGTGGAGCCGTTCGAGGGCGGCTTTTCGGCCTACATCATGCAGCGGGTGGAACGCGACCGTCTTGCGGCGTTGGCGGAGCAGAAGCGGCAGAACGAGCTGCGCCGCGAGCTGGCCTGGCTCTCGCGCGGCGCGCGGGCGCGCGCGACGAAGCCGAAGTTCCACGTGGCTGCCGCCCAGGCGCTCATCGCCGACGTGCCGCCTTTGCGCGACGAGCTGGAACTCAAGCGCATGGCCATGGCGCGGCTGGGCAAGCAGGTGGTGGACTTGGAACACGCCACGGTGCGCTTCGAGGGCGCGGACGGCTCCAATCGCGCAGTGCTTGACGACGTGGACTGGATCATCGGGCCCGGCGACCGCTACGGCATCGTCGGCGAGAACGGCGCGGGCAAGACGACGTTGCTGCGGGTGATCCAAGGCCTGCAACGCCTGGACGCCGGGCGGGTGAAGATCGGCCAGACCGTGCGCTTCGCCGTGCTGTCGCAGCATCTGGACGACCTTTCGCGCTTCGGCAGCGACCGCGTGCGCCAGGTGATCGGCCGCTACAGCCGCCGCACCATGCTCGACGGCAAGGAAGTGACCCCGGCGCAGCTGCTTGAGAAGCTGGGCTTTTCGCGCGACGACCTCAACGAGCCGGTGTGCGACCTGTCGGGCGGGCAGAAGCGGCGGCTGGCCCTGATGCTCATTCTGTTGGACGAGCCCAACGTGCTTGTTCTGGACGAGCCGGGCAACGACCTGGACACCGACATGCTGGCCGTGGTGGAGGACCTGCTGGACGGCTGGCCGGGCACGTTGCTTCTGGTCACGCACGACCGCTACCTCATGGAACGCGTCACCGACCACCAGTTCGCGCTGGTGGACGGCAAGCTGCGGCATCTGCCGGGCGGCGTGGAGGAATACCTGAAGCTGATGGACGAACGGGAAACGGCGACCCGTCCCGACGATCGCAGGCAGATGCGCAGTCGCTCAGACAGTCCTGCTCGCACGAAGCGTCCACAGGACGCATCGGCTCAAGGGGTGCGGCGCCGCGAGGCGCAGCAAAGCAAGTCCCCGAAGGGGGAACTCGCGCGGTGCGCACCTTCCGACGATTGCCTGTCGACCGGAGTCGAGTCGTTGTCCTCCGCCTCGTCCTTGGAGGCCGATGGCGTTCGTCCGCGCCTTTCCGGCGGCGAGCAGCGCACGCTGCGGAAGCTCATGCAGTCCAACGAGCGCAAGATAGAGACGCTGAACGTCAAGGTGGACGACGTACGTGCCCAGATGGCCATGGCCAACCCTACCGACTTCGCCGCTCTCGGCGACTTCCAAACCCAGATCAACGATCTCCAATCCCAAATAGACGCCCTGGAAGAAGAATGGATGGAAGCGGCCGAAAAGCTGGGGGAGTAGGCCACCATCGTCTCGGTTCCTCTGCGGTTGGTCGTGCGAGAAGATTGCCATCTGCGCTGTGATACAATGGCGCCATGAGACAGAGGGAGGAAAGCAACGCGGCGGCACGTCTTCGGGTCGACCGATATCTGCATACCGGTTCTTTCCCGGCGTTCAAAGCCACCTTCCTTTCAGGCTTCGTCCTGGCCTTTTTCGGCATAGGGTTCTACCGACTCTGGTACCAGTTCAACTTCTACAACCTCCATTTTTCGGCCGACGTGGGCATGGTCACCGTTGGAGCGAACATTGCCCGCGTTGCCGTGATTGCCGTCTTGGTGTTTTTGGTCTACCGCGCAGGGTTCACGCGCGCCACGCGGAGCGTGTTCTTGTGGTCGGGGTTTCTGCTGATGACCGCTTCGAGCCTGCTGTATTTGCTCGATTTGTTTTTCGACAGCACGCAGTTCGAGGCCTTGCGCGTCGTGGTGGGCGGCATCGGCTTGGTGGGCGGAGAGATAATCTGGATATTCTTCTTCGAGCGGCTCAAACCGGGACAGATGTTCTTTTATGCGGCGGGAGGCCTGGCCCTCTCTTGCGTCCTGTCGTTGCTGCTGGGGTATATCGATGCCGTGTTCGCGGGCGTGATCAACCTGTTCGTTCCGGCGTTTTCCGTCTTCGCCTACTGGCAGGCCATGTCGAAGCTTGACGAGCGGGACGGAGTTTCGCGCTCGTCTGCCGACCAAGGCGCCTTTGCCGCGCCGGACCTTCTCTACGAAGACGGCGAGCTGAAGAAGGGCGTGTTGCAGGTCATCGTCGCCTTCTTCGCGTATGGGCTTCTGCTTGGCATCGCGCTGGGGTATCCGGACGGCCGTCTGCGCGAATTGTCCCAGACGGTGCGGTCCGTCCATCAGGTGCTCGTCATGGTGCTGGTGCTGGGCGTCGTGTGGCTGGTGCTGATCCGCGGCAGGTCCTTCAAGTTGTCTGGGTACTGGCTGTTCCAGAACGTCCTGATGATGGCAAGCATCTGCCTGCTCGTGAGCGGATGGGAAGGCTCGGAAGAAGCCAGCACCTTTTTGCTGACGAACGCGGTGACCTGCTTCTACATTCCGCTTGTGTTCTTCATCTGCCTCATCGGCCGTCACGTGCATTGGCCGACGACGCTGGTGTATGCCGTGGTGTACGGCGGGTCGCTGCTGTGCATGGCAATTGGACGGATGGTGGTGTACCTGGTAGGCCCGACGCTCGACCATAGCCTATGGCTGATCATCGTGATGGCGCTTGTCGCGTTGGCAGAGACGACGCTGATCATGCGGCCTCGCTTCATGGGGACTCACCCCATCGGATTCGAGCTCGAACTCCTGCCGAAAGAGTTGCCGCTAAAGGTGCGGGCGGCACACGAAGACCACTCTGTGGGAGCGTTCGCGGCCGATTACGGCCTGACCGGCACGGAAGAGGCCATCGTCTGCTTGATCGCCCAGGGAAGAAGCCGTAGCTTCATTGCCCGCGAGCTGGGATATTCCGAAAACACGATACGGAACTACACGCGGACCGTGTACCGCAAGGCAAACGTCCATTCCAAGCAGGAGCTGCTTGACAAGTTGATGGCGGCGCGCGGCACCGGGTCGTGAGGCTCACCTGAAGGCGACGCCCGCCCCGGCACGAGGGCTGGGGCGGGCGTCGGTCGAGCAGCTGGGAAAGTGGCCTCAGGCCTTTGCGAATGCCGCCGCGTTCGTGCCTGCATTGCGGCCGAACGTGATGCAGTCGGCGATGGCGTTGCCGCCAAGCCGGTTGCTGCCGTGGATGCCGCCGGTGCATTCTCCACAGGCGAACAGGCCCTTGACGGGCGATCCGCTGGCATCGAGCGCATGGGTGTCGGTGTCGATGCGGATGCCTCCCATCGTGTGGTGCACGGTCGGCACCTTCTGGCAAGCGTACCAGGGCCCTTCGGTCAACTGCTGGTCGGCGGTGTTGTTCGCTTGGAACCCGAACGGGTCCTCGGCTTCTCCTGCGACCGTCTTGTTGTAGCCGTCGATGGACGCCTGCAGCTTCGCGGGATCCATCTGCGTCTGCTTGGCCAGGTCTTCGACCGTTTCGCCTTTGACTATGTGGCCGAGCGCCAGCATGTTCTCGATAGTCGCGCCGTTCGCGTCGGGCTCGGTTTCGGAGGGATACCGCACCTTGTTCACGACGATCCAGTACGTCGAGTCGGGTTGCGCGAAAATCGCCTTGCACAGCGTGTCGCGTTCGGCTCCCTCGTTGACGAAGCGCTCCCCGCTCTTGTTCACGAAGATGCGGTTGCGGCCAGACGTGCGGATGTCTTCCATGAGGCCCGTTCCCGGGGTACCGCAGGGGTGCAGCTGTATGTCGGACAGTCCGATGAGTTCCGCTCCGGCGGCTTCTGCCAGCTTGAGACCCTCTCCCTGGGCGCAGGGCTTTATGTTCGTGCAGCCGATGGAGTCGTCCAGCTTCACGTCGGCCCAGACGCCGGTGTTGACTTCCTGGCGGTACGAAACGTTCGCTCCGAAGCCGCCCGTGGCGATGACGACCGCCGGGGCGTTCACCGTCACTTCGAGGTTTCCGCGGTGCACTGCCTTGACCCCGCTGACGGCGCCTTTCTCTACGAGGAGCTCCTTGGCCTGCATCTCGTGCAGCATCGTTATCTGGTCCGGGTGGTCTTCGATGTACTGCTCGAACGACCGGATGTAGGTGTTGCCCGACGGGGTGGCCGGATAATGGCTGCGCTCACCCAGCGATCCGGTGGCCGACCCCACTTCGTCTTTGAACTTGACGCCAAGGGATTCAAGCCAGTGCACCGAATCGAGTGCGTTGTCGGTAAGGTATTTGATAAGCTCGGGCGTGCCCTGCTGGTGCCCTCCTTCGAACGTGGTCTCGTAGAACTTCTCCACGGAGTCTTCGATGCCTTGTTTTTGCTGGCGCTCCGGGTCGACGGCATTGAGCGCTCCTTCGGAAACGTTCGTCGAACCGCCTGTGATGCCACACTTCTCGATGACGACGACCTTCGCTCCCGCTTGCGCCGCCGATATGGCGGCCGTGAGGCCCGCTCCGCCTCCGCCCACCACGCACACGTCGGCGTCGTACGAGCTTTCGACGTCGTCTTCCGGGCCCGCTGCCTTTTCAAGGTCCTTGGTGGCCCCGGCCTGCTCGGCGCAGTCCTTCACGCCTTGCTGCAGGCACATGCTGGACAGCGTGGCTCCCGTGACCGAATCCACGTCGAGCGTCTGATACTGGAGGATCTGGTCGGCGAGGTCTTCGAGCGCCGAGGCTCCCACGCCGAGCGATTCTTGACTCGTGCTGGTGTCGATTGCCGTGATGGCGCTGTCGGAAAACGTCACCTGTATGGTGAAGGGGGCGTTGTGCCCGGTGACGTTTGCCTGATAGGTGCCGGCCTTCCATCCTTCGGCCGCCGTGCTTGCGGGAGACGAGCATCCGACGAGCCCAAAACCCATGAGTCCGCTGAACGCCCCCAGATACAGGGCGCCTTGCAGGAACGTCCTGCGGCTGATGTCCGTGCGAGCCGTCTGTTGATCCATTGGTAAAACCCTCCTTCCGCCCGCATGTGCGGGCACCTGGTCCCTACGTTTCGCAACCATACGGAGCATGGCTGACCCAAACTAGACGCAAAAGGTACCCTGCTCTGTCCAAAAGGTACCTAGTGCGTATATCTGCTGGTAGCGCGTGGGGCTCTGGGACCTTTGCGCCCGCATCCGAACGTATGCTTGCACGGGGGAAGGAGGGTCTGAGACATACCAGGTCTTCGGATCGGGCAGCGAATTTTCACGCGCATGGAGAAAAGCGCTTTGGAGCAGATCGAAGCCGCGTGTGGGAGGAACCTTCGCGCGCATGGGGAAGAAAGACGCGGGGTTAGAGCGTGAAGCGCATTGGCAGCCCTGTTGCAAGAAGTACCGCGGGGCGCCGCAAGGTGGCAAGAAGTACCGCGGATCCGTCGCAAGGTGGCAAGAAGTACCGCGGGGCGCCGCAAGGTGGCAAGAATATACGGTTTTGCGAGGTGTTGCGTAGGGTGAACTTTCAGCTGGATTTACGTGACCAGGGATTATGCCTAAACAGCTTGACGGGTTGGGCTGA
>HHCFC01400__coassemble_1341_pt1 | contig 30486 bp, 23 predicted proteins | sample HHCFC01400__metabat2_high_PE_058 | metagenome-assembled genome bin HHCFC01400 | reverse complement strand
CACCACATCTCCCATCACGCACTTCGTCGTCCATTCCGTGGCAACCAAGCCCGGCAACGTGGAAAGCATCAACGACTTCATTGCCGAACAGTGCCGCATCCACCCCGAATTCATCGGCTTCGCCACGCTGCATCAGGACTACCCGGACCCCGAAGCGGAAATAGAGCGCGCCATGGGCCTGGGCCTCAAGGGGCTGAAGCTGCATCCCGACACGCAGCAGGTGGACATGGACGATCCACGGCTCATGCGCATCTACGAGATCATCGAAGGCCGCTTGCCCCTCATCGTGCACACGGGCGACTACCGCTACGACTACTCGCATCCGCGCCGCCTGAAGAAGGTGCTGCACGCGTTCCCGAACCTGGTGGTGGACGCGGCGCACTTCGGCGGCTGGTCGGTGTTCGACCTGGCCGTGGAATACCTGGAAGACGAGAACTGCTTTCTGGACATGTCCAGCTCGCGCGCGTTTCTGGGCGCGCGCCGCACGCAGGAGCTCGTGCGCATCTACGGCACCGACCGCATCCTGTTCGGCTCGGACTTCCCCATGTGGAGCCCCACGAAGGAATACGAAGACTTCGCGTCGCTCGACTTCACCGAAGCAGAGCTGGAGAACATGACCTGGCACAACGCCGAACGTTTCCTCAACATGAAAGTGGAATAACCCTTGCAGGTAGACCAACGTCGCCCAGGTTGGCGCTAGTAAGTCAGCGAGAAGCGGCGAGGTGCCTAAGATTCGTGGGATGGCGAAGGCGAAGCGTACTAAGGTACGTGAGCCTTCGGCATCGCGCGAAGATTGGGTGCCTCGCCGCTTCGCAGCATCGACCCGCTACGACGGCTGGCAAGCCGTCGTAACCAACCTGATTTTGTCGATGCGGTGCCGGTCCATGTCAACGACGGTGAACGTCGCCGTAACGTCGCCGTCGCTCACGCTGACGGTGTCTCTCTCGTCGGGAATGCGGTCGAACAACGTGAGCAGCAGGCCGCCCGCCGTCTCGCATTCGGACGCCTCTTCCGGCACGAAGCCGATGAGCTCTTCCACCTCGTCAATGGGAAGCGATCCGTCGATCAGATAGCTTCCGTCGTCCAGCTTCACCACTTCGTCGGAGCCGCCGTGGCGGTACTCGTCGTCGATGCGGCCGACGATCTGCTCCATGATGTCGCTCATGGTCACGATGCCTGCCGTGCCGCCGTGCTCGTCCACCACCACGGCGATCTTCGTGTGCTTTTCCTGCAGCGTCTGCAGCAACTTCGCGATGGGCACGCTTTCGGGCACGGCCTGGATGGGACGTATGCGCAGGTCGGCCATCGTGCTGTTGGCCGGCAGCGTGTAGAGGTCCTTCACGTGCACGAACCCGACGATGCGGTCCTTGCTCCCCTCGCACACCGGATAGCGCGTGTACTTGTACCGCACGACGGTCTGCAGGTTCTCTGCCAAAGAGTCTTCCTTGTCCAGGCAGATGACGTCGGTGCGCGGCGTCATGATGGCCTCGGCGTCCTTGTCGCCCAAATCGAAGATGTTGTCCACGTATTCGTGTTGTTCGGGATCGATCAGCCCGCTTTCCGAGCTCTCGTCGATGAGCAGCTGGATCTCTTCTTCCGTATAGACCTCGTGCTCGTTGGCGATGTCGTGGCCCAGAAGCTTCATCACGCCGTTGGTTATGGAGTTGAACAGCCACATGATGGGATACGTGATGCGGTAGAACCACACGAGCGGCCCTGCCGTGAACAGCGCATAGCGCTCGGTGGAGAAGATGGCGAGCGACTTGGGGATGAGCTCGCCTACCACGATGTGCAAGGCCGTGATGATGATGAAGCCGATGGCCACCGCAATGGCGGAAATGGCCGCGTCAGGCAGCCCCAAGGCGGCAAGCGCCGGATGGATGAGCGCGGAAACCGCCGGTTCGCCCAACCAGCCCAGGGCCAGCGACGCCAGCGTGATGCCCAGCTGGCAGGCGGACAGGTAGGCGTTCACGTTGTCGGCGACCAGCTTGGCGTACTTGGAGCCCGCCTTGCCTTCGTCGACCGCCATTTCCACCTGCGACTTGCGCACGCGCACCAGGGAGAATTCGGCCACGACGAAGAACGCGTTCATGAGCAAGAAGAACAGCACCAAAAACAGACTGAGGGCTACGGGCATAATTGCGGATGGTCCTCCTTAATATGACGGTATGCACCATCGATATCGTACGGCATCGACACCGTTCGCATCCGTTTCGCATCCCAAAACCCGGGTACCTCCATATTTGTCGCAACAGCACGCCACATTTGCAGCGTATTATAGGAGTTTCGAAACCGAACCGTAATCCGTTATCCACCTCCAACTCGAACACCCGACCCCGGCCTACGTCCAAAGGCCGGGCTTTTTCAGGTGAAAGGAAGCGCACCATGGGACTGACCAGCAAACAAAAGTTGATGATGGCCGTGCTTATTTTCGGCACGTTCGTGACGGTGCTGAACCAGACGGTGGTCACTCCCGCCTTGCCATCGGTCATGATCGAAATGGGCGTGGACGCCTCCACCGCCCAGTGGCTCACCACCGGGTTCACGCTGGTGAACGCCATTATGATTCCCATCACGGCCTTCCTGACCGACCGCTTCTCGACCCGCGGCCTGTTCCTGGCGTCCATGGCCATGTTCACGTGCGGCAGCCTGTTGGCAGGCTGGGGGCCCAACTTCCCCGTGCTGCTGCTGGGCCGCCTGGTGCAGGCCGCAGGCGCCGGCATCCTCATGCCCATGGTCATGACCGTGCTCATGCTCACGTTCCCCGTGGAGAAGCGCGGCACCGCCATGGGGCTGTTCAGCATCGTGATCGCGTTCGCCCCGGCCATAGGCCCCACCGTGGCCGGCATCATCATCGACCAGGCGAACTGGCACATCATGTTCTTCATCATATCGGTGCTTTCCGCCTTGGTCATCGTGTTTGCCGCCATTGCGCTGGAGAAGACCACGCCCGCCAACAAGACGGCCGTCACGCTGGACAAGCCCTCCGTCGTCCTTTCGAGCGTCGGCTTCGGCGCGCTTCTGTACGGCTTCTCCACCATCGGCGCCACGGGCGTGAACGTGCCCGACGTGGCCACCACCCTCGTGGGCCTGGTGGCGCTCGTGTTCTTCTTCCGCCGCCAGCTGCACATGGAGCATCCCATGCTGGAGGTGCGCGTGCTGAAGAACCGCAAGTTCCTGGTGGGCACTATCATCGGCATGCTGGTGCAGGCGGCGCTTCTGGCTGCCAGCATCCTGGTGCCCATCTACGTGCAGTCGCTGCTGGGGCAGTCGGCCACCGTGTCGGGCCTCATCCTTTTGCCGGGCGCCATCCTCATGGGCATCATGGGACCCATCGCCGGCCGCCTGTTCGACCGCCGCGGGCCGCGCGTCATCGGCATCATCGGCACCGGCCTGCTCACCGTGACCACGTTCGCGCTCGCGTTCCTGACCACCGAGACGTCCATCGTGTTCTTGACGGTGCTCTACACGGTGCGCATGTTCTCGCTTTCGCTGGTGAACATGCCCATCACCACCTGGGGCATGAACGCGCTCGACAACAAGGTCATGAACCACGGCACGTCCGTGAACAACACGTTGCGCCAGGTGGCCGGGTCGCTGGGCACCGCCGTCATCGTGTCGGTCACCACCATGGTCACGAATGCGAACGCCGAGTCCTTGGGGCCGGTGCAGGCGAACATGCTGGGCATCGACGTGGCGTTCGCCGTGTCGGGCGTGCTGTGTCTCATCGGGTTCGTCATGGTGGTGGCGCTGGTGAAGGACCGCCCGAGCGACGCCATGGAGGCCGACCCCCACAACGTGCGCAAGAACGTGCTGGAAGCCATCATGAAGCGCGACGTGTACACCGTGCCGGAAACGGCCACTGTGTCCGATGCCGTGCAGCTGTTCGTGGACAAGGGCATCAGCGCGGCGCCCATCGTGAACGCCGTGGGCGAGGCCGTGGGCTTCATATCCGACGGCGACGTCATGCGCTCGCTCTCGCGCCGCGACCGCACGTTCATGGACCCCATCGTCATGATCATGCGCACCGAGGCGGACGACCACGACTTCAACGAGAAGCTGGAAGCGCTCATGGGCATGAACGTGCGTCAGATAGGCGTCCCCGGGTCCATCGGCGTGGACATCCATGCCGATTTGGCCGACGTCTGCCGCGTGCTGGGCGAGAACCGCTTGAAGAAGGTGCCCGTGATGGACGAAGGCCGCATCGTGGGCATGATCAACCGCTCGGACATCACCCAGTACTCCATGAAGACGTACCTGGAGAACCGCGCCTAGCAGAAGGCGCGGCTGCGGAATGGCGTGCGAACCGCGCGGCACGCGAGCGACGTGGCGCGGACGTCATGCGGCCGCAGGACGTCCGCGCCGGCGCGCCACGCGGCTTGAGCCGCTCGGCCCAAGCCGCGAATCTTTCACAAACGTTAGCAAGCGAAAAGGCACGCGCAAGGTTTCCGCAAGGTGGCTTCGGTATGCTGGGTCCTGTCATTCCGAAGAGAAGGAGCCCTCGCATGAAGAAGTCCTGGCTGATCGCGGCACCCGTCCTGGCGCTCGGCGTGTTGGGCGTCTGCCTGGTCCTGCAAACGCCCAAGCTCACGAAAGCGCGCTAGCCTGCTCGTCGTCCGCCGCGTCCGCCGCGACGGCTGCGGCGGCAGGCCCCCCTGCGGACGCGGGGACGGCGCACACGGGCGCCGCTGCCGCAGTCGCCGGTGCGGGGGCGGCCTCGCTGAGCGCCGGGCCCTCGGCGGACACGGCCTCTACTGGGACGTCCTCCGCAAAGGCTGCGCCCGCAGCCTCCGCAGGTGCTGCGCCCGCAGCCTCGGCGGACGCCGCGGGCGCAGCCTTTGCGGTCACGGCCTCTCTCGGCAGCGCCAGGTTCGCCGCCACGGCCACCAGGAACACCACGGCCACGCAGTTCTGGGCGAACACGCTCTGCACCAGTTCGGGGAAGTTGCCGAACAGGGCCGAGACCTGTGTGAAACCGATGCCCACGGCCAGCGACAGCGCCGCGATGGTGATGTTGCGCTGCGTGAAGCCAGCCCGCGCGATCATCTGGAAGCCGCTCACGATGATGTTGCCGAACATCATGATGGTGCAGCCGCCCAGCACCGCTTCGGGCAGCGACGAGAACACGGCGCTGATGACCGGCAGGAACGCCGCTAGCACCATGATGACGGCGCCGGTGGCGATGGCCTTGCGGTTCACCACCTTCGTCATGGCCACCAGGCCCACGTTCTGCGAGAACGACGTGATGGGCAGGCAGCCGAAGCAGGCCGAGAGCGTGCTCACGAAGCCGTCGCAGGCGATGGAGCCGGACAGCTCGCGCTCGCGGACGTCGCGGTTCAGGCCCACCAGGGCGAGTGCGGAGGTGTCGCCGATGGTCTCGGTGGCCGACACCAGGAAGATCAGCGTCACCGACACGATGGCGCCCACGTTGAACTCGGGCGTGAACGGCATGAGCTGCGGCAGGGCGAACAGCTGCAGGTCCGCGAAGCCGCCGAAGTCCACCCTTCCCATAAGAACCGCCACCGCGTACCCTATGACCAGCCCGAACAGTACGGAAAGCTGCTTGGTCTTGCCTTTCGCCATCACCTGGAACGCCAGGCACGCCACCAGCGAGACCGTCCCCAACAGCAGGTTCTCGAACGACGCGAAGTCCTCCGCCCCGCTGCCGCCGCCAAACGATTCCGCACCCACGCCCAGCAGCGAGAACCCTATGGACGTGACCACCACGGCCGCCACGATGGGCGATATGATGCGCCGCCAGTATTTCGCGAACAGGCCCAGCACGCCCTCGATGACGCCGCCCACCATGATGGCGCCGATGGCCGTGCTGTAGCCATAAGTAGCCACCACGCCGCACAGCACCGTGACGAACGTGAAGCTGATGCCCATGACGATGGGCAGCCCCGATCCGATGCGCCACAGGGGGAACAGCTGGATGAGCGTGCCGATGCCTGCGATGAGCATTGCGCTTTGGATGAGCGTACCCGTCTGCTCGGCACCCAACCCCGCCACGCCCGCCACGATGACGATGGGCGCCAGGTTCGCCACGAACATGGCCAGAATGTGCTGGACGCCGTAGGGCACGGCGCGCACCAGCGGCACGTCGCCGTCCAGCTTGAACAGTTCTTCGTGCGCGAATGCTTTCATGCAGAGCGTCCTTCCCCCTCTTCGGTGCGGATCATCGCGGAAAACAGGGCCGCTTTCGGCGTGCGGCGTCGCCGGAAAACAGGGCCGCCCCGCTTCTACCTGCGAAACGGGGCGGCCCTTCGAACGGGCAGTTATCGGAACACGATCTCGCCCGTAGCCGGGTCCATGGCGTCCACGATGGCGAGCGACTCCAGCCGGTAGCCACGGGCGCGCAGCTCGGCGCCGCCGGGCTGGAACCCTTTTTCCACCGCGATGCCGATGCCCTCCACGGTGGCTCCGGCCTCGTCCACCAGCTCGATGAGGCCATTCAGGGCGCAGCCGTTCGCCAGGAAGTCGTCGATGACGAGCACGTGGTCGTCGGGTCCCAGGAACTTCTTCGACACGATGACGTCGTAGACGCGCCCGTGCGTGAACGATTGGATGCGCGTCGTGTACATGTCGCCGTCCAGGTTGATGGACTGGGCCTTCTTGGCGAACACCACGGGCACGCCGAAATGGCGCGCCACCACGCACGCGATGCCGATGCCCGACGCCTCGATGGTGAGGATCTTCGTGATGGGAGCGTCGGCGAACAGCCGCTTGAACTCCACGCCCATGGCCTCGAACAGGTCGATGTCCAGCTGATGGTTCAGGAAGCTGTCCACCTTGAGGACGCCTTCCGACTTCACCACCCCGTCGCGCCTGATGCGCTCTTCCAAAAGCTCCACGTGCCGCCTCCGTCGCGTTGCCGCCGCCGTCTCTCTCGTCGCGCCCCCCGGCGCGAAAAACTTCTGGGCAGCAGTGTAGCCGAGACGCGCCGCGATGAACAGAGCAAACAGATGAGCAGGTTGAACGAGTCTATCTGAGACTCTCAATTGAACCGGCCAGATTGCGTTGGGACCCATAGCGGTTGCACAACCCCGAAAGCGCCGCCACGGAGGCGCCTTCGGTCCGGCAGAGAGCGGGCTGCGGCCACAAAACCGACGATTCCTGCTTTGAAGCTTGGATGAGGAGCCACATGTATGGCCTCGATTCGCTTTGGCCCGCGCATTGCCGCAGGTCGTTGGAGCGGCTATGCCACGCGCGCCCGGCCTCGGCCCACCGGACAGCAGTCTCGATGCAGGAATCGGCCAATTTGTGACATAAGACAGGGCCGTGCAGGAAAGAAGCGCCGCGCCCGGGGAGGGGGCGCGGCGCAAGGAGGGGCGGGCAGAAGCCCGCACCGGGGCAGTGCACTCTCCGCACAGCACAAGACCCCGACGCACCGGGTCCCGACGCGCCCGGTGCGCGACGTGCGCGGGAGGTTACTCGCCCTTGGTGGCAGCGGCCTGCGCGCCGGCGATGCGGCCGATGACGGAGTAGCCGCTCATAACGCACCAGTAGTCGCCGTTCATGATGCCGCCCGCGCAGCCCGGCACGGCGAACAGGCCGGCGATGGGACGGTCGTCGGTGCCGATGACCTGGGCTTCCGTGTTTATCTTCAGGCCGCCGAACGTGGCCATGATGCCGCCGACCACGGGAATGGCATAGAACGGGGGCGTGACCAGCGGCGTGGCAGGCACCGTACCCAGATGCGGCACGTCCAGCTTGTCGGCCGTGCCGGCCGCGGCGGCCTCGTTGTACGCGTTCACGGTGGCCACCATGTTGTTGGCGTTGAAGCTCACGCCGTCGGCGGTTTCGGCCACGATCTTGGCACCCAACTCTTCCAGCGAGTCGGCCTGCACCACGGTCATGCCCTTTTCGATCATGTGGTCGATGCGGTCACCACCGATGACGGCGGCGTTGCAGAACGGGGTCTGGCGGATGATGTCGCGCACGCCTTCGTCCAGGATCAGGTAGGCGCGGGCCATGTACTGCTGCATGACCTCCTGGTTCACCAGCGACGACCCCAGTCCCTCGTTCACGAAGCGCTCGCCCTGCACGTTCACGTACACGCCCATGCCCTGGATGGAATGCTCGGTGGTGCCGTAGTACAGGATGTGCACGTCGTCCACGTTCTCCACGGCCTCGTAGCCTTCAGGCGTGTCGACGCCGTTCAGGTACGTCATCGGCCAGGGCTGCGGATGCCCGTAGAACGAGCCGAAGCTGCGGGACAGCTGCGCGCCCACTTCCACGCCCATCTTGATGCCCGAACCGTCCAGGTAGGGAACGCACTGCGCCTGGCTCAGGTCGGCATGGCGACCGAGGTACTTCGTGCACATCTCCTTGTCGCACTGCCAGCCGCCCGTCGCCAGGATGACCGACTTCGCCTCGATGTCGAAGACGCCCTCGGCGTCCTCCGCGCGCATGCCCACGGCCTTGCCGGTCTCGTCCGTCAAGACCTTCACGGCGCGGGTGGCCGTGAGCGTGGTGCCGCCCTTGTCGGCGAACACCTGGCCGAATTGCTGCAGGTATTCGTCGGTGAAGCTCTTGGAGCCCTGTTCGGCATCACGCTTGCCACCCATCCACACGTACGGGCTGCCTGGAGCCAGCTCTTCGGTGGTCAGGCCCAAGCCGTCGATCCATTCCAGGTATCCCGGCCAGTTGTCGACCACCAGCTGGCCCAGCGTCGGGTCGGACATGGGCGCCTTCTGCAGCACCTCGGGCCAGTCGGTGCCGAAGCGCGGGCCGAACGCACCTGCGGCAAAGCGGCTGGTGCCGCCCACCTTGTTGGACGCCTCGACCAGAATGACGTTCGCCCCGGCCTCGGCCGCGCTCACGGCGGCAGCCAGGCCGCCGATGCCCGCACCGGCCACCACGACGTCGCACGTGTGCTTGACCTCGAAAGCCCCCGCTGGCTTCTGCTCCGCCGTCGAGCATCCCGCCAAGGCGCCCGCGCCCGCCAAGGCGCCCGCGCCGACCGCCATCAAACCGGCGCCCTTGAGAAAGTCCCTTCGCGATTGTTCCATGATGTCCCCTTCCTATCTTCCTGCGGAGCGCCGCCTCGAACGCCCTCCGCGCCCGATGGGAACGACGTCCCGTCTAGGTTGCCGTCATCGTGCGCTAGTGGCACGTGTTGCATTCGTACACGCCGGCATGGTGGCACGACACGCAGGTCTCCGCCGCCGTAGAGCCAGCACTGTGCATGGCGTGGCAGTCGGCGCACACGATGTCCGCGTGTCCTTCCGTCAGGCCCATGACCTCGTGCGGGTTGACCATCGTCCCGTTCGAGTCGGTCAGCTCCGTCACGCCGGCTGTGAGCGCCACGTGCTCTTCCGGGCTTTCGTCGTGGCAGCCGGCAGCCTGGCAGGTGGCCGGCGTCACGTCGCTCTTCTTCAGCTTCTTGGGCTTGGTGGAGTCTGCCGTGGCGCCCTCGTGCACGCCAGACAGCGTCGCCTCGTCCACATGGCAGGTCGTGCACGTGGCCTGCGCCTGCTGCACGTGCGTGCAGGCCGAAAGCGCCTCGTCCTCCATGGACGCCTGCTGGTCGGCATGGCACATGCCGCAGTCCACGTCCATCGACCAGGTGGACTCGATGGCAGGCGCGTCGCTTCCGCCGCTGGGCGCATCCCCGCCGCTGGGCGCGTCACCCGCGGCCTTCGGCGCGCAGCCTGCCAAGGCGAAGCACACTGTCGCCACGGCCGCCACGGCGACGATCCACCGCTTGGCCGAGCCGATGCCGCGTTCGGCGCGCGCGCCCGGCAGGCAGCCGTCCGGCCGTTCGCCGGTGCATGCTCCCGTGCCGTCTTCGGCCCACTTGCCCAAGCCGCTGGCAGACGTCGGTTCCGTCTTTTCTTTGCTCGATTGCATCGATCCCTTCCCTCCCTTCCTTCCTGATGGTACGTATCCCGTTCACTGTGTGCGGGTGCCGATCGGAGGCGGCTGCAGGCTTCCCGGCCCGCAGCGGGCGCCGTCCGGCCCCGCATGGCTTCGCAACCATACGCCGAAGACGCAGGCTTGCCATCGAGGGAAAGTTATGAAATGATCAAAAAGGGATTTTTCTGCATGCTATCAGGGATTTTGCAGAACATAAGCCCCGTTCACGAGGGAATCTCACCAGTTTCTCGTGAGGGATGAGGGAAGGGAAAACGCATGGATTCTCGGGTCAACGCGGGCAAAAAACGTGCGGATCGGGCGGAGGGAAAGGGTCCTGGAGCCACCCAGCGCGGCGAAGAAGGCGCGACAAGCGGTGTGAATATGCCGGAAACGGTGGAAGAGCAAAGAAAAAAGCAGTCCGTCGGCGCGGTTTTCGCTCGCGAATGGGGCCGCGCGAACGCCTTGCTCATGGTGGGGTTCGCGCTGTGCCAGTGCTGGATCACGCTCTGCTTCTTCGCGCCCCAGCTGTTCCCGGACAACCAGTCGACCAACGTGTACGAACTGTCGCTTCTGGTCACGGCCGTGGCGCTGGTTCCCGGCGTGGCGGCGTCGCGGCGCATGGAGGCTCTCGTACCCAGGCGTCGGTTCCTGTACCTGCTGGCCGCCTGTGCGAGCGTCGGCACGTTCGTCATACCGTTCTCGGCCACCCAGGGCGCGGTGTCCATCGTCCTTCTGTGCGTGGCCGCGCTTTTGACGGGCTTCGCTTCGGGCTGGCTGTTCATCGCATGGTATCGTGCGTTTTGCCTGGCGAACGACTACGTGGGCTTCGTGCTGAGCGTGGCGGTGCAAAGCGTCATCCTGTACGTGCTCACCAGCATCGCCATGCCTCCCGACTTCAGCCCGTGGATCATGGTGGCCATCGCCTGCCTCATGCCGTTCGCCTCGGTGTACTTGCTGAAAGCCCCCCCCCCCTGGAACATGCCTTCCCCCGCGCGAAGCCGCAGCGCCAAGCGCTCGTCCGCCTGTGCTTCAGCATGTTCGCCATCAGCCTGGTGGACGAATTCATGCGCAACAACTACCTGGGCGGCACCGACCTGGTGTATTACTCGGGCGCCGTCAACCTGATCGTGCTCGTGCTGAAAGTGGTGTTCTCGGTGCTCATCGTGGTGGCGCTTTCCGAGCACAGCCGCCACATCCCGCTCATCTACAAGGCATCGTTCCTTCTGACCATGACGGCCGTCTTGTTCATGCCGTACATGAACAACGACCTGGGATACGGCATCACGAACTTCGGGGCGTTCTTCTTCAAGATCATGGTGATGCTCATCGCGTTCAACTATTGCCTGAGGTTTCGCATTTCGCCCGTGCTCGTGTTCGCGCTGACGCGCATCGTGTGGTCGCTCGACCTGTTCCTGGGCTTTTCTGGGTTCCACGCCTATCAGGCGATGGCGCCCGCGTTCCCTGATCTGCTGGGCATCCTTTCGGTGCTGATGGGCATCGGCATCGTGGCCACGTACCTGTTCGTGTTCGCCGCCATAGACGGCGCGCCCATCTTCATGCACGAGCAGAAGGCCGAAGGCTCCGACCAGTCCGGCTTCGAGGCGAAGTGCACGCGCCTGGCCCGCGTGGGGAAGCTGTCGCGCCGCGAGACCGACGTGCTCAAGCTGATCGCGCGCGGGCGGTCCACCCCGCGCATCCAGGACGAACTGCACCTGTCCAGCAACACCGTGAACACGCACACGAGCCACATCTACCAGAAGCTGGGCGTCCATTCCCGCCAGGAACTGCTCGACCTGGTGGAGCAGACGGCACCCGAGGAAGACTGAGCGCGGGCGAACGCGCTGGGCAGGTTGGCGCAGCGCGCAGGCTGGCATGCCGAGCAGGTTGGCGCAGCGCGCAGGTTGACGACTGCTCACCGGTTGGCGTAGCAAGCCAGCGAGGCGCGCCCTGGTGCCCGGAATTGCCCCGCCGCGCGGCCGAGCGTGCTTCGCACGCGAGGGAAAGCGCACAAGGGGCAAGGCCGGACGCCAGGGGGTACCGCAGCGTCGGGTGGTTCCGGCGGCCGCAGGCCGAAACCTGTACCACCCTAAAACCTGAGGCTCAGGCAGCTCAGGCCGCCGTCGAGCTTGCGGAATTCGGACACGTCGACGGCGATGGTGCGGTAGCCGGCCTCCTGGATGCGGGCGAGCACGGTCGGATAGCCTGCGGGCACGAGGACGGTGCCGTTCACCCAGATGCAGTTCGCCGCATACGCCTCGTCTTCGGGAACGACGATCTTGTCGAAATCGGCGAACGCAGGCTTGTCCACGAATTCGCCCGCCACCAGCAGCGTGTTGTTCTCCAGGTAGTTCACGCCGGTCTTCAGGTGCAGCACGTGCTCGAGCGGCACCACCGATCCCGTGAGGCCGTACTTTTCCAGGATGGTGAAGAACTGCTGGATGCCCGCCTCGTTCGTGCGCTCCGAACCGCCGACGTAGAAGTGGTCGCCCACCATCATGACGTCGCCGCCTTCCAACGTGCCGGGCTCCACGATGCGCGCGATGCGGTCGTCGGGATAGAAGCCGCGGACGACCGGCTCCATGAGCTCTTCTTCGCCCTGGCGGCTCCGTGCGCCAGGGCGGTCGATGATCGCGCACTTGCGCGTGAGCACCGCCGTGTCCTCCACGAAACAGGAGTCGGGATAGGCCTCGTCGGCTTCCAGCACGGACACGACGACGCCGCAGTCCTCCAGCGCCTCGATGTAGGCGTCGTGCTGCGCGAGCGCTTTCCCGTAGTCGGGCTTGCCCAATTCGGGCGCCGACGTGATGCCCTCCACCATCGACCGCGCGGGCCGCCGCACTATCGCTTGACTGAACATAGGTCCTCCTATCGTTGCGTTTTGAAATCGTTGGGCCCCGCCTGTCTGGCAAAGTCAGCGAGGCGCGCCATGGTGCCCGGAATTGCCCCGCCGCGCGGCCGAGCGTGCTTCGCACGCGAGGGAAAGCGCACAAGGGGCAAGGCCGGACGCCAGAGGGTGCCGCAGCGCCGGCAGGTTCCAGCGGCCGCAAGGCCGGCGGAACTACACGAGCGAGACCCTTCCCGTCGCCAGCATCACGACGGACACGGCGGCGGCCACCAGGATGACGGCCACGATCGCCTTGTCCACCGGGCGCCGCAGATAGGGCTGGCCACGCTCCTTCTTCCCTTTCACGTACATCACGATGCCGGGCGCGTACAGAAGCGACATGACGGTGAGTCCCACCGGGCCGCTCGCCCACGCCAGGAAGAAGCTGTACACCACGCCGAACAGGGCCAGCACGCGCCATAGCACGATGCCGCCGCCGAGCTTGCCCGCAAACGCCTGCTTGTCCACGAACGTCAGCTTGGCGAAATACGCTGCGGAAAGCAGGTACGGCAGCAGGATCATGCCGGCCGAAATGGTGTAGAAGAACTGGTAGCCACCTTTCGAGAACGGCATGGTCACCAGAAACGCCTCCACCACCAGGTTCGTCACCACCAAGGTCACGATGGGTGCGCCGCGCTTGTTCGTGCGGGCGAACGCCTTCACGAACACGCCCTGCACCGCCGCCTCGTACGGCGACTCGCTGGCCAGCACCGTGTATCCCAGCATGGCACCTACCAGCGACAGCACCACGCCGCCGTTGACGAGCACGGCGCCCCACGGCCCCACGGCCGCCTCCATGACGCCGGCCAGCGCCGGGTTCTCCAGCGTGGCCAGCTGCGAAAGCGGCATCACACCCATGGACAGCACTGAAACCAGCAGGTAGATGGTCAGCACGCACACAAACGCGATGACGGTGGCCTTGCCGACGTCGTGCTCGTGCTTTGCGCGGCCCGAAATGGCCACGGCGCCTTCGATGCCTACGAACACCCAGATGGTGATCATCATGGTGCCGCTGACCTGTTCCCAGAACGGCAGGGCGGGGTCGGCACCGGCCTTGAAGTTCTCCACGAAGATGGCCGGATCGAACTTCTGCAGGAAGACGATGGCCGTGATGGCCACGAAGATGGGGACGATCTTGCTGATGGTGATGACGGCGTTCACGCCGGTCACTTCCTTGATGCCGCGCGACACCAGAAACGCGTAGAACCACACGAGCGCCGATGCGCCCACCACCGAAGCCAGGTTGTTGCCTTCGCCGAACACCGGGAAGAAGTAGGCAAGCGCGCCGAACAGAAGCGCCGAAAAGCTCACCGTGCACAGCAGCGCGCTGATCCAGTAGCCCCAGGCGCTGTTGAATCCCAAGAAGTCGCCGAATCCCGCCGATGCGTACGAATAGATGCCGCCTTTGAGCTCGGGCTTGACGCGCGAAAGTCCGAAGAACGTCATGACCAGGCAAAACACTCCCACACCGGAGATGCCCCAGGCCGTGAGGATGGCCGCACCGCTGGCACCATGCGCCGCCTGGTCGCCGGCCAAGGTGAACACGCCGCCGCCGATGATGAGCGTGATGACGGTGGTGACCAGACGAAAAAGCCCCAGGCCGCCGTGCACGTGGGGGACGTGCCCCTCTGAAGGAGCGCCTTCGTCGTGCAAGGCAGGCGCGCGAAGACGCGAAGACGCCTCGGTGAGAGGGGCCGTCGGGTCGGGACGCTGCGGGGAACGTGCGCTCATCACATCACCGTACTTCTGCCGGAATTGCCTCCCGCACGACGCGTGGCGGGATGCGCGCCCGCGCTTCCTTCTGCGTGCAAGCGGCGAAACGACCCCCATGATAGAGCCGCGCCCTCAAACGGAGATGAGCCAAAAGGATTTGTTGGGAAGCTGAAAACCTGCCGAATGTCGCCGCATGCGGCTTCACGCGCAGGAATCGCCTGCGGCCGCTTGCGCCTTCGGCTCCACACGCACGGGATTCCCTGCACCGTCTCGGCCACGTCGCGGCGTGTGCCGAAAGCGTCCCAAGCGTCCGCACCACCAGCCTAGGGCGGGACGTCAACAAGGGGGACAAGGGCAGCGCCGGATTCCAAAACGAGCGTGGACAGGACGCCCGCCCCGGAGGCAGACCCAGCGCTGCCCCTATCCCCCTTGTCAACCTCGTTTGTCTGTCCGGCCCACGTTGGGCCGGTGCAGTTGCGGTAACCTTTATATTACTCCACAACTATACGTTTAACCAGCACGCTCGACAACGCCGGCAGACAAAGACCACACCCGAGGCCGTTTTCATGGCCTTCGCGGTTAAGGGTGACGGATCCACGCTCGACCGAATACGGCGGATCGGTTATGTCGGTGGCGAAGTAACGCGACGTTGCGCCCACGTCGCCCGGCACGTCGATGCCCGGCAACGTCTGGAACGCCGCATGCAGACGCTTCGATATGCCGCTCTCGTACATGCCGCCCATCCATATCTGCGCGCCGCATGCGCGGGCCGCCTGCACGAAGTCCAGCGCGCCTTTCACGCCGCCGAACTTGCCGATCTTCACGGCGAAGCAGCGCAGCTCGGGATGCTCGAGGGCGCGGTAGGCCTCTTCCGGACAGGTGAAGGACTCGTCCAAGCACAGCGGCGTGTCGAGAGAACGCTGCAGGGTGGCCAGGCGGGCGAACGCGTCGTCGCCATGCCCGCGATGCCGAACGCTGCTCACGTCCAGCGGCTCCTCTATCCATGCGGCCCCGCACGCGTCCAAGGCCCGCAGCTCGTCCATGTCGCGCTCGCCGAAGCTTTGATTGGCGTCCAGCGTGACCATGAGCTGCGGGAAGGCCTGACGCACCGCACGCACGCGCGCCGCAGAGCCGCCAGGTGCCACCTTCAGCTTGACGCGCCGATACCCGCCTTCCACGCACCGCTTCACGGCCTCCACGGTTTCCCGCGGCGTGCCCAGGCCCACCACGGCCCCGGCACCCACGGTCACTCCGGACCGCACGCTGGCGAGCGTGCGCGGCGAAAGCCCGCCGGCGCCCCCGCGCGAAGCCTCTTCGTTCACCAGCTTCCACAGCGGCTTGCCCACGATCTTGCCATACAGGTCCCAAAGCGCCGGCTCCAACGCGCCCCGCGCCAAAGGAAACGCCGCCGCTTCCACCATGGCGTCCAGCGAGGCTGCCGCCTCCCGCGGATGCAGGTACGTTTCGGAGAGCACCTTGGGCGCCAGCAGATGCTGGAGCACGGCGGCATCGTGTTCCAGCGTTTCGGGAAGGTACCAGTCCGTCGCGAACGCCACGCATTCGCTCAAACCCGTCCGGCCGGCATGGTCGGTCACCTCCACGACGAGGGAGTCCCGATAGCCAAGCGTCGCCTTCGGCGTCTTGAACGGCGTCTTGAACGGCAAGCGCACCTGATACAAGGACACGCTCTTCACTTCGATGCGCTCTTCGTACTGGCGCTCCACCGCCCCCCGGTCCACCTTGCCGATGCCCACGCGCGGCAACTCGTCCACCACGAAAACCTGCCGGGGCAGATACAGCTTGGACACCTGCGGCTCCAGACTTGCACGCACGGCTGCAGCGAACTGGGACGGGGGCATCGAAGCCGCCTGTGCGCCCGCGTCGCGCTCGACGAACGCCACCGGACGGCGGCCCCACGCGGGATCGGCCGCGCCGAACACGTGGGCGTCCGCCACGCCGGGAACGCGCATGAGCTTGCCTGCGATCTCGGCCGGGTACACGTTCTCGCCGCCCGAAACGAACATGTCGGAGGTGCGCTCTTTGAGGTAAAGCCGCCCGTTTACCAAAGCCGCCGTGTCGCCCGTGAGGAAGTAGCCGTCCACCGTGAACGCGGCGCGGGCGTTCAGGTAGCCCGCGAAAACGCCGGGACCGCGCACGCCAAGGCGCCCGTAGCCTTCCTCGTTGGGATCCACGATGCGCGCCCGATAGCCGGGAAGCAGGCGCAAGCCGCCTTCGAAATCGCGTGTGACCTGCGCATGGGCAATCTGGCTGGAGGTCTCGGTCATGCCGTAGCTGGCGTAGACGCGCGCCTTTGCCGAAAGCGCGCGTGCCAAGGTCTTGCGGTTCAAGGCGCCGCCACCCAGAAGGATGCACCGGTAGCCTTGCAGCACCTCGCGCTCGTCGGCGTCCAGCAGGTCCTGCAGCATCTTGTCCACCACCGACACGTGCGTCGCGTGGCGGCGCTCCGCGTCCTCCAGGAGGCGCTTCGCGTCGAAGCGTGCATAGAGCACGAACGGGTTGCGGTTCGTGAAGCTGCGCACGAGCACCTGAAGCCCGCCGATGTGGTACAGCGGAAGCGCCGCCTGCCACAGCCCTTCGGCGTTCTCATTGAGCACGGTGTTGGACGCGGCGGCGGATCCCATGAGGTGCTGCCAGGCCAGCGGCACGGCTTTGGGCTTGCCCGTCGTGCCCGACGTGAACATGATCAAGGCGCGCGCCTCTTCGTCGAACAGGCGCGCCTGCCTCTCGGCGAAATGGATGGCCTCTTCTTCGGCGTCCTGCTGCGCCCCCATGATGACGCGGCGACGGCGGCCCGCGGACCCCGTTGCCGCCGGTTGCACCATGAAGGGCGCAAGCGCCCACGGCTTGCCGCCGCGGTTGTCGTCCTCGGGCTCACGCTGGCCCGCCAAGTCGGCCTTCACGCGCGCGATCAGGCTTTCGACCTGCTTGCGGTCGATGCGGCACGAAAGGCGCACCCCGCGCTGACGCTCCAGCTCCATGAGGCGCGCCTGCTTTTCGGCCGCGGTGAGCCGGTGATTGAGAGGGACCAACGTGAACGACGCATAGGCCGAAGCCAGCAGTAGGAACACGAAGGCGGGGCAGTTCGGCAGATCCACCGACACGCAGTCGCCACGCTGCACGCCCCTGTCTTGCAACCGCCTGGCCAGGCCGGAAGCGATCAGACGGGTCGTGCGGTACGTGAAGCGCTCTTCCTGGCCCGATTCATCGACAAAGATGAAGCAGACCCGTTCGGGGTACATCCTCACCATGCTTTCGAATGTGCCGATCATGAGCGCTCGGGCTGCCTCGGTCTTTCTCTTCGTCGGTACAGCGTCGTGCAGGTAGTGCCGTTCCTTTCGCCTCCCTTACGGGAACTTGGGGAACTGCGTGAAGTCGGGCGCACGCTTCTCCTTGAACGCGTCGCGGCCTTCCTTTGCCTCGTCGGTCGTGTAGTACAGAAGCGTCGCGTCGCCGGCCAGCTGCTGAATGCCTGCCAGGCCGTCGGTCGCTGCATTGAACGAAGCCTTCATGAAGCGCAGCGCCGTGGGGCTGAACTGCAGCATTTCGTGCGCCCAGGCCACGCATTCCGCCTCCAGCGCTTCGAACGGAACCACCTTGTTCACCAGGCCCATTTCCAGCGCCTCGGCAGCCGTGTACTGGCGGCAGAGATACCAGATCTCGCGCGCCTTCTTCTGACCCACGATGGCCGCCAGATAGCCGGCGCCATAGCCGGCGTCGAAGCTGCCCACCTTGGGGCCGGTCTGGCCGAACTTGGCCGTTTCCGCCGCAATGGACAGGTCGCACAGGATGTGCAGCACATGTCCGCCGCCGATGGCGTAGCCGTTCACCATGGCGACGACGGGCTTGGGCACCACGCGGATGAGCCTCTGCAGGTCCAGCACGTTGAGGCGCGGAATGCTGTCTTCGCCCACGTAGCCGCCGTTGCCGCGGATCTTCTGGTCGCCCCCGCTGCAGAACGCCTCGTCTTCGTGCCGCCCGCCATGGTTCGCGCCCGTGAGGATGATGACGCCGATGGACGGGTCGTCGCGCGCGACCGTGAAGGCGTCGTAGAGCTCGTTGACCGTGAGGGGAGTGAAGGCGTTGCGGCGCTCGGGCCGATTGATGGTGATCTTGGCGATGCCGTCGATGGTTTCGTAGATGATTTCGCGATACGCCTTGCCTACCTGCCACGCGATGTCGCCCATTGGCCGTCCTTTCTTGGATTCCAACGATTCCCGCAGCGGATCACCGCCGCCAGAACTGCGGCACCACCCCGCATGTTGCATAGTTCGGAAATACCGGACACCATATGATGGTGCTTTATAGTGGACATATCTTACCGCGACGCAGAACAATATGAAACAGGTCTACGAATAAAGCATGCAAGCCTCAAGTATTCTTTGTAGGGAAAGCGTGGGAGGTGCGCGATGCCGAAGCGCGAACCCCCGCGGTCTGGCCGACGGTGGATTTATTGATGGATATCGGCTAGTATGAGACTAGATCTATTATATGATCATGTCATGTAAGAGACACAGCGCACGGGAGCAAAGGAGAACGAAACGATGAATGCCGACATCAAACGCATCATCAGCAAAGCCATGGACGGAAGCCGCATCAGCAAGAACGAACTCGTCGATCTCCTGAAGTGCGACGACGTGTCGGAAGAGGCGTTCGCTATCCGTGCGGCGGGCGGATACCTCATGCGCCAACGCACGCAGAACGCCGGCGTCATCTTCGGGCAGATCGGCATCGAGATGCATCCGTGCGAGGCCAACTGCAGCTTCTGCTCGTTCGCCTCCGACTTCACCCAGTTGACGGCCACCCGCCTTGACGACCAGGCCATCGCCGAAAGCACGCGGAACTTCACCGGCTCGGGCGACCTGTACGGGCTCTGGCTCATGACCATGGCCACCTACGACCTGGAAGCCTATCTGGATGCCGTGAAGCTGGTCAAGGCAAACCTCGGCGGCCCCACGAACGTGTATTCCAACGTGGGCGACACCAGCCGCGAGGACTTCGAGGCCATGAAGGCCGCCGGCATCGACGGCGTGTATCATTGCTGGCGCCTGCGGGAAGGGGTGGACACCCCGTTCAGCGACGAGGCGCGCAAGCAGACGCTCGTCAACGCCAAGGAGGCCAACCTGGTGGTGCTGGATGCCGTGGAACCCATCGGTCCCGAGCATACGGCAGAAGAACTGGCCGAGCACATCCTGTTCGACATCGAGATCGGCTGCATCCAAACCGGTTCTATGAAGCGCATCCCCGTTCCGGGAACCCCCTTCGAGGGCACGCCCATGATCACGGACCTTCGGCTGGCGACCATCGTGGCGGCCCAGGCGCTCGCCGTGGCGAACCTCGACCGCGTCCCTTGGCTCGGCATCCACGAGCCGAGCCCCATCGGATACGCTTCGGGTGCGAACCTCATCACGGCCGAGACGGGATTCAATCCCCGCGATGCCGCCGAGGACACGTCGGCAAGCCGCGGGCTGGACATCCCCGCGTGCCGCGAGATCCTCCGCCAGGCAGGATTTGCCCAGCTGGTGCGCGGCGACGGCAGCCGCGTGGACCTGTAGCGCATCGGTAGCGCCAAACCTGGCGATGCGACGCGCATCCGCGTGCAGGCAGCGCGTCGCATCGCCAGAAGAAGGCGCGATGGGCGACATCGGTAGCGGTCACCGCCGCGCAGAGACGATGCCCTCCAGCAGGCGCACGTAGGCGCCTGCGTCCTCCAGGTGGACGTTGTGGCCCGCCGCGGGCACCCGATGGCAGACGGCCTGCGTCTGGGAAGCCACGAGGTCGGCCGTCGCGCCGTACTTGTCGTCCAAAGCGCCCGCCACGTACCGCACGGGGACGCCGTATGCGACGAGGGCCCGGATGGTCGCCAACGACGCCTCTTGGTCGGGCATGGTGTGGGCGCCAGAGCCCTCGAACGTGCGCGCCAACGCTTCGGCGTCGTTGGCCAGACGCTGGTCGCGTTGCCGCTGGCGCACATCCGCCGGAAGCGCCCGCTGCGTGGCGAACAGGGGCAGCTGCTCCCAGGCTTCCATGAAGGCCGCAAGGCCTTCTTCGCGCAGGCGCCGCGCGTTTTCCGCGTTGCGGCGCGCCATTTCCTCGCGCTCTGCGGGCGACGCGGGGCCCAAGCCGGCGCTTTCCAAGACGAGCATGCTGAAAGGCAGCGAGGATGCGGGCGGTTCTCCTGCGCACGCCTGGCAGGCCGCAGCCAGCGCCAGACGCCCGCCCATGGAATACCCCACGACCACCGGAGCAAGGCCGCCGCTCTCTTGCTGCACGTGGCGTAGGAAGGCGAGCAGGGCGTCAGAAACCGCCTTCAAGGCGTAGGGAGCGGGATCCTTGGGACGTTCGCTTTCGCCCTGGCCCACGAAGTCGAGCGCATGCACCGGACGCTTGCAAGCCAGACGCGACGCCACTTCGTCCCACACATCCGCGCTCTGCGCGAACCCGTGCAGCAGCACGAGGGGGTGTGGAATGCCCGCAGCCGAGAGGCCGTCGCTCGCGAGGAAGGTTCCGCTCGCAGGGGAGATGGCGCTCGGGCGAGCTCCGGCGCTTGCGAGGGGGGCCTCGTTCGCGCCCTCCCAGCGCACGGCCCGGTAGCGCACGCCCTCATATGAAAACCCGTACGACTTCTTCACTGGCCATCCTTTTTGTGCACAACGGAGGCTTTACAGGCGCGGGCCTTGGAAAAGCTCCTCGTGGCTCCCCATGCGGACGAGCCTGATGATTGGATTGGTCCTGTGAGGCATGCACAGAACGACCACGTCCACAACGCCATCCGATAGGTGGAAGTCGATGTGTCCGTTGTAGTTTCCCCCGGGATTAACGAGCTCGTGCGGGCCGTATTCTTCAGGAACCGCGCCTGTCCTCATAAGCTCGGACACCGCTTCCTTGAACTCGCCTTTCAACCGAGGGTGCCTCTTCATAATGCGGGCGTAGTCCGCCCTGAAGGCCGGCTCGACCTTTATCTCGTACACAGGCTACTCCTCGTCGAGGAACGCCATGAGCTTGTCGACATCATCGAACGCCCGCGCGTCATCGGCGATGAGGCCCATCTCTTTCGCTTCGGCGACGATCAAGGCACGCCGGGTTTCGTCGTTCGGAACTTCGCCTGCTGGAACGATCTCGAACGGGATCCTCCGCTGATTCACCAGCTGATGCGTGGCCATGACGACGTAGGTGTTGTAGCTCAGCCCTATCGAGCCGAGGATCTCGTTTGCCCGGGCCTTGAGGTTTTCGTCAATGCGCACTGTTGTCGGTTTCACTGTGGCAGTCATGCGTATGCCTCCTTTTGTTTGTCGGAGCCAATTATACCACCAAACCGAGTATGCCATCAAATGACATCAATATGCCATACAACTACACAAAACTTCGTTCCGTCACAGCGACTGGTACGGGGCGTAGCGCTCGGTCACGCCGGCGAGGGGCAGCTTCACCTCGATCAGGCTGATGCCGGGAGTTCCCAACGCGTCGCCGTACGCATGCCGGAAGGCGGCAACGCTCTCGGCGCTGCGGTAGGGAACGTCGAAGGCGCGGGCGGCGTCCTCGAACCGCACGTCCTGCGGCACCAGGAACAGGCGCTCGAAGTAGGCGTCGTCGGATTTCTGAGGCAACATGTCGAAAATGGCACCCCCGTTGTTGTTCAGCAGCACGACGACGATGCCCGGCGCGTCCTTGCCGCCGTGATGCACGCGCAGCTCGCGTTGGAGCGCAAGCGCGTTCAGGTCGTGCAGCATGGTGAAGTCCCCGGTCAGAAACGTGGTTTGGGCAAAGTGCTGCGCGGCTCCCAACGCCGTGGACACCGTGCCGTCGATGCCGTTCTGCCCGCGGTTGCACAGCACGGCCAGACGCTTGTCCTGCTTCACGTAGAAGGTGTCCAGCGCCCGCACCGACAGGGAGTTGGCCGAGAACACGCACGATCCTTCGGGCGCCATCTCCAACAGCGCGCGCACGTAGGCGCCTTCGACCGCCTGCTCGCCGTCGCAGGCGCCTCTGGCTTCCTGCCCGTCGGCGTCCACTGCGCAGATGCGGCCGCGTGCCCGCTCGTTGAGCGCCATCCACTCCTGCGCGAACGCGTGCTGGACCTCGTCAGGGAAATCATCCACGTTCGATTGCGGAAACCCCTTTTCGAACGATTCCTTCGCTTCGCCATGCAGATGCTCGCGAAGGCCGTCGGCGCATTCGTCGAGCGTGACGGCTTCCGCCATCGACCGCACGAACGCAAGCGGCGTGCAAGCGACGAACAGGTCGGTGGCCAGGTTGAAATCACGCGTCTGGGCCACGTCCACCACGACGTTCACCGGGCGGGCGGCGGCCAGCCGCTGCGTGCAGCGCTTGGAGACGGGATACCTCCCGAAGCGGACAACCACGTCGGGCAAGGGGCACGCCTCGTCGCCGAACACGTTGTCGTAGTTGTCGATGACCAGGCCGTCTGCGAAGCTCCGCAATCCCGAAAGCGGGTCGGCCAAAAGCGGCACGCTGCAGCGCCGTGCCCATGCCACGATCTCGCGCGCTTCCGCGGCGGTCTCGCAGGTGCCTTCCCCCGCCAGCACCAACGTGCGGCGGCCGCGCATGTGCGCATACAGCTGGCGCACGGCCTGGGCATCCAAACGCTGTCGGACCGCAAGGCGGGGACAGGCGAGTGCGAAAGCCTCCGACGTCTCCTGCGCGAAGGGCCCGCGGCCCGCCTCGAACAGTCCTTCGACGGACAGATCGGGCGTCAGGGGCTCGTCAAGCTGGAAGTTCACCTGCACCGGGCCTGCCAGATACCGGCACCCACGCGAAGCCACCGCCTCGCCTTCGCCACCACGACCCGGCGCATCCGCCCCCGGACCGAACGCGGCCAGGCACGCTTCGCGCGCCGCCTGGCGGGCGAAGGCGAGGTCGGCCGGCCCGGCAGCAGGAAGCGGCATCTGCCGGAAGCAGCGCACGTGGTCGCCATACGCCTTCACCTGGTCGACGGTTTGCGGCGCGCCAAGTCCCTGCAACCGCAAAGGCCGGTCGCCCGAAAGCACGACAAGCGGCACGCGCGACGTCTCCGCTTCCAGCACGGCGGGATAGTAGTTTGCCAGCGCCGTTCCCGACGTGCATACGAGGGCCACGGGACGGCCGCTTGCCTTCGCCAGGCCCAGCGCGAAGAACGACGCCCCGCGTTCGTCCACGTCCACATACACCCGCATGCGGTCGGGAAAGCGCCGGCTCATCTCGAACGCCGTCATGGCAAGCGCCGTGGAACGCGATCCCGGGCTTATCACCGTCTCGCACACGCCCCACCGTGCCAGCTCGTCGAAAAACGCAGAAACGAACAGCGCCGTCGCCTGTTGGTTGTTCACTCCACCCGCCTCCCTCGTGGGATCCCGCCTGCCGCCGGTTCGGCCGCTCCTAAGCGGACGGGGCGTCGAAGGCGGAAAGGACCGTCTGCAACTTCATCCCGATCTCGTCGTACTCGTCGTCGGCATCGCTGCCGGAAACGATGCCGCATCCAGCGTACACCCAACCCATTTCGCCGTCGAACACGCCCGTGCGCAGCGCCACGGAAAACTCGCCGTCGCCGTCGCCGTCAACATAGCCGCAGGCGCCGGCGAAGAAGCCGCGGTTGTAGGCCTCGATGTGGCGGATAAGCATCTTCGCCTCTCCCACCGGCGTGCCGGCCACGGCGGGCGTGGGATGCAGATCGTCCTTCATGGTCCACAGGTCCACGCCTTCCAGAATGCGCGCGCGGGCAGGCGTGCACAGGTGCTGCACGTGCGTGAGCGGCAGGATGCCCGGCTCGGCAGGCACGTCCACGTCGTAGCAGGTACGGCGGAACACCTCGCGGATGAACTGCACCACGTAGTCGTGCTCGGCGCGGTTCTTCGGGTCGGCCATGAGCTTTGTGGCAAGCCGCTCCCGCTCCTCTGGCGAAGCGCCCGCAGGGCACGTGCCCGCCAAGCACATGCTTTCCAGGTGGTCGCCGCGCTTGCGCACCAGCAGCTCGGGCGTGCAGCCGCAGAAGAACACGTCGGCGTAGCGGTAGAGCAGCACCGTGCCGCGCGCCGGACCGTCAATGAGGTTGACCAGCAGGTCCTTCGAGGAAAAGGGATGGTCGGCCACCAGTTTCTGTCGTCGCGACAACACCACCTTGTCCACGCGCCCTTCACCAATGGCGTCCAACCCTGTGCCTACCGCGGCCCGCCATGCGTCTCGCGAGTCGGGTTCCAGCCGGTACGGAATGGCGGCGCGGCGGCGGGGCGGGGCGGCCAGGGCCTGGCGCATGAAGCGCTCCATGCGGCCCGCGTACACCGGGCCCAGCGAGTTCACCTGCAAGAGCGTGCCGCGCTCGTTTTCGATGAGCACGATCTCCGGCAGCATGAACTTCAGGCGGGGAAAGGCTTCGAACAGCTCGTCGGTGGGAGCCGGGTTTTCCGCGTCGAACCGGTTGAACGAGAAGAAGACCGGCGGCTGCAGGGCGGGGTCAAGGGCGGCAGGCCCTTCGGCCGGCTGTGCCGCCCCCTGCACGTCCGCACCTTCCAAATCGCATTCGACCTCATCGAGCGATGGCAAGGCGATGCAACGCCCCAGCCCCATATAGCGGCAGGCGCGCTCCTTGTCATAGTAGACGAACTGGTCGGTGAACCCCTTCTGCAAGGAGCAGAACGCATCCACGATGTCGGCCGCCACGGGCCGGGTAAGAGAGTATATCTTGGTCATGTCGTTACGACGAGCGCTAGGGTGCTAGGCTTCGGCGACCGTCTTTTTGACCGGCAGGGCCGCCTGCGGCAGCTCCGCAGCGCAATGCGGGCAGCGCGTGGCGCCCTCCTTCACCTCTTCCTTGCAGAACGGGCAGGTGGGAGGCTCTTCCACCACGGTTTCCCCGTTGTCCTTCTTCAGAATCTTGCCGCTGGCATCCTGCACCTTGTTGATGCCCTTGACCAGCAAGAACACCACGAACGCGACGATCAGGAAGTTGATGATGGCGCTGATGAACGCACCGAAGTCGATGTCGGTCCCCGGTATCACCAAGCCCGAGATGTTGTCGGTGCCGCCCCCGGCCACCACGGCGATGAGCGGATTGATGATGTGGTCGGTCAGCGCTGTGACGATGGACGTGAACGCCCCGCCGATGATGACACCGACGGCCAGGTCCATCACGTTGCCCCGGTTGATGAACTCTTTGAACTCGTTGAGGAAAGTCTTCATGTCGGTCCTTCTCCTTCGCAATGCCCTGCTTTGGAAACAGCATCCAGTGCCAGTATAAACAAAGCGGGCGCTCTCCGGAGCAAGCATCAACGGCTGTTTGAAAATGCGGCGGCATCGGCCGCGCTATGCTTCCTCCCCCTTGTCGCCGCACACGGCGCAGAGCGCTTCCTGGCGCAGAATGACGAACCCGACCACGCCCGCGACGAGCGAAGCCGCCAGGATGGCCGCCTTCGCGACGGCGATGGTGGCGGGATCCACGAACGACAGGTTGGTCACGAAGATGGCCATCGTGAACCCGACGCCGCCCAAAACGGACACGCCGGCAATATGCCCCCAGTTCACACCTTCGGGCAAGTCGCTGAGACGCAGCTTGACCGTTGCCCACGTGGCCAGGAAAATGCCTGCGGGCTTGCCCACCAGAAGGCCGAAGAACACGCCGATCATGACGGGGCTTGTGAGCACCTCCATGAAATCCATGCCCACCAGCACGACGCTGGCGTTGGAAAACGCGAACAGCGGCAGGACGAAGAAGTACACGGGGACGTGCAGACGGTCGTCAAGGCGGGTGATGGGCGGAATGCTCATGCGCGCGATGTGCCCGATGCGCTGGATGTCGTGCAGGTATTCCTTCTGCACGATGGAGGGCTCGCCAGGGTCGTACCGTTCGTCGGCGACGTCGGCCGCTTCGGCGAACCACGAGTTCACGCGCCGCAGCTTCACCTGCGACCGTGCAGGGACGGCCAGCGCCAGAAGCACGCCGGCGATGGTCGCATGCACGCCCGACATGAGAAAGCAGACCCACATGACCAGGCCGACCAGCAAATACGGCCACAGGTCGTACACGTGGCCCCGGTTGAACGCCAGAGCCAGCCCGAACAGGGCCAAGCCCGCGGCAAGCCACCCTACCTGCAGCTCGGCCGTATAGAACACGGCGATCACCAGGATGGCGATCATGTCGTCGGCAATGGTGAGCGTGGAAAGGAACACGCGTAGCCCCAACGGGACGCGATCCCCCAAAAGTGCAAGAATACCCAGGCAGAACGCGATGTCGTTCGCCATGGGAACACCCCAGCCCTGCTCGAAGCCGCTCCCCGCGTTGACGGCGGTGTACACCAACGCCGGCACGACGGCACCGCCCGCCGCCGCCACGATGGGCAGCAGCGCCTTGCGCGGGTTGGTAAGCTCCCCCGCCGTCATCTCGAACTTTATCTCCAGTCCAACCAGCAGAAAGAACAGCGCCATCAAGAAGTCGTTGATGAAATGCTCCAGCGTCAGGTGCGGAGCAAAGTCTCCCAAGGAGAAGCCGATCTCGAAGGTATGCCAGAACTCCGCAAAATACGGCAGCACGGGCGTGTTCTCTATCACGAGCGCTGCAAGAGCCGCGGCCAACATGAGCATGGTCGCCCGCGTGGATGAATGCGTGAATTCCACGAGCTTGCGCTTGCGACGATGATGGCCTCGGACCTCGGGCTCGAAGATTTCGGAAGTCGTCAAAGGGCGCGATTCCTGGCCGGCATCGCCCACGTGGTCGTTCTTGTTGTCCTTCGACGTCATGATACCAGTATACGCGAGCGGACCGTCTGGCGAAACCACGCCCTCGTAACATTTGAGCCCTGTCGGGCGCGCCGCCTCACGCGAACGTGCGCAGGAAGGCGACGAGTTCCTGCCTGCTGTGCACCCCCGCCTTCCTGTACATGTTGCGTAGATGGGTGTATAGCGTCGCGCTTGATATGAACAGCTCGGACGCGATGCACTGATTGTCCTTGCCCTGCAGGGCGCGCAGCGCTATCTCCTGCTCCCGTTCCGTCAGTTTGATGGACGTCGAGGCCCGGTCGATACAGCGGCGACAGGCAGCTTCGTCGCTGCGGTCGAATGCGGCATCCTGGCCCTGCACCACTTCGCGCACCTTCTGATCGTTCAGAAGGAAAGTGGAGACCAGCACGGAAACGACGCAGATGACCGCTATGAGCATCAGGTTTCCCGCTCCCGCCAACCCAGCAAGCGCATTCAGCGCGCCTCCCGCCAGCGAACACGCCGAGAGGAACGCCGACCCGAAAGCGAAGACGGCCAGCGGCGAGATAGAAGCCCGCGAAGCAGCGATCCGCCAGAGCTCCCATGCGAAGATGATGAAAAACGTCCAGCTGAACCCGATGAAGGCGACTTCGTAAGGCTGCTGGTCCGCCTCGATGAAGAACACGAGGAAGATGCATACCACGATGATGGGCAGCATCAGACGGAACGCAAAGGCGAAATCGATCTCCCGCGGAAAGAACGCCGCCACGGAGAATATGACCAACGACGTCATCAAACCGGTGACCAGGGTGAGCAGTTCGTCGGGAGCGGTGGTTTTGCCCTCGGAAAGGCCGTTCGCCAAAAGCAGGACGGCACCGAAGACCCCAATGCCCAGCAACACGCGATAGGGAACGCTGCGCAGCGAGCCGTCGTGGCCTTCTTCGGAAAAGTCGTCCGCTGCAGCAAGGTAGCCACGCCGCACCGCGAACCACGCCGCCGCCGAAAGGACGGGTAGAAAAACCTGAACCAGCGCGACCGCTTCCAGTGGGAGGCAGGTGCCCACCAGCGCCAGGGTATAGGAAAGCGCATAGGCACCGGCAATGCCGACCAGCGCCTCCCGCACACCCACATAGCACAGCTGCTCTCCCCACAACACCGCCACGCATGCAGCAGCAGCGAACAGAACCCGCCCCGTCGCAGGAACCAGCCAGGCATCACCGCCCCACACCGTCGGCAGCACGAACAGCATCGTGCCCACGCACACCACCATGCTGGAAACCGCCATGAGCGCCGTCCGTGGAATCCTCGAACTCTTCAGAGCCACAAAACCCAACAGCACCAGCAGCACGCCATACGCGACGTCCTCGGGAAACGCCATGGAGGCCTCGGCAGCGAACGCAATGCCGCCGGCAGGGACGAACAAGGTCGGCGAGCCGCCGACGACGCTCCATCCGCGGAACAGCCCGAATCCCAGCGTGATCAAGGCGAGGCGAGGCATCTCGGCCTGGTGCAACACCGTGTTCCTGGCAGGCTTTTGCGCCTCTCCCTTTGCACTCCGTTCCGCTTTCTGTGGACGCGGCATTGCTAATCCGCCTCTCGTGCCCATCGAAGAGCGCGAGCCGCGCTCCCTCCCTGGACCCATTATAGCGTCCCCTGCGCAGCGACTCAGGCGACGATGCGAGCCAGCTTTTGGAAACCGCAGTTCAGCGGCCATCTACCAAATAAATACCAAAGGCGGAAAGGCACTTACCCAGCATTTCCGCAACCGCCTGACCCCAGCCACAGCCTGCCCCGCTGTACGCTTTTCCCACACCCTGACCTCTACCCGCAAATCCATCGAGGACTTGCGGCGACGAGCAACCGGGGCTGGCAGGAGGGCAGAGCCGGAAAGCGAACGGACGGCGCTTCACTCCGAAGTGCGAAGACGCCACGCGCGCTGTCCAGGCAACGAGAAGCCGTCATCATCCATTGACGGCGAAAAGGAGGAACCATGGAACGGAAAGATGTCGATCACACTGTTTTAAGTCGCCGCAACTTCCTGGTGGGAGCCGCGGCAGGAACCGCCGGGCTTGCCGCTGCCAGCCTGATCGGCGGATGCAGCAGCCCCCAATCCAGCAGCGACGACGAGGCGCCGCAAGACGAAGGCGCCGCCATCCCCGACGAATTCACCGACGGCATCTATCTGACGAAAGCCGTCAGCATGCATGGCCCCATTAACGTGAAGACGGTCATCGCCGACGGCAAAATCGCCGAAGTGACCGTGCTCAACAACCGGGAAAGCTATGTCATCGGCGAAGCCGCCGTGGGCGCCATGCCGCAGCGCATTGTCGAGAGCCAATGCGTGGACGTGGATTGCGTCACCGGCGCGACGCTCACCAGCATGGCCATCCGCGACGCCGTGTCCCAAGCCATCACCAACGCCGGTGGCGACCCACGGGATTTCCAGGGCTATACCGCCCAAGAACCTCAGAAAAGCGAGATCGAACGCGAATGCGACGTCGCCATCATGGGTGCAGGCATGGCGGGTCTCATGGCCGCTTGGAGGCTGGCCGAAAACGGCAAGTCCGTGCTGATCTTCGAGAAGATGCCCTACGTGGGTGGATGCATGCCCATCACGAGCACCGCATGGAATGCGCAGGACACCATCATCCAGAAAGCCTGGGGGACCGACCAGATCTTCGAAGCCTGGAGCTCGGTGGAAGCTCAGCTTGCGTCGTACAGAGACGGCCGCATCGAGGCCGACAGCCCCTACTACAACCCCGACATGCCCTTCATCACCCCCATGTTCGACGCCGCGCGCGACGCTACCGACATGATGATCAACATCGGCGTGGGCTTCTGCCCCATCAGCGACTGGCCGGCGCCCCAACTGGCTCCTGGCGCGTTCTCGATCGGCGGCAAATTCTGTCTCGACATAGTGAAGAACTACCTGACCTATCGACTGGGCATCGAAATCATCACGGAAGCCCCCGTCAAGGAGCTCGTCATTGACGGAGACGCCGTGCGCGGTTTCGTGGCAGAAGGAGCCGACGGAACCACGTACCGCGTTTCGTCCAAGGCGGTCATGCTGGCAAGTGGCGGGTACATCAGCAACCGGGAGCTCATGGAGCAATATCAGCCTGAAGAATTGAAGTTCCCCCTCATGGGGCCGCCGTGGGCCACGGGCGATGGCCTTCTGCTCGGCCAAGAGGCAGGCGCCGCGCTGGAGACCATGGATCAGGGCGTGACAAGCCACTATTCGGGAGCCGTCTCCCATGCGGAAATCTCCTACATCCACTACGTTTGCCCCGGCGTGGTCGTCAACGGTTCGGGCGCACGTTTCGTGA
>HHCFC01400__coassemble_1322_pt1 | contig 31785 bp, 26 predicted proteins | sample HHCFC01400__metabat2_high_PE_058 | metagenome-assembled genome bin HHCFC01400 | reverse complement strand
TGCGCCAGCTGGTCGAGTTCTCCGAGAACGACCTGCTGAACATCAGAAACTTTGGCGCGAAATCCATCGAGGAAGTGAAGGACAAGCTCATTTCCATGGATCTCAATTTGAAGCTATAGGAGACACGAGATCATGAGACACAACTACAAGGGGCGCAAGCTGGGCACGGACTACAGCCACACCAAGGCCATGAAGAAGAGCCTGGTGGGCGCTCTGTTCCTCAACGACCGCATCAAGACGATCGAGGCGCGCGCCTAGGAGATCCGCCCCGACGTCGACAAGATCATCACGTGGGCCAAGCGCGGCGACCTGCATTCCCGCCGTCTGGCCATCGCGAAGCTGGGCGACAAGGAACTGGTGCGCGAGATCTTCGAGAAGGTCGCGCAGGGCATGTTCCAGGACCGTCAGGGCGGCTACACCCGCATCATGAAGCTGGGCAACCGCAAGGGCGACAACGCCCCCATGGTCATCATGGAGCTGGTGACCGAGCCCGTCAAGAAGAAGGACGACGAGAAGCCGGCCAAGAAGGCTGCCAAGAAGGCCACGCCGAAGAAGGTCGAGGCTGCCGACGAAGCGAAGGCCGACAAGGCGAAGCCGGAAGCCGCGGAAGCGACCGAGGAAAAGGTGGAGGCTGCCGAGGAGAAGGCCGAAGCCAAGGAAGCCGCTGCCGAGGAAGCCGTCGAGGCGAAGGCCGACGAGGCTGCCAAGGAGTCGGCTGAAAAGGCCGAGGAAGCCGCTACCGAGAAGGAAGAGGAAACGGCCAAGTAGGATTCGGCCACCATTCGTTCGATGCATGCGAAAGCCGCGCAGGAGCGCGGCTTTCGTGCTTCTGGGGCCATTCGCCTTGCCTGGCGCGTCTCTGCGCATCCGTCCTCTGTGCATCCGCCGGGGTGCCGGACGTCCGTGCGATGAGCAGAGAGAACATGACCCGCCCGGAATCTTCTTGCGCATCCGCCGGAGGCGCCGGACGCCCGCGCGTGGCGGCTTGGAGGGTCGCCGCCGCGTCGCCATATAGGGGCATCCGGCAAGCGCGTGCGTGCGGCCAGGCCCCGCACGCACGCGCCGCAGTTCGACGTTTCTCGGCTAAACGTTGCGTGCCGCGACGTTGCCGGCGTGGATGGCGCTCTGGATGTTCTTGGGGGCGTCGCATCCCACGGCCCGGGCGTCGAGGCCTGCCTGGACAAGCTCGTCGACAAGGGCGGTGTTGGGAACCATGTCCCAGCATTCCACGCACGTGCCGCAGGCGATCTCCGTCTCAAGGCCGCAGTCGCGCATCGCGATCTTGAGTCCGGTTTCGGTGACCTCCAACGCGTCGGCCTCGTTGTAGACCTTGACCCCCTTCGCGTACAGGTGCGGCAGGGTGAACTTCCTCACCCAAGCCGACTGCCCGCTGTCCAGGGTGCCCTTGCCGCCCGGGTTCACGATGGTCACCTTCTTGCCTTGGGCCAGGAGGAAGGACGCGATGTCCACCGCCTGCAGGTTGCCGCCGACGATGACGACGTCGTCCTTTATGTCGTCCACGTTGAACGAATCCACCCCCACGACGTTGACCGACTGGCTTTCCGAAAGCCTGCTTTCCCTCTGGCCGCCTGCGGCGACCATCACGACGTCGGGCGCCTCGCTCTGCACGAAGTCGGCATCGACCTGCTGGTCCGTGACGGTCTGCACGCCGGCGAGCTCAAGCTGGCGTTCAAGGTAGCTTCTCAGATCCCCCAGCCGCTCGTGGGGGCCCTTGTAGGCTTCGGCGGTCGACAGCAGGCCTCCAAGCGACCCCTTCTGCTCGTACAGGGTGACGTTGTGACCGCGCAGAGCCGCTATGCGGGCGGCCTCCATGCCGGCCGGGCCCCCTCCGACGACCATGACGTTCCTGCTTGCCTCGGCAGGGACAAGCCCGTAGCCTTCCGGCATTTCCTCCGTGTAGGCGAACTGCGTCGTCGCGTTCACGCGGCACGATTCCGGCTCGCCCAGGGGCTTCGCATGGCAGTGGAGGCATTTCGTGCAGGGAGCTATTTCGTCCCGCCGCCCCTCTTCCAGCTTTCGGGGCAGTTCGGGATCGACGACGAGGGATCGGTTGACGAACACGAGGTCGATGTCGCCGTTGGCGACCGCGCTGTTGATCAGGTCGGGCGCAAGGCGCATGTCCATGTTGCCCGCGCAGCCCACGGGGATGCCGACGGCTTCCTTGATTTTCTTTGCCAAAGGGATGAACGCGCCGACGCCCGAATGGCTGCCGTCCATGAGGCCGCCGAAATGCCGCGCGTAGTCGAACTGCGTGCCGAATCCCGTGGCCCCGTCCATCTGGTAGCCCGTATGGTTGCAGTCGGGGCCGTAGCAGGTTATCTCCTGACCGGGAACGCCCACGCGGACCTGTATGAGGTCGGCGCCTGCACGCTCGAGCTCCTGGGCGAGGTACTGCGCCTCTTCCAGGACGATGAAGCCGTCGTTGTCGCCCAGGCTGGAATCCATTTCCTCCACGGCGTTGATGAGCGTCAGCACGGGGAAGTCGGCGCCGCACTGGGCCTTGATCTCCTGCACGATCTCCTTGAAAAGGCGAACCCGGTTCTCGTTGTTCTGGGCCCCGTACTCGTCGTCGCGGAAGTTGCGGCTCCGCGAGAGGAACTGGTTCAGCACGTCGGTGGTCGCGCCCTTCATCTCGACGCAGTCGAACCCGGCCTCCTTGAGCCTGAGGGCGGCTTGCCCGCAGTCCTTGACGATGGCCTTGATCTCTTCGTTCGAGTAGTCGTTGACCTGCGTGATGGGGGAAAGCGGGGTGCCCAGCCCGAACTGCACGCCTACATAGGCGCCCGCCTGATGGATGCGGTCGGCCATCTTGCGCCCTTCGGCCGCGCCCTGCTCGCTTGGCTTCGACCCGTTCGTCAGCCCGAAGGGGCTCAAGGTGGAGGTTTCCAGGATGACCAGGCCCGCTCCGCCGTCGGCGATGAGGCCGTAGTAGTCGAGCGCGTTCTGGCTCATTTCCGTGGAGCCCTTCGGCATGGTGTCCGACCCTGCGGCGGACTTGACGATGCGGTTCTTCAGGTTCATGGAGCCTATCGTGATGGGGCTGAAGATGGCCGACACGTCCCCCGAATAGCTGTCGTAGGAGTCGTCCTGGGGGTTGAGGACGCCTTGCGCGCCCTCAACCGACGCCTTGGATTGGCCGGCTTCTCCGTCCGTCCCTTCCTTTGTGGCCGCAGGGGCGGGGCTGCACCCCGCAAGCGACAAGGCGGAAGCGGCCGTTGCGCCAATGGCGGCAAGGGCCGCGCCTCCCACGAAGCTTCGCCGTGAAATGCCCGCGCTCTCCGGCGCGTGCGCTTCAAGGTTCTCCATTTGCACCCTCCTGTCTTTCCGGTATCATTGCAGTGCGGTGCCGGGACGATCCGTGGCCACCGCACGGCAACGATGGTAGCGCCCCGTGCTGCGCGTTCTGCCGCATGAATGGGGGGAAATGTGCCATCGGACGGAATCACATCTTTGATGTGATCTTTTGACCTGGCCGTTTTCGGCAGCCGTTGGCGGCGCCGTGCGATGGGAGAACGTTCGGGCGATGCCTGGACAAGAAGGCCGCCGTGTGTCGAAGGGGTGATGGAGTGACGGTTCGCGAGGGCAAAGGGAAGCGGGAGGCAGGAGGCTTCGCCGGCCTTCTGTGCGCCTGCCTTGCCATTGCGGCCTATCGCCTTGTGTTCTGGAGCACCAATTCGGGTTCCTCCGTACCGGCGAGCGACCTTTTGAACTTCGCGGAAGTGGCCGCGCAGGCGGCGGCGATGGTCGCGCTCGTCTTCCTCGATTGGCGCCTGGGGCACACCGGGCGCATGGGCGTGGCGCTTGTCGCGGCCGCGTCGGCCTTGCAGTTCGCGGGCGGATGGCTGCTTTTCGCGCCGCACTTCCTGGAGGGTTTCGGCTTTCCAGGCCTTGCGGTCCTCGGGGCCGTCTTCCGCGGGTCGGGCAGCGCCGTGCTGCTCCTTGGCCTGGGGCGCTTTCTCTGTTCCGTCAAGCCGGAGAAGTCGGCGTTGGCCATTGGCGGGGGGTATGCGGTCTTCGGACTCGTGTCGCTTGCCCTTTCCCACGCCCCTGGCGACGCCATTGCCCTTGCGTCGCTGGCGTCCCCGTTCGTGTCGGGGCTTTTCCTCGTCCTGTGCGGCAGGAATGTCCGCGTCGCCGCCGAAGGGCGGCGGCCCATCGAGACATCGCTGCTGCGGCGGGTGCCGCTCGACATCGTTTCGCTGCTTCTGCTTTGCGCGCTGGCGGGCGTCGTCAGCGACGCCTTCGCTCCGTCGAACATCGTTGACCCGAAGGTCTTCAATGTGGTGTGGGCGGTCATATACCTGGTGGTGTTCCTGGTGTATTGCGTCTGGGTCTTCGGGCTGCGGCGCAACGACCCCGATGCCCTGTGGCCCTTCCTCGTGCTCATCATTTTCAGCGGGCTTTTGTTCTACTCGTCTTTTTCGGCGATCAACCTGGAATTCGCCGCCAGCTTCATGAACGCCACCCGCCGGACGCTCATGCTTTTCTGCTGGGTGTTCATGGCGGCCCAGATCTATCGGCAGCACCTGCCCGTCTGCCTGTTCTTCGGGGCGGGAAACCTGCTTTTCTCGCAGTTCCCCGCTATGGTGGGCTACCTTATCGAGATTTCGCACCCTCGCCTTGACAGTTTCGGAGCGTCCCTTGTCAACGTTGCAGCCACGGCTTTCATGGCGCTGATCCTGGTGGTTGGCATCGTGGTCGTGGCGATGAGGGCCAAAGGCCCGCAGGGCGCGTCGCTTCGTCCCGCGGAGCCCGCCGATGCGGCGCAGCGGGCCATGGACGACATCGCCCGGCGCTGCGCGCTCACCCCGCGCGAGGTGGAGATCGCCCTGCTGATCGTCAAGGGATACACGCTGCCGATGATCGGAGAGAGGCTGTTCATATCCACCGACACCGTTCGGTCTCATTCCAAGAAGCTGTACAAAAAGCTTGGCATCCACAAGAAGCAGGAACTCATCGCGCTTGTGGAGCGGCACGGGTGAGTGTGGTCCGGAAGGGGCCTTGCGTGAGCGCGTCGTGCAGGGACGCCTCCGGGCGTCGTGCATTCGTTTCGGGACCGTAGTGCCGCGGTGGTCGCTTGCGGGAGCGCTGCTCCTTAGAATGGGTTTCCCGGCCGCGCATTCGCCTTCGCCTGGCCACAGGCTGTCGAACGGGCGCGGTGGGAGGCACCGAGAGGCTGCGCAAGGCGGCCTGACCGACCCGAAAGGAGTACCCATGGCTCAGATAGACATCCTGGAAGAAGAAGTGACGTTCGTGCCTGACATGGACGCCGACATGACCGACGAGCAGGAAAAGGCCCGCTTCGCGGCCGAGGATCTGGAACGCATCGAAGAAGACGCCAAGCGCGAGGCAGAGGCCTACGTGGAGGCGGTCGACGGCGACGGCAACGAGAAAGCGTCCGTCGAGGCAGCCGGCACGGCGTTCGACTTCGACGAAGCGGAGTTGGAGACGGCACAGGCGGAGGGCCAGGTGGAAGCCAACCTTTCCGACGACTGGGACAACGGCGATTCCGAATAGGCCGTGGACGCCCGGAGCCGGCTGGCGCGGCGCAGTCGTGGTCGCGCCGGGGTTTCGGAAACGTTGCGGCGCCGTTGCTCCATGGCGTCCGACGCGCTGCGCGGTCTTCCTACAATAAGGAGGTCGCGTGCATCGTTTCCCTTTCGAAAGGAGCTCTCCCATGAACGAGATGGACAAGCAATACGCCAAGGGCCAGGCCTCGGACGCCGCCCACGACATGAAGAACGCCGCCAAGGACGCCGCCCATGACGTGCGCAACAACGTGAAGGACGCGTTCCACGACGCCAAGAACGGCGCGCAGGAGACGCACACCCAGAACAAGGTGGCCGACGCCCAGTACGCCGCCGCCAAGCAGACGGGCGACACGAACATGGCGTACCAGGCCGCGCACAACGAGGCTGCCGCCGACAAGAAGCAGGGCGGCATCCTGGAATCGGTGAAGGAATCTCTCGGCAAGGCCGGGGAGGCCGTGAAGGAAGCGGCCATCGATGCGAAGGACTCCGCAAAGGACGCCATCGACAACACGCGCGCCCGCATGTAGGGGTTGCCTGCGAAGACCGTGCGTCCGCGAAGGGCGTGCGTTCGAGGCATGCGTCAAGCAACGCGAATCGCCGTGTTCTCGGTTGATTCGGCAAGGAATGCCGTCCCTGTGCAGGGACGGCATTTTTTATGGCATACTGCAACGCATGCGTTTGACGGTGAACACGTACTGCGGGGGGACCTCTCCCGTACATGCTTGCGACGCGCGCGTGAAGATCGTGCTGCTTGCCGCCTATTCCGTCACGCTTTTCCTGGTGGACACCTGGATGGGCCTTGCGCTGTGCGCCCTTGCGTTCGCGCTGGTGCTCAAAGCGAGCGGCATTCCGCCCCGGCACGTGTTCGGACTGGTGATTCCCGTGTACGTGCTCGTCGCCTTCACGGTCGCATTCAACTCCTTCTCCTTGGACGTGGGGCAGGCCTCGGCGCAGCTGGGAGGGTTGGCGGACGTGTCGGCCGGCGTGCTGGCTGAAGCCGCCCCCGTGCCGCTGGTGGGCGCTTTCGGCTTCGTGCCGGCCGGGTTCGCGCGGGGCTGCTTTTTCGCCATACGCATCCTGCTGCTGGTGTTCGCCAGCCTGATCGTGAGCTTTTCGACCACGTCGACCGACCTGACGGCGGCGCTGAACGACTTCATGCGCCCGTTGCGCCGCCTGCACGTGCCCACCGACGATGTGGCCATGGTGTTCTCTCTGGCGCTGCGCTTCATCCCTGTGACGGCAGAGGAGTTCGGGCGCGTGCATGACGCGCAGTGGTCGCGGGGCGCGCCGTTTGGGGAAGGGTCGCTTTGGCGGCGTCTGAGAGCGTGGCAGACCGTCCTCGTCCCCCTGTTCGTGGGCCTGTTCCGTCGCGCCGACACGTTGGCTCAGGCCATGGACGCCCGCTGCTACGGTGCGCCCGACGTGCGGCGCACGTCGCTTTCCGACCGGCGCTTCCGCGCGAAAAGCGCAGCGGTGTTGGCGGCGGGAATCGTCCTGTGCGGCGTGCTGGCGGTCGCGTGGTAGCCGACCGCGCGAAAGCGGTTTTGCGTCGCTCGCCCGATTCCGCATGGCGGCGTTGGGGCGCGGCCCTATAGTGGGAAGTGGTTTTCTCGCTCGGTGATCGCGGCTGGTTCCCTACCAACGAGGGGAGGTGCTCGCATGGACGACACGGCGGGCATCCTTTCGTTTTCCTTCGAAGACGAAGACGCGTGCGCGCTCTTCCGGCTTTTCCTCTCCGGCGCCATGACCTGGAGCGAGTTCCTGCGGCAACCCATGCCTCACAACGTGAGCCCCCTGGAGGCCTGGGAGGCCATGAAGAGGATGATGCGGTGCGTGGGCGTGCACGTGGCCGTCCCCGGAGGCGACGAAAACGGCGTGCAGCTGTGGTACTGCCGGACGTACCAACTCATCGACCTGGCTGCTCGCGTGTCTCGCCTGGCTGCTCCGGATTCGGCGCTCAGCAGGGCCTTGTGCAGCGAAGGGGAGAAGGACACGCGAGCGGACTTGCGCGCCATCGAGGCTTCGGCGGCGTCGCGTCTGGCCGGCTTCGAATCCGATCCTGCCACGCTCGCGGCGGCGCGATTGCAGGAAGGCGATCAAGGTCACGGCCATGGCCTTGGCCTTGGGCACGGCATCAGGCGGCTCGAGAGCAACATGATTGCCATCGACGCCGACCTGGAATCCTATGTCGGGCGCCGCTTTGCCCGCGACCTCATAGAGGAATTGCAGGCACGTCTGCTCGAGGGCGTCGACGAGAGCCTGCTGGAAGAGGATGCAGGCCGAGCGTCGGTGGCACAGGGCTCGCCGGCACGGTTCGCGAACGCGCCCGCGTGGGCGGACGTGTTCTGCGGCTACGCGAACCACGACCTGGGCGCCGCCGAAGACCTTCCCGTGTTCAGGGGCGCGCTCATGACCGACTACGTGCGTTCCTTTTGCCCGTTCGGCAGGGCCAGCGGACACATGGCGTCGCTTCTGTCCCGCCTGTATTGGCGGCAACGAGGCCTGCCGGCCTTGGCCGTGGCGCCGCTGTCTCGCGTGAGGCTGGCCTGGCGGCTTGGCAAGCTGGAGTTGGCAGACGTGCTGTGCGACCGGGCCGAATACGAGGCCACGTACCGGCGCGATCCCGAAGACCTGACGGTCTACCAGACGCTCACGGCGCAGTTCGCCTGCCATGCGCTCGCCGAAATGGAACGGCGCGTCTCGTCGCACGTCGAACGCGACGTGGCCATTGGCGCCATCCTGCGGCGGTGTTCGGGCTTCAACCAGCGGCAGCGCGCCGTGATTGCCCGGTCGTTGCAGGTGAAAGATGCCCGGTTCAGCATCCGTGGCCATCATGGCGAGTTCGGCGTGTCCTGCACGACGGCGCGCCGCGATCTGGCGGAGCTGGTGCGCGAGGGCTTCCTGCGCGTGGTGCCGCAGGGCAAGGCATACGTGTTCGTAGCCGACGACCGCGCCGTCAAGCTGAAGGAGATCGTCGATCAACGCGCAGGTGCTTCCGACGCATCCGGCGTGGCCGAGCCGCTGGACGACGCCGTGGCCCCGCCCGCGTCGCCTGCAGCCCTGTAGGACGCCCGCATTCCCTGACCACCGCCCCCGCACGCCGCACGGCGGCGCCGCTGCCGCCGCTCCCGCTCGCCGCCTGGCCGCTCCGCACGCCGCAGGGCGCCGCTGCCTCCGCACGCCGCACGGCGCCTGGCCGCTCCGCACGCCGCACGCCGCCGCACGCCGCCGCACCTGTCCATTGCGGCTTTCATCGCGCCGCGCGCGGAAATGCCCTGCCGCTCCCTCCCTCCGAACGCAGATTGATGCCAGTTGCCGAACTTGGGCGTGTCGGCGCGCCTCATCCCTTGCGCCACCACGTCGCGTGAACTTCCAAAACCTTGCCGAAACGGCGCGCACGCCCCTTCGTGGCGGCATTTCGCGGCGGTGAAGGCCGCCTAACGCGTGCCATCGCGCCATCCTGCAGCAACATTCCGCCTCAAACCGCGTCATGACGCGCCAATACGAGCGCGTTCCGGCGCGTTTGAGCGCCCATTCCGGCCTGCCTATACTGCGGTTCGCTGAGGACAAGTGAAAGGGGTCCAGGATGGAAGCGCAGCTGTGGTTCGACAGGTTTGCGTGGCTCGTGTTCCTCATGCCGTTTCTGGGTTTGGCGGTAGCGGGACTGAGCAGGAGAACCGATCCGATCATCAAGGGAAAGGTGGTGTTGCGCCATGACGGGCCCGCGCGGCTCTCGCATTGGACGCATGCCGTCGGCGTCTTGTTCCTGCTGATATCGGGCATCGTGTTGGGGCTGGAGTTCACGCCGTCGTTCGTCGCCGACAACGCCGGGTCCGAATTCTGGTTCAACGTGCACTTCCTCTTCGTGCTGCCGTTCCTTTTCGGCACGTTCTATTACCTGGGGAACAGCATCATTTCGCGTTATCGGCTGCGCGAGCATCTGCCGACGCGCAACGCCGTGCGCTACACGCTGCAGCACTACGCGCACATGCTGGGGCGCAAGGACACGCCTCTGCCTCCCGAAGAGAAGTACTTCGAAAGCGAGCGCGCCGCGTTCTTGCTGGCCGTGGCGGCATCGGTCTTCTGCCTGGCGACGGGCCTGGTCAAGGTTTCGGCGCATGTGTTCGACCTGCCCGACGCGTTCATGGGCGTGGTCACGTGGACGCACGACATCGCGGCGGTGGCCATGGCGGTGTTCTTCGTCATGCACGTGCTCATGGGGGCGGTCGTTCCCTGGTCGTGGCCGCTTCTGGTGTCCATGATCACGGGGAAGCTGCCGCTCGAGAACGTGGAGCAGGAGCATACGGGCTGGATAGGCCAGGTAAGGGAACGCACGCGCCAGTACGCCGAAGAGCGGTACGGGGAGGCGCGGCAGGGTTTGGACGGCGTCGACGAGGACGAATGCGCGTCCGCTCGGGTCGCGTTCCGGGAAATCGAACAAGGGAAAGGGTTGTAGCCATGTCGAAGAAAACATCCCAAGGCGACACGGGCCATCGGGCGGTCACGCGGCGCGACTTCATAGCCGCCATCGGAGGGCTGGGCGTGGGCGCGGTACTGGCCGGCACGGGAGCTTCGGTCCTTCTGCAGACGGACGAGGTGTACGCCATCGAGGCGTCGGACGGGTACCTGCTGGTCGACACCAAGAAGTGCGGCGGCTGCGAAACGTGCATGCTCGTGTGCACGCTGGCCCATTGCGGCCGGTCGAACGTGAACCTTTCGCGGCTGCAGCTGACCAAGAACCCTCTGGGCCATTTCCCCTTGGACCTGGCGCAGAACCAGTGCCGGCAGTGCCCCTATCCTTCCTGCGTGGAGGCATGCCCCACGAAGGCCATGCACGTCGACCCCGAATCGCACGTGCGCCTGGTGGACGAAGACAAGTGCGTGGGCTGCGAGCGCTGCATCGAGGCGTGCCCCTTCACGCCCGCACGCGTGCAATGGAACTTCGAAGACCGGCACGCGCAGAAGTGCGACCTGTGCCAGGAGACTCCGTTCTGGGACGAACAGGGCGGGCCCAACGGCAAACAGGCCTGCGTGGAGGCGTGCCCCATGCATGCCATTGCGTTCACGCGCGACATACCGCGGCAGACCGACGAAGGCTACGACGTCAACCTGCGCACCGTCCATTGGGCGATCGCAGGGTTCCCCATGGACGACGCGGCGCGCACGCTGCCCGAAATATCGGTTCCCGCCTCGGTCGTGACGGGCGTCAAGGAATAAAGGAGGAAAGGCCATGCAGGCTACGGGTGGATACGTGGGACACATTCTCGTTCTGGACATGACGGCGAAGACCGCGGAGGTCATCGACACCGACCCCTACGAGCAGTGGGGCGGTGGACACGGAATGGGGTCGGCGTTGTTCTGGGACTACTGCAAAGACAAGACCGTCGGGCCGTTCGACCCGGGCAACGTGGTGACCATTTCCTCGAACCCGTTCTCGGGCACGCCCGTGCCGTCCTCGTCGGCGCGCGTGGAGATACAGGGCATCGGGTCGTTCCCCGACCCCGAATGGTTCACCCGTTCGAGCATGGGCGGGCGCGTTGGCGGCATGATGAAGGCGGCAGGCTTCGACGCGACCGTCATCACGGGCGCGGCCGACGGCCCCGTGTGGGTGAGCGTGGTCAACGGCGCGGTGGAATTCCACGATGCCAACGAGCTGTGGGGGCTGGACACGGCGCAGACGCAGGAGCGCATCTGGGGCTGGATGAGCAAGGACACGCCCGACGGCGAATGGTACGAGGTGGGCGCGGGGCGCGACGGCGGCCGGACCACGCAGAAACCTGCCGTCATGTGCATCGGGCCTGCCGCAGAGCATGGCGGGCGCACGGCCACCATCACGCACGACGCGGGGCACCATGCGGGACAGAGCGGGCTGGGCGCGGTGTGGGCCTCGAAGAACCTCAAGGCGCTGGCGTTTTTGGGCACGGGAAGCATCCCGGTGGCCGACCCTGCGGGGCTCATAGCCCTGCGCATCGAGTTTCAGAAGAAGTTCGGCTACAACGTGGACGACCCCATTCTGGAAACGCCTGATCCCGACAACGCGTACTACGGCTTCATCACCAGACATCCGGGTTTCAACGGCATCTCGTGGAACGCGCGCGACATGATATCGCGCCCTTACGGGTGCCAGGGCTGCATCCGCATGTGCCGCCACAACTTCGACGACGGGGTGGGCAACGCCATCATGTGCGCGGCTTCGCTGTTCTATTCGGTGGCCGATTCCAAGAAAGACCAGATTCGGGCTGCCGATCTCATGAACAAGCTGGGGCTGAACGGCTTCGAGTCGCACCTGGTGTCGTATTGCCGCAACCTGTACAAGATGGGCGTGCTGGGGCCGGGCAAGCAGATAGACTCGAACCTGCCGTTCGAGCGGTTCGGCACGTGGGAGTTCGCCGAGGCCTTCATCCATGCGATCGCCTACCGCGAAGACATCGGCGACGACTTGGCCGAAGGGTCCATGCGCGCCGTGAAGAAGTGGGGGCGTTGGGAAGAGGACAGCGCTTCGGGCCTGTTCACCTATCCGCAGTGGGGCTACTTCCAGCACTACGACCCGCGGTTGGAAGTGGAGTGGAGCTACGGGAGCATCTTCGGCGAGCGCGACATCAACGAGCATGGCCTGAACTGGCACATCTACTGGATGCCGCTCATCACGGCCATGGTGGGCGAGGAGCCGTTGCTTTCCGCAGAAGAGCTGGCGAACCAGCTGGCGGCCTCCACGGGGCTGGGCGATCCGCTGTGCTTCAACTACAGCGAGGAGGGCATCTACAGCGACGAGAAGCTGAAGTGCGTGTCCTGGCACCGCCACTACGGGCGGTTCTGGACGCAGTCGATGGGCATGTGCGACTGGGTGTGGCCGTACCTGGTGAGCTACGCGTCGCCCGACGGCGACAAGACGGGCGCGACGCCCGAATACGAGCCGCGCATGTACAAGGCCGTGACGGGCAAGGACATCACGTACGAGGAAAGCCTGGAAGCGGGTCATCGCGCATTCACGCTCGACCGTTCCATCTGGTACCTGCAAGGTCGCTCGCGCGAGCAGGAGACGTTCCCGAACTACGTGTTCGACCTGCCCACGGACGCTCCCTATCCGTTGCCCGTGTACAAGGACGGCGCGTGGTCGTTCGATCTCAACCTGGGACGCACGCTCGACCGCGACCGTTTCGAGGACGTGAAGACGCGCTTCTACACGCTGGAGGGCTGGGATCCGGAAACAGGCTGCCCCACTCGCGAGACGCTGGAGTCGTTTGGCCTGGGCGACGTCGCCGGCGCGCTGGACCAGGCCGGCAAGCTGAAGGGGTGAGGCGCCATGACGCAAGAACCGCTGCCCGCCTGTAAGGACGAGACGACGAACGTGGGCACTCCGCAGGTGGGTGGGGCGGGCGCGACGCGTGCGGGCGGCGTGGCGCACGGGAGTGCGGGTGGGCCGGTGCTGGAGGCGGAGTGCGTGGCGTCGGGACCGAGTTCCCTGGAAGCGTTCTTCGCCACGCCGTCGTTGGCCGAGGCCGAGCATATGCTGCGCGAGCTTGACTGGGGACAGCATTTCGTCGGCGTGGTGATGAGCGCCGCTGTGGGCGAACAGAGGATGTACGTCTACAGCCTCAAGGAAGCCGTGCAGTACCTGTACGGCGGCACGGCGGGCCTGGGCTTCGCTTCGGGAAGCAAAGGGTCGGTGTGCTGGTACGACACCGAGGCGTTCATCGCCTGGACGCGCGACATGGTGGGCGACCAGGCGCTGGCCGCCGCCCTTGCCGACGCGTACGAGGCGTCCGCGTCGCATCACGAGGCGGTGCGGAACATGGGCGTGATCGTCGCGCAGCGTTACCAGCAGCTGCAGGGCGTGGTGGACGCTGCGGACGCCGCCGAACGGGAGGCGGCCGAACAGGGCGGGGCGGGCGCATGAGCGCCGTTGCCCCCGTCGGTGGCTTCCAGGTTCGGAAAAGCGGCGCACGTCCACCGTGCGCCGCGGACTTTCCGGCCTTGGCGGCGTCTCCGCATGCACACCGGTCGGCCGGTTTGGCCTACCTTGACAACGCCGCCACCACGCTCAAGCCGCGCTGCGTGCTGCAGGCCGTGGAGGGCTTTTATGCCGCGGGTGGAGGCAACCCCTACCGGGGCGCCTACCAGGAAAGCATCGCGGCCACCCGGGCGTACGAGGGCGCGCGTGCCACGGTGGCCGCGTTCGCCGGCGCGCTTCCCGGAGAGATCGTGTTCACGCGCAACGCCACGGAGGCGCTCAACCTGGTGGCGTACAGCTATGCCTTGGACCGCCTGCACGAAGGCGACGAGATAGCCCTTCCCGTGTCGGAGCATCACAGCAACCTGGTGCCCTGGCAGCTCGTGTGCCAGAAGACCGGCGCGCGGCTGGCCTATCTGGAGGTGGATGCATGCGGCCGTTTGCGCGAAGGCGAGCTGGAACGCGTCGTGGGGCCGCGCACGAAGCTGATCGCGTTCGCCCACGCCTCCAACGTGCTGGGAACGCTGCTGTCGGTGGAGGACGTGGTGCGGCGCGCCCATGCGTGCGGCGCCGTGACGGTCATGGACTGCGCGCAGACGGCCGCGCACGTGTCGCTGCGCCTGGATGCGCTCGGCGTGGACTTCGCCGCGTTCTCCGGCCACAAGATGTACGGGCCTTTGGGCATTGGCGTGCTGTTCGCGCGGGCGGGCATGCTCGACGCGCTTTCGCCCTTCCTGTACGGGGGCGAGATGGTGGACCAGGTGGAGCGTGGCCGGACGACGTTCCAGGAAGGGCCACGCCGCTTCGAGGCGGGCACGCCCAACGCGGCGGGCGCCGTGGGCTTGGCGGCGGCCGTCGGGTATCTGGCCGGCCAGGGCCAAGACGAGGTGCGGGCGGCCGAGCGCCGTCTGACGGCGCGCCTGCTGGCCGGCCTCGCATCGTTGGACGGCGTGCGGGTGTACGGCAACCCCCAGGCCGACGCGGACCGGCTGGGCGTCGTGTCCTTCACGCTGGAAGGCACCGACCCGCAGGACGTGGCGCTGGTGCTGGACGAGGCCGGCATTGCCATCCGTGCGGGCACGCAGTGCGCCCAGCCTCTCCACCGGGCGCTCGGCCTGCAGGCCACCTGCCGCGCCAGCGTGGGCCTCTACAATGGGGAGTCGGACGTCGACCGCTTCCTGGAAGCGGTCGAAACCGCCCGCCGCCGCATCACGCGCAAGGTGATGGCGCTGTTCCCCTGACGTTGGGCGGCCAAGCGGCGACTTCGGTCGGCTTGACGGCGCGGCGGGCTGCTTCCTCTGACGCGGGCGGCCAGGCGTTCTTGTTGTGGGGCGCGCTTCCGGCAGGCAATCCTTTCAATGCATCACACCAAAAAGCATCGATTGATGCTTTTTTCTTGCATCTTCATGTAGGAAGAAGTATGATATGCATCAAATGATGCAATGGTTCGCGTTCGCGCTTTGTGGGGTGGGGAACGAGTCGTGGTGGAGCCGCGGGCGTGCTCGATGCGAAGGACGGGGAAGTGGACGCGATTGCCGAACGATGGAAAATAGAAGCAGTGCTTGCGCTGATACGGCAGGTCGTGCCTGATCGGCTGCTGGTCGCCGGCCTTGAAAAGAGACAGAGCAAAACGTTTCGCTTCGTCCAGCGCCTTGGCTATGGGAAAAGCGAGATCTACGCGGCCATCGTCGGCCTGACGGTCGAGGATTATTCCCTAGGCCCGTTGCCGGACGAGAAAGGCCGACCTCACGACCTATGGGTTTTCGGCACCTATCTCGAGCAGTACGAGACGTACGTGAAGCTGGTCGCCTTCGTCTCCCGAGAAGGGGTCGAGGTCGTGTGCGTGTCGTTCCATGAAGCGGAGCGGCCGCTTTTCTATCCCTATCGAAAGGCGAGCTGATGGAAACCATGCATACCGTATGCTCCGAATGTTTGCGCGAAGTCGATGCCGCGTATGTCGTCGAACACGAGGCGGTTGATATCCGAGGGGTTTCTGTTGAGGGAGAGTTCAAGCATTTGATCTGCCCAGAATGCGGAGAGCGCATCGGGCAACTTGATATTGCGGGACGCAATCTCGACAAGATGTATCGCGCCTATCGGGAGAAGCTCGACATCCCCCAGCCCGAAGAGATCGTGGCGCTGCGCAAGGGCTATGGCTTCACGCAGCGGGTGTTTGCCGCGATTCTAGACATTGGCGTGGCCAGCCTCCAGCGGTACGAGCAAGGCGCCTTGGCAAGCGATTCCCATGCCCAGCTGTTGAGGCAGGCGCGCGACCCGCGGTTCCTGCGAGACCGCTTGCGGCAGGGCGCGCGCAAGCTTTCCGAAGAGGAGCGCGCCCATGCCCTGCAGGCGGTGACCGCGCAGTGCTCGGGGCGCGTCGACTACGCGGTCATCCGCTTCGACGTCTTGGATGGCATGGCGCATGAAGAATCGTTGGAAACGGGCATGCGCGCGTTCGACCCTGATCGGCTGCGAGAGGTCGTCGCGTATTTGGCTGCGCACGTGCGCGATCTGTACCGGACGAAGCTGAACAAGATTCTGTTCTATCTTGATTTCGCGTCGTATCGGGACACGGGACGGGGCTTTACCGGCCTGCGCTACGCCAAGGCCGATTTCGGGCCGGTGCCCGACCAGTACGAGCTCATGATGGGAGCGCTGGTGGACGGCGCGGCGCTTGCCTTGCGGGAGCAGGGCGAAGGCCAGGTGGTAGTGGCGCGGCGCGGCGCCGATCTTTCGTCGTTTACGCCCGACGAGGTAGCCCGGCTGGACGCCGTGTGCGCATTTGCGAACACCTTCGAGACGGCTTCTGCGTTGTCGGAGTTCTCGCACCAGGAACCTGGCTGGTGCGAAACGCCCACAGGGTCCCTCATTCCGTATGCCTATGCCGAAGGCCTGCAATGGGGCGGGGCGGATGGCGGTCCCATCGCGCAGCCATGATCGGAGGGCGGCCAGCCACTCGCGGCTTGGCGAAGGACGCCGCGCCATCCGACGAGGCTCAGGACCTGGGCAGGAGGGAGGCTGCGTCGGGCGTTTCGCGGGGCCGCGCGCGTCTTCGGCGTTGGGCCGATGCGCGTGACCGCTTGGCGACAATGGTGGTGAAACGGTCGAAGGAACCGCGACCGTGCGTCCGACATGCTATGATACTTCGCAAGGTAATACTTCGTCGGGCGTGCCGGCGGGGCGTGTCGACCGTAATCCAATAGGAGGCAACATGAGCGTCATCATCGATGTATTCGGTCGCGAGGTTCTGGACTCGCGCGGCAATCCGACCGTGGAAGTGGAGGTCGTGCTCGAGGACGGGGCGTTCGGCCGCGCGGCCGTGCCGTCGGGCGCATCGACCGGAGCGTTCGAAGCCGTCGAGCTGCGTGACTGCGACAAGAACCGCTACATGGGCAAGGGCACGCAGGACGCGGTCATCCACGTGAACGAGGAGATCGCCGAGGCGCTGGTGGGGCTGGAAGCCGACGACCAGCGGGCCATCGACGGCATCATGATCGAGATCGACGGCACGGACAACAAGGGCGCCTTGGGCGCGAACGCCATTCTGGGCGCGTCGCTGGCTTGCGCGAAGGCTGCTGCAGAATCCGCCGAGCTGCCGCTGTACAAGTACGTGGGCGGCGCGAACGCCCATGTGCTTCCCACGCCCATGATGAACATCCTGAACGGCGGCGTGCATGCCGACAACAACGTGGACTTCCAGGAATTCATGATCATGCCGGTAGGCGCTCCCACGTTCGCCGAGGCGCTGCGCTGGTGCGTCGAGATCTACCACACGCTCAAGAAGGTCCTGCACGACGCCGGCCTGGGCGGCGGCGTGGGCGACGAGGGCGGCTTCGCTCCCAACTTCTCCACGAACGAGGAGCCGCTGGAATACATCGTCAAGGCGTGCGAGGCCGCCGGCTACGCGCCGGGCACCGACATCATGTTCGCCATGGATCCCGCTTCCACGGAATTCTACGATGCCGACAAGCAGAAGTACGTGCTGGCCGGCGAAGGCCGCGAACTCACGAGTGCCGAAATGGTGGACTACTGGGAGGCCTTGGTCAACAAGTACCCCATCATCTCGCTGGAAGACGGCATGGCGGAAGAGGACTGGGACGGCTGGAAGGAACTTACCGACCGCATCGGCGACCGCGTGCAGCTGGTGGGCGACGACCTGTTCGTCACGAATTCCAAACGCCTGGCCAAGGGCATCGAGATGGGCTGTGCGAACGCCATCCTCATCAAGGTGAACCAGATCGGCAGCCTGACCGAGACGCTGGAGGCCATTGAGATGGCGAAGCAGGCCGGCTATGCCTGCGTCATGAGCCACCGTTCCGGCGAGACCGAGGACACCACCATCGCCGATCTGGCCGTGGCCTGCAACACCGGCCAGATCAAGACCGGCGCGCCCTGCCGCAGCGACCGCGTGGCGAAGTACAACCAGCTGCTGCGCATCGAGGAGGAGCTGGACATCCAGGCCACCTACGCCGGCATGTCGGCGTTCTACAACATCAAGGCGCGCCCGTAGGCCGGACGCGGATCCCACAGGGACGGCGCGTCCGGCGCCGTCCCTGCCATGTCCCCCCCCCCCGGAGGGGATGTTTCTTTCGAGCCTGCCCGACTGCCCGCCTACTTAACGCACGCCTCGTAGGCGCTGCGCGCTGCGATGCGGCCGGAATTGCAGTTGTTGGCGTTGCACGAGGCCGGAATGCTCATCGTGTACGTTTCGCGATAGAGGTTGCAGCCGTCGGTGCCGGCAGCGTACAGGCCCGGAATAGGCTCGCCCTTCGCCGTGACGACTTCCATCTTGCGATTCGTGTCGATACCCCCGATGGAGGTCCAGAACGCCATGTCTTGGCGGAAGATGTAGAACGGTGCGGTCTTGATGGGCACCAGTTCCGCCGCATCCTTGTTGAAGTCTTCGTCCACGGCCTTGTCGCACAGTTCGTTGTACCGTTTCACGGTGGCCTCGAAAACGGCCGCGTCCAATCCTTGAAGCTCGGCCAGCTCCTTGATGGTGTCGGCCTTGTAGACGTTGTCGCCGGGACATTGCGCGGCGGCTTCGTCCATGTCGGCCTGCAGCCCCTCGTAGCCGGTGCGGGAGACGAACTCGTCGATGACGTCCTTGCTCATCACCAGGTAGGACTCGGCTTGCGTGTGCACCGCGTTTCCCACGCACTGCGGCACGAAGGAGCCGCAGCCTTCGTTCGTGTAGCGTTCGGCGTCCTGGTTCACCCACAGCACGGGACCGCCTCGGTGGATGGTCTGGCTCATGTCGGCGAAGAAGTCGATGCCGAAGGAGTACGCCTCGCGCAGGAAGCACCGCTCGCGCGAGACGTCGTGCGCCCCTGCGGAGGTGGCCATGCGCAACCCGTCGCCGTCGTGGCCGTTGACGCCGTTGTTGTGGGAATACGTGAGGTCCCATCCGCGCTCCGCCATGGTTTCCTCGTTTTGCGCATAGCCTCCCGACGTGAGGATGACCGCCTTCGCGTTCACCTGCAGGATGCTGCCGTCGGGCTTTTCGGCATAGAGGCCCTTCACCGCCCCGTTCTCGACAACGAGGTCGAGCGCCGGCGTGTCGGCCATGACGACGGCGCCCAGCTTTTGAGCGCTTTCGAGCATGGGGTCGATGTAGTTGCTGCCGCTGCCTTCCTCGAACCAATGGAAGCAGTCGAACTTGCCCAAGCCATGGTAGTCGTCCACCACGCCGGAAAACTTCACGCCATGCGACGCCATCCAGTCGATGTTCTCTCCAGAGGCGTCCGCCAGGTCCTTCCACAGCAGGTTGTTGATGCGGTAGTTGAAGAACTCATGTTCGGCGGCTATGATGTCGGTGAAGGTGACGCCGTCGCCCACGCCGAGCTCCTTCTGCATCTGGGAGCCGATGGCGAACATGCCCTCGGTGAGCCGCCCGTTTCCGCCCGTCACGTCGGACTTCTCTAGAAGCAGCGTCGTAGCGCCGAGCTCGGCGGCCTGCACGGTGGCCGCCACGCCCGAGGCACCCGAACCCACCACCACGATATCGACGTCCATCGTTTCGTCCGGGCTGTACGAGGCTGCGCCTCCATTCGTTTCCTCGTTCGCCTTCGTGGCGCCACCGTCTCCGTTCGAGCTGCAACCCCCCAGCATGCCGGCAGTGGCCAGCGCTGCGGCCGCAACGCCCGCACCCTGCAGGAAACCTCGACGCGTCACGTTCGATTCTGTCATGGGTTTCTCCCTCCGTATCGTTTCGTCGATGCCCGGCTCTCCGCTTGCGCTTCTTCCTTCTGTCCGCTAGTCTAGAGGGCCTTGCTATGCATGATGGGCGCAGATGCCCGTTTCGGGTATCCGCTTTTGCGGTGGATTTTCGGTCGAAACCGATGGGGGATCTGTGGGCCGTTGCGGGGGAGGGAGGGTTTGTTTTGGCCGATGAACGGCAGAAACAGGACGCTTGGCAGACCGAGCCGGAAGCAGCCGGAAAATGTGGAACGTCTACGGGCCCTGCCGCCGGTCGGCAGGCGCGCGTCACGCTCGGCGACTGGCTCGTGCTGCATTGCCTTGGATTTGGCGCCTGCTGGGGCTGGGTGCACGTCGCGTTTTTCTCGGCGGTGTTCTGGACCGGCTCGGGCGAGGAATTGAGCTTGACGGCATGGCTGGTCAACGTGCTTGCGAACGGATGCGCCATGGTCGTGTTCGGCTGCCTTTCGGTCCGTTGCGCGCCCTTGGGCGCCAGGCGCGGGTTGGTCGTCGCGCTCGTCGCGCTGACGGTGGTGGGCACGGTCGGGCTTGCCTGGGGGTCGGCGCTTTCCGATGCGTGGGTGTATTTGTCGTCTGCCTTTTCAGGCGTGGGCACGGCCGGCCTGTTGCTGTTATGGGCAGAGGAGTACCGAGGCATTTCCCCGACCTATGCAAAGCGGCGAACCATCCCGGCGTCTATGATCATGGGCGTGTTCTACTACCTTCTCATCAGCATGCTTCCTCCTGTAGCGGCGGTCGTGGCCACCATGTTCTTGCCCGTTGTCTCCGTGGTGCTGCTCCGCCTGACGCGGCGCATGGAGCGCGGCGATGTGGCCGAAGAGGCGTTTGGGCGTGCCGATCCGGAATCGGACGCGTTTTTCTGCGATGTCCACGGCGTGCGGCGGGGGCGTCTGAGGAACGCGGTCCGTTACGCGGTGCCCGTGCGTTTCGTCGCCTTCACGGCGGTGTACTGCTTGGCGCCTGGGTTCATGCGCGGCCACACGTCGGCGCTGCCGTTCGCTTCGGCTGGCGGGATCGGCGAGGCGACGTTCGCAGGCGTTGCGATAGTGATGGTTGCGGTGGCCGTTGCGAGCGTGGCTTTGCTTGGCGAGGCCAAGATCGACCTGGCTTACAAGCTTGTGGTTCCCCTCATGGCCGCAGGACTGCTGCTTCTTCCGTTTTTGGGCGCAGGACAGGAAACCCTTGCTGCCGTGGCCATCATGTCGGGCTACATCCTGTTCGAGATGTACGTGTGGGCTTCGCTCGTCGACCGGGCTTCGAACGTGAGCGCCCCCACGGCGCTGGTGTTCGGGTTGGGCAAGTCGGGCATGAACGTGGGCCTTGTCGCGGGCACGTTCGTGGGGTTCTATTTCGGATCGAGCTCGTCCATGCTGCTCGTGGGCGTTTTGGTATTTATCGTGTATCTGTTCATCGTCATGGAAAACGCCGCGTCGCCGGGAATCGGCGTGGCGTTGTCTCCTTCCCTGGTCGACCAGAACGCCCAAGGCGACGTCGCGCCCGGGAAGGTGACGATCGCCGAGGCGGCGCAGATGAACCTTTCCGAGGTGTTCAACGCCATGCTCGACGACGTGTGCGCGGCGGTTTCCGAAACCTACGGGCTTTCCAAGCGCGAAGCGCAGGTGCTCGCCCTGCTTGCGCGCGGACGCAGCCTGCAATCCATCGCCGATGCGCTTTGCGTGGCGTACAGCACGGTGAAGACGCACACCGACCGCATCTATGCGAAGACGGGCGTCCATTCGCGGCAGGAGCTCATCGACCTGCTGGAAAGGTCGGGACAGGTGTGCTCCGAAAGCGAGGCCGGGTCTTCTTCGCCGTCCCGATGAGGGACGGCCGTGACGCTTTGGGCCTCGCGGAGACGGGCTGCCGAGAGCTGCAGGACAAGGGCGCCGGAGGGCCGAGGGCCAACGGGCCGTGTCGCAACACGGCGTGGCGTCAGAGGGCTTGCAGAGGGGGCTTCTCGGGCCGGTTCAGCAGATGGCCGACGACGAAGGCTATGGGGGCAGGGGCTTCCCCTTGCTGGGCACGCAGGCACGCGCGCTCGAGACGGGAAAGGCCCGGTCCGCACGCATCCGTTCCTTCCTGCGCCAAACGCCGCGCGCCGGCTAGGTTGCCGACGGCCACGCGGCGCATGATGCCGGGCACGTCCAGGTCGGGGGCGCTTCGGTTGCAGCGCGGATGCTCGCAGAAGCAGCAGCGCCGCGCCGCGTTGGCGAGCGCCGTCCCTTGCTCGTCCGTGCCCGCAAGGTGGAGCGTGGCGTCGTGGCCGCGCGGCACTTCGCGCACGTAGCCGGGCATGTCGGGCCGCCACGCGAACGGTTCCTTGCCGCATTCCTTCAGCACGGCGTTCGCCGCGGCTATGCCCGAGATGGTGACGGTGGGCGTGCCCGTTCCCATGACGGTGGATTCGCCGCAGCAGTAGAGCCCCTTCCAGCGGGTGCGCGTGTGCTGGCGCTTCATCAGGTGCTGTCCCATCATCTGCTTCGGTCCGGCCACGGCTCCGCGGTACTTGCCGGCATACCGCGATATGGTGGCCGGGGTGGCCACTTCGCAGTGCAGGACGGCCTGGCCGATGCCCGGACAGCGTCGTTCCAACACGCCGAGGAACCGGCGGACCAGCCTGCGCTTCATTTGCAGGCATCCTTGGGGGTCAAGCGGGTCCGTCGCGTCAAGGCACGGCCCCACCACGGTGAGCACGTGGGTGCCGGGAGGGCAGAGCGTGGGGTCGTCGAGACTCATGGCATAGGCCGTGACCTCGTCGTCGGCCAAACGGTCCGGGTGCAGCGCGAACATCTCCACCGGCAAGGCGTCGGTGGGCACCACCTCGGCGCGCACCAGCAGATACACGACGGCGCTGGCGGCGGTGGGCACCAGGCTTTCCACCCACCGCTGCTCCCTTCGGCTCGCCTTCCCCGGCGGCAGCAGCCGGCGGTACAGGTCCCATACGGTGCCGGCATGCACGACGGTCGCCGCGTGGAATTCCTCGCCGCCAACGCATCGCACGCCGCAGGGCCGCCCGCCCTCGAACAGGATGCCCTCCACTTCGCGCCGCATGAGCATGGTGCCGCCGTGGGCTTCGATGGCCTTTTCCAGCTTGCCCGGCAACATGAGCGTGGATCCGGCCGGGTAGTACGTGCCGCCCACGTGGTTGTCCACGAACATGACGGCGCCCAGGACGGCGGGCGTCTCGGCGGCCGTGGTGTAGCAGTAGGTGGAGCACAGCTTGTCGAAGAATTGGAAGATGCCGGGGTCTTCGAAATAGCGGCCCAGCAGGTCGGCGACGCTGCGGTTCATGAGGCCCAGGAACTGCAGGTACGACCGCGGGTGGGCTTTGATCTGCGGCATCATCCGCTTCCCGTCCATCTCGTCGGGCGTGGTGAATGTCGGCGTGCCGACGACGACGTCGCGGTACAGCGTCTCCAGGTCGGCGTAGAAGCGTTTGATGGCCGCCCGTTCGCCGGGGAACAATCCTGCGAGGTCGTCGGTGAACCGTTCCAGGTCGGGCTTGAACTCGATGCGCTTCCCGGCGAAGTCGAGGGCGTACATGGATTCGTGGCGGATGACGTCGATGGGTTCTTCCAGCGCGTCGAACACGAAGCGGTGCGGGTTGAAGCCGTGCGCCCCGAACCCGAAGAGCATGGCCGCCCCTTGGTCGAACAGCGCGTCGCCACGCTTGAAGGCCCCGCAGGATCCGCCGGGATGGGCGTTGCGGTCGAGCACGCCCACGGAGAGCCCGCGCTTCGCCATGAGGCTGGCCGCCGTGAGCCCCGAGAGCCCCGCACCGATGACGAGCGCATCGAATTGCTGCATGGAACCGTCCTTCCTTGGGTTGGAACCGACGGTACCATGGCAAAACGGCGGCATGCGGCTCTGCAACGTGCGCGTTGTCGGCGCGTTGCGCAGCCGTCAACTGTGGGGCGGCGGCCGATAGGGATGGGGAGAGGCGCGAGAGAAGATCGGGTGACGGGAAGGGAGGGGTTGGCGGTTGGCAGCGGGTGCGATCCGGCGCGTTGGCGGCGCGGGCGCTTCTGCGCGTTGTGCCGGGACGCTTCTGCAATCTTCTCGCCGTGCCCCTATTCTTCTAGCGCTATAATGGTCGCCATGCAAGTACCGACGCGTCGCGCAGCCAGGCGGCGCGTTTTCGCGAAAGGGGAACCGATGCCAGACATGATATCGCTCGAAGAAGCACGCGCCTTGGTGCTTTCCCAGGTGGAAGCCTTGCCCGTCGAGACGGTTTCGATACTCGACGCCGTGGGGCGCGTGGCGGCGGCGGACCTTCGCAGCGACATCGACATCTCGCCTTTCGCCCATTCGGCCATGGACGGGTTCGCCGTGCGTGCGGACGACCTGGCCGCCGCTTCCGAAGACGCGGCCGTCGAGCTGGACGTGATCGCGGAAGTGGCCGCGGGCGAAACCTACGACGGACCGATGGCGTCCGGCCAGTGCGTGCGCATCATGACGGGCGCGCCCGTGCCCGACGACGCCGACGCCGTGGTGAAGTACGAGGTAGTCGGTGTGGTATCCGGCGACGGCAAGCCGGGAAGCCGCGTGTCGTTCTCGCATCCGGCGCAGCCGCGGGCGAACATCCGCGAAGCGGGCGAGGAAGCGAAGGCGGGCGAGGTCATCGTCGAAGCGGGAGAGGTCATCAGCACGGCCGGCGTCGGGTTTTTGGCCGGATGCGGCATCCTGGACGTGCCCATCTACCGCCGGCCGCGCGTGGCGGTGGCCGCCATCGGCTCGGAACTGGTGAATCCCGACGAGTTGCCCACGGCCGGCAAGATCCGCAACTCCAACAGCTACGCGCTGGCGGCGTGCGTGCAGGCGGCGGGCGGCGTGCCCACCATCCTGCCCATCGTGGAGGACACGCACGAGGCGCTCGCGCAGGTGGTGCGCGAGGCGACGTGCGACTACGATTTCGTCATCACGAGCGGAGGCGCCTCCAACGGTGATTTCGACTTCATCAAGCCGGTGGTGGAAGACCTGGGCGAACTGCTCATGACCACCGTGAACATGCGACCCGGCAAGGCGCAGACGTTCGGCATCGTGCAGGGCACGCCCGTCTTCGGGCTGCCGGGGAACCCGGCTGCGGCCTACGTGGGGTTCGAGATGATCATCCGCCCGGCGCTGCGCAAGATGCAGGGCTACACGCATTTCGAGCGTCCGCGCGTCGTCGCGAAACTGTCGCGCGACGTGAAGAAGAACGACCCGCGCCGCATCTTTTTGCGCTCCACCCTGTACAAGAACGACGAGGGCGACTACGTGGTCGCTCCGGCAAAGAACCAGAGTTCAGGGCTCTTCGGCGTCATCCAGCGCAGCAACTGCATGGCCATCATGCCCGAAGGCCTTGAATCCCGCAGCGCCGGCTCGCTGATCGAGTGCGTGCTGCTGGACGTGGCCGAGGAATCGAGCTTATAGGTTCCGCCGGCCTGACGGCCGGCGGAACGACTCGACGCTGCGGGCCCTTCTGACGGCACGCTTGGCGCTCCGAGTCCTCGTCGCGTGCCGAAGCACGCTTCCTCGGGCTCTCACGCCAATCGCGCTCGCCAGAAGCGCCCTCGCTGACTCACTAGCGCCAATCTGTGCGCCAAAGCATCAACCTGTGCGACAAAGCACAACCTGCAAGTTTGCCCGCATCAACCTGCAAGGAGGAAAAAGCATGTCCGAACAGAACCTGAGATTCGCCATCGTCACGTGCTCGGATACCCGCAGCATGAAGGAAGACACGGCAGGCGCGGCGCTCGCGGCGCTCGTCGCCGAAAACGGCTGGGAATGTGCGAGCCACGTGGTCGTGAAGGACGAGCGGGCGGACATCGCCGCGGCCATCGTCCATGCGTGCGACGAAGTGGGCGCCGACATCGTCCTCACGTGCGGCGGCAGCGGTCTTTCCCTGCGCGACGTGACGCCCGAGGCCACGCGCGACGTGTGCGAGCGCGACGTGCCCGGCATCGCCGAGGCCATGCGCTACCACAGCCTGCAGATCACCCCGTTCGCCATGCTGTCGCGGGCCCTGTGCATGCAGCGGGGGCGCACCATCGTCATCAACCTGCCGGGCAGCGAGAAGGCCGCGCGCGAGAACTGGGACGGCATCGTGGCCGCCCTGCCGCACGCCGCCAAGATGATGGCCGGCGGCGGGCACTAGGGTTTCCGCTTGCCTACGGCAAGCGGAACGGGCCGACGCTGCGCCGTTGCCATCCAAAACACCGCCGCGCGTTTCCGCTCGTGCTATACTGGGAGGCCGAACGACGAGCGGAAGAAAGGCTGATGCGGTGAGCGAGCTCATCAACGGGTTTACCGGTTTTGCACGCAAGGAATCGCTCGGCGCGTTCCAGTACGCGCGCGACACCGACCGTCCTCGCGGCGACGGCACGGCCAGCTTCGATCCCGACAAGCTGCGCCTTATTCCCGCCACCGATCGGCGCTGGGCGTGGACGGAGATAGACCTGAACGCCATCCGGCACAACGCGACGGCGGTCAAGCAGCGCATCGGGCGTGCGTGCCGTCTGATGGCCGTCGTCAAGGCCGACGCCTACGGGCACGGCGCGGTGCGCTGTGCCAAGACGGCGCTCAATTCCGGTGCGGAATACCTGGGCGTCGCTACGGTGCAGGAAGCCATCGAGCTGCGCGAAGGGCTGGTCAACGCGCCCATCCTGGTGCTGTCGGAACCGCCCCTCGAATCCATACCGCTGCTTTTGGCCTACAAGGTCATGCCCAGCGTGTACACGCCCGAGTTCGCCATCCAGTACGCCGAGGCCGCCGATTCGTTCGGCCTGCGCGCGCCCTATCACCTGGCCGTCAACACGGGCATGAACCGCATCGGCGTGCGCCACGACGAGGTGGTGGCCTTCATGACCCAGGTGAGCTTCCACCGCGCGCTCGATCTGGTGGGCACGTTCACGCATTTCGCCACGGCGGACTGCGCGGAGACGCTGGACTTCCAGATCCAGGTCAAACGCTTCATCGAAGCCGTGAACGCCCTCCGCGTGGCCGGCATCGACCCCGGCATCGTGCATGCGGCGAATTCCGCCGCCGCCATCCGCTATCCCGACGTGCAGTTCGACATGGTGCGCCTGGGCATCTCGCTGTACGGGTTCCATCCCTGCCAGCAGACCCGCACGATGATCGACCTGCGCCCGGCCATGAGCGTGCATGCGCGCATCACCGACGCGCGCCTGGTGCCCATGAGCGAAGGCGTGAGCTACGGCATGAACTACCGCAGCCCTGGCAGCGTGAAGATTTGCACCGTGCCTATCGGCTATGCCGACGGCCTGCGGCGCGGGCTTTCCGGATGCACCGACTTCATCGTGGAAGGCCAGCGCTTTCCCCAGGTGGGCACCATCTGCATGGACCAGTGCATGTTCGAGGTCGACCTGCGCACCTATGGCGCGCGCCGCAAAGTGGATCCGCAGATCGGCGACGAGGTGATCATCGTCGGGCGCCAGGGAGACTCGGTGGTGACCATCGACGATTTGGCGAACAGGCTGGGCACCGTCCAGCACGAGGTGGCGATCGGCTTCGGCTGTTCGCGCATGCCTCGCGTGTACGTATAGGCTGTTCCCGGCACGGGCGAAGCCGAAAGGGCGCCGCTGTCGCCGCCTTGGCCGGCCGGGTTCTACACGAGGAGAAGAGCAATGCCGAAACCGCATATCCCGTTGGAGCAGATACGCGCCGAAGTGGAGGCCTGCCGCAAGTGCCCCCTGGCGGACGGCCGCACGCAGACGGTGTTCGGGGTGGGCAACCCCGCCGCCCGCGTGCTCATCGTGGGAGAGGCTCCGGGCAAGAACGAGGACTTGCAGGGAGAACCGTTCGTGGGTGCCGCGGGGAAGTTCTTGAACGAGCTTCTGGCCGTCGCGGGCCTGTGCCGCGAGGACGTGTTCATCGCGAACGTGCTCAAATGCCGCCCGCCGGGAAATCGTGACCCGCGCCCTGAAGAAATCGAGCTCTGCACGCCTTACCTGCGGGAGCAGACGCGCACCATCGACCCGGAATTCATCGTGACGTTGGGGAACTTCTCGACGAAATTCATCCTCAAGACCGAAGTGGGCATCACCCGCCTGCACGGAACGCTGCAGAAAGCCGGCCGCTTCAAGGTGTTCCCCATCTTCCACCCGGCCGCCGCGCTCTATGACGGCAGCAAGCGGGAGGCCTTGGAGAACGACTTCGCCACGCTCGGCCAGCTGCTGCGGGAAAGCGACGCCGCCGCGCAGAGCGCTGCGGCCGACGAGACCGCGCCAGGGGCTGCGGCAGCAGCGTCCTCCGCCGCGCCAGCTGTCGCGCCAGGGGCTGCGGCAGCCGGCACGCTGTCTGTCACCGCGACCTCGGCTGCTGGCGGCGCGCCCTCCGCCGTGGCCGGCGAGCCGGCCGAACCCGCCATCGACCAGCCTCGCCTGCTTTGATTCCCGCGGAGCCGCCCAGTGGTTCGGGCGCGACTGGGAGTCCTGCTGCCCAATCGTGACTTTGGCGCGGGAATTGCGGTCATTGGTCCAACGTTGAAAAATCGACCTTTGCACTTGTGCTATCATGCTTGACTTGCCACGTGATCACGAGAGCGACGACAAGAAAGCGCCATGGAAAACATCAACGAAATCATCGCGGCCGTCGAAGAGCCGCCTAGGACGTTCCAGGAGTACCTCAGCTGCTACGCGGGCCAGGTGGGCGCGTTGGTGAACGCCTACATCCCCAGGGGACGCACCCCGACATGGACCGCTACCTGTATGGCCCGCTCGCCGCTTACAGCCAGAACGGCGGCAAGCGCCATCGGCCTCTCATCTGCTTCGCGGCCTGTCGGGCTGTGGGGGGCGACATGGCGCAAGCCACATCGGCCGCCGCCGCCATCGAGCACTTCCACACGGCCGCGCTCATCCACGACGACATTGCCGACGAGGCGGAACTGCGCCGCGGCGAGCCGTGTCTGCACCTTGTCGAAGGCGTGGGCCTGGCCATCAACATGGGGGACCTGGCGCTTTCCCTGGTGAACGGCACCGTCATGAACGATCCTTTGCTCGATGACGCCACGAAGGTGCGGGTGGTCACCGAGCTGGTCAACATGACGCGCCGGACCATCGAAGGCCAGGCGCTCGACATCGGTTGGGCGCGTGACGGCCGCTACGACATCACACCAGAAGACTACCTGGTCATGGCCACGCACAAGACCGCTCACTATTCCGGCGCCGTGCCTTTGGCCATTGGCGCCATCATCGGCGGTGGCTCCGAAGCCGAGATCGAGGCGTTGCGCAACTACGGCCTGGACACGGGTCTGGCTTTCCAGATCCAGGACGACCTGCTGAACCTTGTCGGCGACGAGGAAAGCACGCAGAAGGACTTCCGCAACGACATCACCGAAGGCAAGCGCACGCTCATGGTGGTGCATGCCCTGCAGCACTCCGAAGCGCGTGACCGTCTCATCGAGATCCTCTCTTCCAAGGAGAAGGACCCGGCGGTGCTTTCCGAGGCCGTCGACATCATGGAGGCGTCCGGTTCCATCGACTACGCTCGCAACTACGCCGAAAACCTGACAAGCATCGCGAAGAACCGCCTGATCGACATGGTGCAGCCTTCCGACTCCCGCGACCTGCTGGTCTCGATGGCCGATTGGTTCGTGAAAAGGTTGCGCTGATCGGTCGGTGTCCAAGGCGGGCAGGGGCCAGGTGCGCTACCATGACTCGCATGGATACGATTCAAAGACATGACACCGGTCCGGCCGTCGAGGACGTCCAGCAGCGTCTGGCACGGCTCGGCTTTTTGCCGGAAGACGGCATCGACGGCGTCTATGGCGACGCCACGGCTGCGGCCGTGCGCGCGTTCTGCGGAGTCGCCGGGCTCCCTCCCGTCGGCGAGGTGAACGAAAAGGTATGGTCGGCGCTGGTGGACGCCTCGTTCTGCCTGGGGGACCGGACGCTGTACCTGCGTATGCCGTACTTCCATGGCCACGACGTGCTGGAACTGCAACAGGCCCTGGGCGCGCTCGGGTTCGCCTGCGGGGCCCTCGACGGCATCTTCGGCGCCTACACGGAGCTGGCGCTGCGCAAGTTCCAGCTGAACCTGGGCCTGCCCTCCGACGGCATAGCCGGCGCTTACACCTATGCCGCCATCCGCAACCTGCATCATTCGTGGGAAGGCAAGGAGGCGGCGCACGACACCCTGCACCTGGGCTTTGCCCGTGCGGCCGACGTGTTGGAACATCATGCGCTCTGCCTGTTCGGCACTGACGAATTTACGCGCAGCGTGGCGTCGCGCATGTCGAACCTCGCCCTGGCCACCAACCCGGCATCCAAGATCGTGAGCGCGAACTCGCTTCTGGTGGCGCCCGACGAGACCATGTTGCTCGTGCACATCGTGGTGCCGGACGAACAGGAAGCCCTTGCCGTGCCGCGGGTGACCTTCGAAAGCGAAGACACGCTTGCGCTGCGGCTGGAAACCGCCATCGAGGCGGCGTTCCGTGCGAAGCCTTTGCGCATTTCCCTCGAATTGCCAGGCACCGTGTGGGAAGACGCGGGCGCAGGCCGTTCGGCGCAGCACTTCGCCATCACGCTGCTCGACGCTCTGTGCACGGCCCTCTCCCGACTCGATTCGGATCGCTCGGACGCCTGACCTGCCTTGTTGTGACGACCCTGCGGAGGGTTTTGCGGTTCGGTGACGTTTTCGGCCAACAGGCGGCACGGTCGTATACTGCGATCACCACCTCTCGAGAAAGCAGGTCGTTATGACTGACGAAATGAATCACAACCAGCACGCTTCCGATCATCCGACGCCCGAACAGCCGCCTGCGCCCTACGTGGGCCAGCCGAGCCAGCAGGCCGGACCTTCCCCGGCCGACCATTTCGCCTATTACGCCGCACAGCCGACGTACGGCCAACCTGCGCCGCAGCCAGTCTACGCTGCAGGTCCTGCGCCGCTCACGCAGCTGACAGGTGGCATGAAGTTCGGTTGGCTCGTGGTCGGCTTCTTGCTGGGCATCGGAGGCATCGTGCTGGCCTGGCTGACGAACGTGGACAAGTGCCCGCACGTCAAAAGCGAGGCCCTCAAGTTCGCCATCATCGGCTTCGTCGTGCAGATCGTGCTGGGCATCGTGCTTGGCCTGACGATGGGTGCCTTGTTCACGGCGGCGGTGTCCAGCGCCATGGGCGGCTATGGCTACGGCTACCACGGCTTCTAGCGCAGACATGCAGCCGCGCCTTTTCCCCACGCTTGCGTCCGACCGTCTTGCGTGACGTCTCCGCGCAGAAATGCGGCCCGGCCTTTTTGTAAGAATCTGTAAATCGCTTCACAACGGAGAGCCCCGCGGGGCTCTTCTCTTTTGCGTGCTAAGGCGAGTGCTACAATGGTGACCGTTTTCTGCGGAACCGCGCTTCCGGCGCAGGTTCGCACGACCCAACGCAACAAAGGAGCAAGCATGCCGCGTCCCATGACCATGGCGGAAAAGATCCTTGCCGCCCATGCGGGCTTGGACGAAGTGGTGCCGGGCCAACTGATCGAATGCGATCTTGACCTCGTGCTGTCCAACGACGTCACGGCCCCCATCGCCGTCAAGGAATTCCGCAAGATCGGCGTCGAGAAGGTGTTCGATCCCACGAAGATCGCGCTCGTGCCCGACCATTACGTCCCCAACAAGGACATCAAGAGCGCCGAGCAAGCCAAGATCGTGCGCGACTTCGCGCGCGAGCAGGGCATCACCCACTACTACGAGGTGGGCTGCATGGGCGTGGAACATGCGCTGCTGCCGGAGCAGGGCGTCGTGGGCGCGGGCGACCTCATCATCGGCGCGGACAGCCACACCTGCACGTACGGCGCGCTGGGCGCGTTCGCCACGGGCGTGGGCTCCACCGACGCCGGCGTGGGCTACGCCACCGGCAAGGCGTGGTTCAAGGTGCCCGAGTCGCTGCTGTTCAAGATCGAGGGCGAATTGGCTCCCGGCGTCACCGGCAAGGACGTCATCCTGCACATCATCGGCATGATCGGCGTGGACGGCGCGCTCTACCAGGCCATGGAGTTCACCGGCAGCGCCATCCTCCACCTGGACATGGACGAGCGCATGTCGATTTCCAACATGGCCATCGAGGCGGGCGGCAA
>HHCFC01400__coassemble_1313_pt1 | contig 32816 bp, 23 predicted proteins | sample HHCFC01400__metabat2_high_PE_058 | metagenome-assembled genome bin HHCFC01400 | reverse complement strand
GGGCGTCTCACCGGAGCCGAGGCCTTCCTCGGTGGCGAGCAGCATGTTCCTCACCACCATGCGGCCTTCGGGGCTGGTGTCCATGCCGTAGTTCACCGAGCTGAACGGCGTCTGCGCGCCGGCACGGGAATGCATGGTGTTCAGGTTGTGCACGAGCGCCTCCATGGCCTGGAACGTCGCGCGGTCGGTGTCGGCCGTGGCGTTCTTTTCGGCGTAGGCCATGATGCGACGGACGGTGTCGCTGGGTGCGGCGGCTGCGGACGCGGCGGCGGCTGCGGCGTCGGTCGCAGCCTCGGACGTCTCGCCCTCGTGCGCGCGGCCGGCTTCCAACACGGACCCCAGCTCGCGGGCAACGCCCTGGGCGAATGCGGCGTCCATGGTCAGGCTGGCCACCGTGCCCGTCTCCGCCTCCACGCGCGCGAGCAGGCTTTGCGCCGCCTCGCGCGGATCGTCCAGGTCGGTCAGCAGGTCGAGGGCTTCGGCAAGATGCTTCTTGTACAGGCGGCGGTACGTCTTGCGCACGCCGTCGCCCAGGCCGTAGTCGAAGTCGCACACCGACTGGCCGCCATGCTGGTCGTTCTGGTTCGACTGGATGGCGATGCAGGCGAGCGCCGCATAGCTGGCGATGTCGTTGGGCTCGCGCAACACGCCATGGCCGGTGGAGAAGCCGCCCTTGAACAGCTTGCGCAGCTCGATCTGGCAGCACGTGGTGGTGAGCGTGTAGAAGTCCATGTCGTGGATGTGGATGTCGCCTTCCCGGTGGGCGCGGGCGTACTTCGGCTCGATCACGCACATCTCGTAGAACTGCTTGGCCGATTCGCTGCCGTACTTGAGCATGGTGCCCATGGCGGTGTCGGCGTCGATGTTGGCGTTCTCGCGCTTCATGTCAGAGTCGGATGCCTTGGAGAACGTGATGTCCTTGAGCGTCTGGATGAGGCGGCTGTTCACGTCGCGCACGCGGCTGCGCTCGGCTCGATAGAGGATGTAGGATTTCGCCGTCTGCACGAAGCCCGATTCGATGAGGGTCTCTTCCACCAGGTCCTGAACGCCCTCCACCGTGGGGATGCCCTCGATGGCGCCAGCGTCCAGCTTCTCGACCACCTTCGCGGCGATCTCTTCGGCGACCGCGCGGTCCTGCATGGCGGCACATGCCTGGAAAGCCTTCTCCACGGCCTCGGCGATCTTTTCCTGCTTGAATTCCGCCGTGCGGCCGTCGCGTTTGATGATGGTGGTGACCATGCGCCCGATCCTCCTGTGGTGTGTTCGTTTTCCGTTTGCTGTGCGGCGCATCGCGCCATGTTTCCTCATACGAGCAGTGGTTCTTGTCTGGTTTTGCCCAAACTTTCCACCGCTTATAAGCCTCTTTTCCACAACATGTTGTGTCTTTGCGGCTTTTGACGTGGACATATAGTACCGGGCTGTTTGGTTAAAAACAAGGGGCAAAATTGAAACCGTTTTAGTACCATTCGTAAAGCTGCAGGGCGATCACCGATTCTTCATAAACGGCGCGCTTCCCGCCTTGGTGTGTTTTCGGGCGTTGCCCTCTGGTAGGATGGTCGACATGAACAAGCGCCGTGCCAGAAACCCTTTTCGCCTGCTGCTCGCACTCGTCGCCGCGGGCGCGCTCTGCGCCGTCGGCGGAGCGGCGTTCTGCAGCAGCGCGCAGCCGGCCGGCACCGCGACAGGATACGTGAGCCCCTACGACTGGGCCGGCCTGGAGCGCGACGGCGACCGGCTGGCCTATTACGAGCAGGGCGCGCTGCGCTCGCGCCTTGGCATCGACGTGTCCAGCCACCAGGGCACCGTCGATTGGGAGGCCGTGGCGGCCGACGGCATAGACTTCGCGCTGGTGCGCCTGGGGAACCGCGGCTACACCGAGGGCTCGCTGCATGTCGACGAGCAGGGTGCCGCCAACCTCGACGGCGCACGCGCGGCGGGGCTTGACGTCGGCGCCTATTTCTTCTCTCAGGCGACCACGGTAGAAGAGGCTCTCGAAGAGGCCGACCTCGCTTTGAAGCTTCTGGACGGGCGCACCTTGGAACTGCCCGTGGCCTTCGACCACGAGCCCGTGCCGGACGAAGCGGGCCGCGCCAACGGGGTGGACGGCCAAACGCTCACGGCCTGCGCGCTCGCGTTCTGCGAACGGCTGGAAGCGGCCGGATACGCCACCATGGTCTACGGCAATGCCGGCGACATGGCCCGCTACGACAGGACGGCCTTGGGCGGGCGCCCTGTGTGGTTCGCCGAATACCACGTGGCAACGCCGAACGCCCCGTTCGACTTCACGCTTTGGCAGTACTCCAACAGCGGCGACGTGCAGGGCGTGTCCACCCCCGTGGACATGAACCTGCTGTTCCTGGAGCCGTAGAGGCGCGAGACGGCCGCCGGCGGACGGGAGGCGCTACTCCACCGTTCCGTACACCTGGCCCCAGGCGTGCCCCGTGATCGACGAGTTGATCTGGTCGCACAGCCGCTGGCGCGTATAGGTTCCCGGAGGCAGCAGCTCCACGATCTCGCGCAGGTCGTCGGGCAGGTCCACCGATTCCGCCATGAGGACGGCGTCCAGCCTGCGCACCGTCTTGTCGCTGACGAACAACGCGTCCACCACGTCTTGCAAGGCACCGTAGTAGGGGCTTTTCTCTTTGTTCGAAGGCTTGCTCACGCTAGTCTGCTTTCTTGATGGCCGCTGCGATCTCCGCCCGGGCGGCGGACAGAAGGTCTTCCAAAGCTTCCTCGTCGGGCTCGGGAGACGCCGCGTCGGCCACGTCGGCCACGTCGAACCCCGTCACGGCGGCGGCAAGTGCGCCCGTATACGCCGGTGTGGCTTCGCCCGTCGCGCGCAGGAACTGCGCGCCCGCACCTCTCAGGCGCGCGGCGGCCTGCACCATGACGTCGGGACAGTAATAGGGATTCTCTTTTGTAGGCTCGCCCTGCTTGGGATCGTGTTCGGCCACCGCCAACTGCACGAGCAGGGGCAGGTCGCACGCCTGCGCCATGCGCCGCACGAGGCCAGCGGCCACTTCGGCGTCGGCTCTGGTCTCGAAGCCGGCCACCGTCGCCCCGTATTCGTCCATGACCGCCACAGCCTCATCCAACGTGCCGCGGCCGCTGCTCAACGTGCCGTCGTCCGCCACGTCCACGGAGGCGAACACCGGCAGGTCGCTTGCCTGCCGCACGCCCATGAGGGCGCACTTGAGGTCATCGCACGTCGCGAAGCCGTTCAGGAAAAACGCGTCGAACGAGAGGTCGGCGAACGTCCGCACGGCGCGCGCGTACTGGCTGCGGTTCTCGTTCAGGGACGCCTTGCTGGCCGCATCGAGCGGCAGCCCGCACGGACCAATTTCCACCAGCACGTGCTGCGGGCTCAGCGCCTGCGCGATGTCCAGCGAGGCGACGGCGAATTCGCGCGCGCGGGCTTCCATCGACAGGTGCGCCAAACGGGCAGGCGTGACGTCTGCCGTGTTGGTGACCAGGCACGTCGCCCCCGCCAAGGTTTCCAGGCGCAGGGCATCGCGCACCGAGTCGGGCTCGAACAGGGTGATGAACTCCACGTCGCGCGTGGCGTCGAATCCTTGGCGCGCGAGCCGCGCGTTCAGGGGAGCGGACAGCACGAGCATGTCTTTGTTGAGACGCAAGGCGATATCGGTCATGGCGGTTCCTTTCGACGCCTTCCATGATACCTGAAAACCGGGGCCTCGGGGCGAACGGCGAAGATGGCAAGGCGAACGGACAGGCGTTCTGTTTGTACGAACAATTCACCGATCATTCGCGACCGTTCCATAAGACGAACACGTCCCAACCATATGTTTTTCAAGGTCAACTTTTATAATGCTAACCAGCAGCTGATGAGGCTCCCCTCCTTATCACTGCACTGCTTTTTCCCCAATAAAAGCAGTAGCGGCGTCTTGAACGTCGCATCATCCCCTCCTTGTGGCCCGGTGGAGCTCCCCTCTCCCCGGGCCGATCCTTTTTCTGGGCGTGTTTGAGGCCTCCCGCGGCAAGGCTGACCGCCATGGGACCCGTTTGGCAAGGCTGACCGCTATGGCACGGATTTCGGCCCTTTCGAAGCCCTTGCCTGTGAAACACCCCTTGTTTCCCCAGGTCGCAAAATAAGAGGCGGCAAGGATCGGCTCGAAAACGTGCCATAGTGGTCAGCCTTGCCATTGAGGAACCACAGCAGTCTGCCTTGCCACGGCAAACATTGCTGGATGGCTCTTCGCCTGCCACGGCAAACATTGCCTCAATTTCAAAGGGGACTTCCCCGGCGGAAATGATAGAATCTATGCGCTGTTCGATGCAGCGCCCCCGTAGCTCAGCGGATAGAGCGTCGGTTTCCTAAACCGTGCGTCGGTGGTTCGAGTCCACTCGGGGGCACCAGAAAAGGTGCAGGCCAGCCGTATCGCCGGCTGGCCTTTCTCGTTCATCGGCGAGCAGACTATTGGGCGCTCTCGCCTATTTGGGCGCAGGCGGGACGAACACCACCTTCTTCTGCTCGGTCTTCGCCTTGATGGTGGGAACGCACGACTGGACGGCCGCTCCGGGCGCGTCGCCCATGAACTCTGCGGCGCCCTCCGACGCCTCCTGCTGCTGGGCTGCGGCAACGTCGCCGGTGACCTGAAAGGCTTCCGGTCCTCCCAGCACCTCGGGTGCGTCAGCTGCCGAAGCACCGGGCACCTGCGGAACTCTTGGTGCCCCAGGCACTCCGGGGACCTTTGGGGCCCCAGGCACCCCCGGCGCTTGTGGCGCACGGGGCGCCCCAGGAACAGGAGGCGCACCCGCGCCTTCCTTGCCCTCTCCCTGCGTTGCGGTCGGTGGTCTAAAACACATGACGTTCATCCTTTCACTCTCTGTTTGGCGCGTCTCACGCCAAACGTTCCTGCCAGGAAAACGACGACGGCAATCGCGACGATCACCCATGAGTCCAGTCGGATCATGTCCGCGCCGTACCCGATGCCGAACAGGCCGGCAAGCCAGCCGCCCACCACCGGATTGAAGAAGTTGCCGAAGCCCTGCAGCGCCCCGGCCACGGCAATTGCCATGGCCTGCGCAACCGGCTTGGTCAGCTCGGTGACGCGCATGCAGTATGCAGGCCATACGACGCCTACGCCCATGCCCGCCACGAACATGCCTGCCATGACGGCGACAAGCGAAGAACTGTGGGCCACCACCAGGAACCCGGCACCCATCACCAACCAAGCAAGCGGGATGACGTTGTGGCCGAGGTTCTTCTTCAGCCACCCGTATCCGAAGGCGCCCAGCGCCGCCCCTGCCATCTGCAACGAAAGGGCGTTCCCGGAATCTGCCGGCGTGCCGATGCCGCCGCCTTCCACGAACAACGACAGGTTCGACGTGACCATGGTCGCGAACAGGTTGCCCACGAAGTACACGATGATTTCCACCCAGGCCAACCATTTTATGTTCGTCACGACCTCGGAAAGGGCCGGCCTGTTGCCGTCCTTCTCGCTTTTCACCATGGGAATGCGCGGCAGCAGGCACAGCACGAGGATCAGCGATACGAGCCCCACGCTGTAGCCAAGGAAACTGAGGTGCCAGTCTACGGCCGCCAGCTGACCCCCGATGAATATCATCACGGTCACGCCTATGGCGCCGGCGGTCATGTTCCAGCCCATCATGTTCTCCCGCATCCTGCCTTTGTAAAGGCGCGGGATGATGGAGTCGCAGGCGGGAAGCGTCAACCCCGCCCCCATGCCCAGGATCACCCGACAGGCCAGTATGCCGTCGAACGAGGTGACGAACAGGGGGGCCATGCCGCCTATCACGAACAGGCTCAGGCCTATGACGACAAGCGTCCGAGGGTTGATCCTCACAGAAAGCCAGCCGTACAGAATAGAAACGATGCAAACCGCTATGCTGGGAAGCGTGACCAGAAGCTGCACCGTGGAAACCGCAACGTCTGGATACGATGCCGCTATGGAAGCGATCGCAGGCGAAATGCACGCAGAAGCGGAATCCTGCAATCCAATGGCAAGCACGGGAATCGCCAAAACATAGGGGTTCATTTCCGTGTAGTCTTTTTTCATAGCTCCCACTTCATTCGGATTGGCCGGCGATTGCCCGGCAACCGCCTTGCGCGATCAACAGACGGTTGCCCGATGTCCGTCATGCGCAGTTGCCCAGCACCTGCCCGCCGTGCGAGGCCAGCAGGCGGCGGCCCGACGCCGCGCACGGCGGGCGCCGGGAAATCGCACCGTGCCTGGAGCAGAGGCCGGCCTATCGCCTAATCCTCTTTCTTGGCTTCCTTCAGAACGCACCGCCGCTGATACGCCGTGGCGCCAACCGCGCACAGCAACGCCAACACGGCAAAGCCAATGACCATGAGGTCGGTGGCAGCCCACACGCCGCCAGCGTTCTCCACCACCATCGCGGGCAGGAAGGTGGACAATGCGCCGCCCGCATTGGCGCCGATCATGAGCACGCCAAGGCCCATGGAAAGCAGTTCGGGACGCTTCAGGGCATCGGGAACCATGGCGAACGCGATGGGCATGTTGAACTGCGTCACGCCGCTGTACACGGCGGCGAAAAGCGCCACCAGCGCGAAATTGAACGGCATGCGGAACTGCATGGCGAAGCACGCCATCGCGATGCCGCACACGACGGCCAGCAGGATGCCGCGGTTGCGCACGGCCGTCTTGTTGATGACCCAGCCCACGGCCAGCGAGCCGACGATGCCGCCGATGGTGGAAAGAGAGATGATGTTGTTGGCGGTGGCAGGGTCGAACCCTATCCCCTGCTGCAAATACGTCGGGTACAGGCCGGTGAAGCACCCGCAACCCACAGCCAGGAACAGGCAGGAGAAGGAGATGAGCCACACGGCAGGCTCCTTCAAGCCCTCGAGGATGGACTGCTTCTTTTCCGACGAGGCCTCTTCCTTCGCTTCGGGCATGGGCGGGTTCTTGACGAACGCGACGAAGAACACCAGCATGATGGCCTGCAGTATGCCGATGGCAATCCATTCGCCCTGCCATCCGAACGAAGGAACCACGAGGTTTGCCAGCTGCGCGACCACCAGCTGGGCCAGCGACACCCAGATCACCCAGATGCCGTTCGGCAGGCCGCGCTTGTCCGAGGTGAAGTTGGCCGTGATGATGGCAACGCTCACCATGGACATGCAGCCGTAGGAAATGCCTTCGAGGAACCGGGTGGCCAGCAGCACTTCGAACGTGGGAGCGGCCGCGCCGACCACGTTTTCGATGATCGCCGACGCAATGACGACGATGCCGAACTTCTTCGCGCCTATCTTCTGCATGATGGCGCCGGCAGGAAGGGCCGTGAAGATGCAGGTGAAGCCTACCACCGACATCAGCAGGCCGGCCGAGGAAATGGGCACGCCGTAGAACTCCATGATGTTCGGCATGTTGACGGGCACCTTGAACATGCCCGACGCAATGGTGATGCCCACCAGAAAGACGATGATGAACTGCATCCAGCTGCGGCTGCTGTTCAATTTGATTTCGTTCTGAACCATGATGCTCCTCCTTGTGTGATGGCAGCTCTACCGCTTGTCGAGCGGGAAATCGCCCAGGTTCAGGCTCTCCTTGAGGTCTATTGCACGTTCGCCGACGCCTGCGAAGCCTTCGGCCTCGATGGAGAGAACGTACCGGCCCGGCTTCAGATGCTTGAACCAGAAATCCCCGAACCCGTCGGTCTCGGCAGATCTCGCCGACCCTTCGGAATCGCGGAGCGTGACCTGCGCCCCTTCGATGATCAGGTCGTCTTCCTTGCTCCACACCTCGCCTGACACGAACAGGCCGAAGGGGTTCAGGTAGTGGACCCGCGAAGCGGTCCCTTCGACGTCGTACTCGTCGGTCGCCTGGGCAACAAGGTCGGCAAGGTCCTCTTCTTCGCCGAACTGCAGCGCGCCGGTCGCACACGCGTCCACGCAGTGGGGCAGCGCCCCCGCATCCACAAGATGCGCGCACCCCGTGCACTTTTGTGGAAGGCCCAGGTCGTCGTTCCAGTAGATGGCGCCATAGGGACAGGCGTCCACCAGTTCCGAATGCCCCGCCGCCTTCGCGGGGTCGATGATGACCAGGCCGTCCTCGCGGCGGTACACGGCGTCGGGCGCGGCGTCCATGCAGGGCGCGTTGCCGCAATGGCGGCACAGCTGGGGCCGGTACTCCACCCGCACCTTCGGAACCTGCCCATGGGTCTTCTCGAACATCTTGAGCCAGAACTGCCCGGTGTCAGGCTGCGGCTTCGAATACGGAGGCCACTCGTTTCCCACCGTTTCGTCCTTGCACGCCAGCTGGCACGCGTAGCAGCCGTTGCATTTTCCCAAGTCGACGACGAAAGCTTTCATTCGCATTCCTCCTGAATCCAGTTGTGCATCTTGACGCCGTTGTGCGGATCGTAGGGACGTCCGAACGCCTCCGGGTACTGCTCCGCCAGCAGGAACACGTCGACCTTTTCGACGCCGACCAAAAAGCCGCTCGTCACTTCGCCGGGCGCGTTCTGGGACGTCGTCTTCGTCGGGGCAATGAGGTTGTTCGCCCCGCCGCGGTCGGAAACGCCTGGCTCGATGGGATCGAGCTGCGCGCCATGGTCCTGATAGACCACGCCAGGACGGATGCGCTCGGTCACGATGACGCCGCCCAGAACCCAGCCACGGTCGTTGTAGAGCTTGGCGATGTCGCCGCTTTCGAGGCCCAACCCCTTGGCGTCTGCCGGGTTGATCCACAACGGCTCGTACTTGTAGCCGTCCGGGCCGGTCACCTTGCAGGTGGGAATCTCTCGCAGCCACGAAATGTCGTCCATGTTGGCATGGATGCGCCAGCGCGGATGGTTCGACACCAGAAGATAGGGGTAGTCCTTCGCCCGGTCGCACTGCAGGCTTTCCTGATGGCGCTTGCCGAACGGAATGTAATGGGGAACGGGAGGACGCTCGTCGTCGTCGGGGAAATGCTCCGCCAAACCCGTCGCGTAGAACTCGACAAGCCCGGTGGGCGTGGACAGCGGATGGCCTTCCGGATCGTTGCAGAACAGCTCGAAACCGCGCGGCAGCTCTTCCCAGTCGTCGCGGGTCGGCGCTATGTAGTAGCCCTTTTCCAGGAAGTCCTCGTACGGCACGTCTTCGGGCTTCTCCGCGCCCTCAAAGCCCGTCTTTATCCAAGCCTGCACGTCCTTGCCTTCGACGTACGCGTCGTACAGGCCGAGCTTCCTGGCCACCTCGCCCACGGCTTCCCAGTCGCTCTTGGACTCGCCCCGCGCAGGCACCGCCTGCTCTTCGTGGTAGATGAGCCCGAACGGCGCGGCGCCGTTGTCTTGCCCGATGTCCTCTTCTTCGTACTTGGTGTTGATGGGCAGCAGGATGTCGGCGAACAGGCAATCGTTCTCCATCCAGGGCTGCTGGGCGACCACGCACTCGAGCCGCTCCGAACGAAGAGCCTCGATCATCTTGTTGCCACCGTTCCAACACGTGGTCCAGCAAGGCGTGTCGGTCCAGATCATATGGATTCCCTGCGCGCCCTCGATGGGATACCGATACGTGTTGAACTGGTCTTCGCGCGGCCATCCAGCCACGGTGTATCCCTGCCACGTAAGCGGGTGATCGTCGTCGTAGTTGCCCAGGATGGCTTCCGGCACCAGCGTTTTCGTGATGGACGACTTGGTCTGCACGAAGTCCCATCCCCGGTAGGCGGCGCCCACCGTCATGTTGCTGGAATAGCAGGGAGCCGGCTGCTGGGAAGGAAGCCCGTACATGTACCATTCGATGAACTTGACCACGTTGCGTCCCGGCTTGCCCAGCCCCATCATGGTCATCAGCGCAACCTCGAAGCGCGCGGGCTCGTGGGAATAGGTGGAACGGATGAACGAGCCTCCGTTGCCATGCGCGACGCTCGTGCGCTGCTTGGCCCACTGATGCGCAAGGGCCTTGATCTGGCGCGAAGGGACTCCGCAGATGGGCGAGGCCCATTCAGGCGTTTTCGGCTGGCCATCTTCCTTGCCCAATATGTAGTACTCGAACCAGTCGAAACCGACCGAATGGGTATCCACGTAGTCTCGATCGTACAGCTCTTCGGTCATCCACACGTAGGCCACGGCCGCCATCAGCGCGGCGTCGGTGTTCGGGTACACGGGAATCCATTTGTCGGCATGGACCGCCGCGCCGTAATTCACATCGGGGCAGATATAGACCTGCTTGACGCCTATTTCGGTCAGCCAGAAGCAGTATTGGCTGGGTATCTGGCCCTGCCAGCCCCAAGGCGTAGTTTCCATGTCGCAGCCCATGAACAGCAGCATGTCGCTGTTCTCGGCAATGTCGAGCAGCAGGTTGCCCATGTCGAACTGGCCCAACGGGTCCTGGCCCCACATGTGCTTCGCGCCCCAGTACCAGCCTTCCCAGCTGTCTGGCTGGCGTGCCTGGTACGTCCAGTCGTCTCCCAGCAGGTTCATGAGGCGCGTGGCGCATCCGTGCGATGCATGCACCACCTTGGTTTCGCCGTGGCCGTCTCCTTGGATGAGGATGGACGGCAGGCCGTAGGTTTCCTTCACGCGCGTGATCTCGTCGGCAATTATCTGAGCCGCTTCGTCCCAGGTGATCTGCACGTACTTCGACTTGCCGCGGTTTTCTGGATGGCGGTCTCCCTGCGGGTCCCAGTCGACGCGCTTGTACGGGTGAAGGATGCGGTGGTCGGAGTACACGCGCTTCTTGTACGCATAGGCGTACGGAGGCAGCAGCGCCTTCAACGTTGCATGGAACTCGCTGCCACGCGCCTTGATGGTCCACGGCTTCAACTGCTCGATGGGATACTTCTTGTCGTAGCGCATCGGACGGACACGGACGATCTTGTCGCCCGACACGTCGACTTCGGCCACATTGGCTCCAATGCCGAACGCGTTCATGCCCGTCGATTTGTACACGGTTCTATCTTCTGGCATCAACCGAAACCCCCTTTGCTCCTGAATGCGCTTGTTGACGGTCGTGCTTCCCCAGGGCGTGCGCGCAGGGCCTGTGGCCTTGCGGCAAACAACGACGTTCGACCGGCGTCCCGCTCGAACCAATTTGATGCTAGAATTAAACCGCTTTGCGCGGTAGCGCAGATTTTTTCAAGTGTGGCTTTCTGAAATTGAATAAAGCCTGATCGAACGCATGTTTCTGCTCTGAAAAGAACGGGGGGTTCTATGCAGATAGAATACTTGCGGGAATTCGTCGCCATGGTCGATGAAGGCAGCATGTGCCATGCCGCGCGAAAGCTGTTCATCACCCAGTCAGTTCTCAGCAAGCCTATGCAGAATCTGGAAAAGGAATTCGATTCGCAGCTTTTCATGCGGACGGCAACGGGCATCCGTCCCACACCCCTTGGGCACAAGGCATATAGCGCGTTCTGTTCCATCATCGACGAGTACGACGACTTCTGCATGCAGGCTCATGACGACAGGAACCACATGTCGGGCCAGTTGAGCATCGGCATCCTGGGCGCCGACATCGATCGCTATCTGGGGCCGTGCATCCACGACTTCTCGCAGGCGAACCCGAACGTCAGCATCGCTTACAAGACCGAGAAGCCGCAGGAGATCGTGGCCGACCTGTTGGAAAACCGCCTCGACATAGGGTTCGCGCCGCAGAAAAGCCTGGAGGACAAGGGGCTTCTTTCGTATCAGGTCATTGCCGAAGACCCCATCAAGTTCGTGATGCCGAAGGACTGCCCGGCGGCGGTCCGAGGGTATGCCGTCCCCGAAGACATTGCCGACAAGACGCTGGTCGTGCACACGATCAAGGAGTCCACGGACCTGCTGAACGAGCTGGTGTTCTCCGCAGGATTCTTGCCGAAGGGAACCACCGTAGTCGACGAGATCGAAGTGGTGGCCACCACGGTCGGCAACATGGACGCCTTCTTCATTGCGCCTGACTTCATGTGCGACCGGTTCTTGTCGAGCAGCCGGGTAAGCGTGGTAGAGCTTTCGGTTCCTCTCTCCGTGCCGCTGTTCCTTGCCTATCGCTCCAAAGGCACCAGCCCCATTGCCACCGCCTTTTTGAAATGTGCGCGAAGGAGGGACGTTCGGGAGGAAGACTCGTAGCCCTCTCGGCCGAAAGAGCGGGCTCTTCTTCCGGGTTTTCGTTGACAGCGGAGGTCTTCGCGGGCAATATGGGAGAAACGCGCAACTTCGGCGATGCACGCATTGCGCGCTGCATTCCCCCTACACAGCCCGCAAGAAGGAGAGTCGCCATGCAGTACATCCATTGTTTGAACAACATCTCGAAGTTCGGCACCGACTTGCTGACCGACGCGTACGAGCTCACCGAGGATGCCAGCCAGGCGTCGGGCATCCTGGTCCGCAGCGCCGCCATGCACGACATGCAGTTTTCCGAAACCTTGTGGGCCATCGCGCGCGCCGGTGCAGGCGTGAACAACATCCCGCTCGACCGCTGCGCCGAAGAGGGCATCGTGGTGTTCAACACGCCGGGCGCGAACGCGAACGCCGTGAAGGAGCTGGTGGTGTGCGCGCTGATGCTGGGCAGCCGCGACATCGTGGGAGGCATCGACTGGTGCCGCCAGAACGCGGAAGACGAGAACATCGCCAAAACGGTCGAAAAGGCCAAGAAGGCGTTCGCCGGACGCGAGGTCATGGGCAAGAAGCTGGGCGTCATCGGCCTGGGAGCCATCGGCGCACAGGTGGCAAACACGGCCATCGACCTGGGCATGGACGTGTACGGCTACGACCCCTACGTGTCGGTGGGCGCGGCATGGAACATCGCGAGCGCCGTGCACTACGTGAAGAACCTGGACGACCTGCTTGCCGCCTGCGACTACCTGACCATCCACGTGCCGGCCATGGAAGGCACCATCGGCATGATCGACGCGCACGCCTGCGAGGTCATGAAGGACGGCGTCGTGTTCCTCAACTTCTCGCGCGACACGCTGGTGAACAACGAGGCCATGGCCGCCGCCCTGAAGTCGGGCAAGGTGCACGCCTACCTCACCGACTTCCCCACGCCCGAGGTCATGCACATGGATGGCGCCATCGTCCTGCCGCACTTGGGAGCTTCCACGGCCGAGGCCGAGGACAACTGCGCCATGATGGCCGTGCGAGAACTCATGGACTACCTGGAGAACGGCACCATCAAGAACTCGGTGAACTACCCGGCATGCGACATGGGCCCGGTACGGGAAGGCACCAGCCGCGTGGCCGTCATGCATGCGAACGTGCCCAACATGATCAGCCAGATCACCAATGCGTTCGGCGACGAGGGCATCAACATTTCCGACATGACGAACAAGGCGCGCGGCGAGCATGCCTACACGCTGCTGGACCTCGACCAGCCCGTGACGGAAGCCGCCCTGACCAAGCTCGCGAGCATCGACGGCGTGCGCCGCGTGCGTCAGGTGAAGTAGCGCAGCGAACAGACGACTCCGAAAGCAACGTCCCTGGTTCGTTCGGAACCAGGGACGTTTTTCGTCCGGCGGGCTCGTCCGTCACCTGCGCGGCGGCAGGATGCAGCGGTGCCTCGGCGTGCTGTTGCAGCCATTGCACGAAAGGCAGCGCGGCGCTGCGTGCGGGTCCTTCCGCCAACGGTTCACCAGGTCAGGCTCGCAGACGAGCGGGCGGCACAGGCCGAACGCAGCAATGCCGTCTTCCCGCGCAAGGCGCTCCATGACGTCGAAGCGACGGTTCCCGCCGGTCAGAATCACCGGCACGGGAACCTGCCGCGCAAGGCGCGCGGCGAACGAGGCAAAGAACGGCTCGCCCGCGCATTCCTTTGGGGAGAACGCGTGCCAGTCGCCGCTCACTTCGATGGCGTCGATCCCGTGTTCCGCCAGCACAGCCGCCACCCGGAGGCTTTCCTTGGGCACGAGGCCGCGCTCCGGCGTCTCGGCTGTGGCGGGCGCGGCCGGCGCGGCGGCGCTCACGTCCGCCGTCGAGGCCTCGCCCTCCACGCGCGCGGCATCCGCCGCAGCCGCCGCGTCCCCCGCAGCCGCATTTGCGCCCGACGCTCCTGCATCCGCCTTGGTCGTACAGACAGACGGCGCTCCCACGCCTGCCGCATCATCGAGGTCGCGGCGCTCGTCGGCGCAGTTCAACTTCACCAGAAGCGGAAAGCGGTCCCCTACCGCGTTGCGGCAGGCGTCCACCACCTCGGCCAGGAAACGCACCCGGTTCTCGATGGAGCCACCGTAGGCATCGGTGCGGCGGTTCAGGCGGGGACTAAGGAACTGGCTGAGCAGGTAACCATGGGCAGCATGCAGTTCGACGCCGTCGAACCCGGCCACCCGTGCACGGCGGACGGCAGCAGCGAAGGCGTCGCGCAGAGACGCCAGGTCGTCCTCGCTCGCCTCAACCGGCACGATGCCTGTTTTGGGATTCGCCACGGCCGAAGGCCCCAGAATGCGCTTGCTGGGAGGATCCAGCCGCGTGGCCGAACCGCCGTACGCCACCTGCAAGACGAGGCGTGCGCCCGCCTCGTGCACGACGTCGACCAGTTCGCGGTACTCGTCCACAAAGCTGTCATCGTAGATGCCCATCATGCGCGGATTGGGCTGTTCGTCCGCGACGATGTGGGCATAGCCGGTCAAGATGGTGCCCACGCCGCCCGCTGCCAGCTCCCGATAGACTTCCAACAACTCCGGCGTCATGCGTCCCTCGTCGGTCGCCAAGCCTTCCCACGTGGCCGCCCTGACGAAGCGATTCTTCGCCCGCAGCGAGCCAAAGGAGACCCCGTCGAACAGCGTGCTCGCTCCCGCTGCTGCTGCCCCCACTGTTTCCGCTGCCTCTTCTGCCACCGTTGCCTCCGTTGCCACCGCCGCTGCCATCGCTCCCGCTTCCGCTGTCACACCTGCCTCCGCTCTCGAGCGAACGCCCTCTCCTGCATCCGCTTCCGGGCACGTTTCCTCTCCCATGCCCCTACCTGCCTCCGCTTTCGCACTTGCATCCATATCTGCGCCCGCTTTTATTTCAATTCTTCGACTGCCCGCGCTACCGATTCAGAAGCCCATTCTATCGCTTCGCAGGAGATAACGTAACCCAATGGCAAAGGCAGCACACGGAACAGCACGCCGTCAGGGAGCGACGAAACACCCAGGCTCCGACAGCAAGAACAAAGCGATTGCCCGCATCGTGCAATTATGCGGAAGGAAAGGCAATGCGGCGGCGAAGGGAGGCGGGGTCACAGAAGCGCTCGAAAGCGTCCGGCTGCCAAGTCTCGGGAAATCCCCCTCTGAAAAGCCGGCAACACACCCAGGCAGGCCAGATGCGGTATGATGTCAACACCGCGTTTGCTGGGGAAGCCGACGACCCTGGGCGAAGCCGCCAAGAAAGCCTCAGGCCACGCCGACGCTTGCCACGCCTGCCCCGCCGGCCATGCGCCGCCAGGCCGCATCGATGCGCGCAGCGGCGGGCGCGGAATGCCGGTTGCAGACTGCTTGCAACGGCAAGCGCGGCCCGCCAGCCGCCATGCCGCATGCCCCGGCCAAGCCGAACGGGCAGAACACCGAGCGACAGTAGGGAGACGCATGACCCGACCGGAAGCCCGATCATTCATCAACATCGTTTTGCTGCAATTCCGCGAAGACCTCGTTTCGTGGCTGTCGTTCGCCACCCTGCTGACCTGGATGTTCGGGATGTACTGGAGCGACACTTTCGCAAACGACCCTTCCGGGGCGCAGTTCGGCATCCTTCATCTGCGGGCCTTGTGGCTGGCGACCGAGGCGGTGGCGCTTCTCGTCATGCTCGCCGCGTCCCGGCCGCTGCTCCGCCACGTGCGCGCAACCGCCGCAGTGGCCGGGACGCTGCTGTTCGTCGGGACGCTGCTGTTCGCATTCGCGCCAGCGCTGGCCCCCTTCGAAGCCGCAAGGATGTGGGGGTCTGTGCTGGCAGGCGCGGGATGCGGGGGCTTTCTCGCCCTGATCGGCGTGAGCCTGGCCTCCCGAGGACCGCGCATCCTGCTGATCGACGTGGCGCTTGCCCTGGCGACCGCCTCGCTGATGGACGCCTTGCTGCTCGTCTTGCCGCCGACACTGAAGCCAATGACGGTGTCGCTGATGCCCGTGGTCGGCATCGCCCTTTTCGCTGCATCAAAGAACCCTTCGCCCTCGCCGCCGCGCCGCGATGCGCCGCAGCATTGTCCTGCCAGGTTCGGCGTTGTGCGCACCGTTGCGCTGCCCCTTGCCGTCGGACTGGCTTACGGTCTCATGCAGCGCCTGGTTGGCGACGTGTATGCCGCAGACGGCATGGGGGCAAGCGCCGCCACCGTCGCCTCGTTCTTCCTTTCTTCCCTGATCATAGCCGTTTCCGCCCTGTTCTTCGATTCTCGCGCCCTGATTAAGTTCATCTGCTTCGTGGCCATTCCCCTCATTGGCGTCGCATTCGTCATGCTGCCCTTGTTCTCCGACGGGCTGGAAGCCGCCCAGTCCATATGCATCGTGGGCTTCAACAGCTTCTACTTCATGGTTTGGGCGCTGTGGACAAGCGACGCGCAAGGCGCCCAGCTGCCAGCGCGCTTCATTGCGGGGCTGCTGGTACTGGTGGGTGCAGAGTCGCTGGGGTCGGTGCTGGGGTCGGGCATCGCTCCGAACGTCGCGGATTCCGACGCGTCACTGGCCATCGTGTGCCTGGTGGTCGTGTACCTGCTGCTCATGGCCGGCATGCTCTCGTTCGACCGCGGGCAGGTGGCGGCCAGACGCGAGCAACAAAGACAAGAAGGCGCGGCGCCTGTGGGGACGCGCGCCTTTCCGCCAAGGCAGGAAAGCTCGCAGGACGCGCCTGCGAACGCACGCCTGACGGAAACGCGCGCCGAACTGGAACGGCTGGCGGAGCGGTTCCAGCTGTCCGCACGCGAGACGCAGGTGTTCGAGCTTCTGGCAAAGGGACGCAACAGGGAACACATATCGAAGACGCTTTTCATTTCCGACAACACCACGCGCACGCACATGAAGAACGTCTACCGCAAACTCGACGTGCATTCCCAGCAAGAGCTGATCGACCTGTTGGAAGCCTCAGAGAAGCAAGATCCAAAAGCCTGACAGGCGAAGCGCGCGCCCTTCCCGACAGGGGAAAACTGGCTGCGACCCCTCCGTAGTGGCCGACGCGTCGGGCTAGGCGAAGCGCGCGCCCTTCCCGACGGGAGGAAGGGCGCACCGCTGTGTCCGCCGGACCTTGGGGACTTAGGCCTCGGTTTCCTGCAAGGCGTTTTCCGCCGCGCTGCGCCCGAACGCGAGCGTGGAGAGTATGCCGGTGCCGGTTCCCGGATAATACGACCCCATGAAGCCGCCGGCCACCTGCCCGGCCGCGTACAGATGAGGAATGGGCGTGTCCGCGGTGTCGAGCACCTGAGCCTTCGTGTTGATCTTCAGGCCACCAAGCGCGCCCAGGCTGTAGTCGTAGCTGCGCGTCGCGTAGAACGGCGGGGTGTCGATGGTCTCCAGCCCGCACACGCGCGTGGGGAACTGGCTGTCCGCCTTCTGCTCCGCAGACATGTCGGCGTTCCACGTGTCAAGGGCGGCCTGCAGGTTCGCGGCCGGCACCTCCATCTTGGCGGCAAGTTCCTCGATGGTATCGGCGACGAGCACCGAACCGTCGGCGATCTCCGTCGAGAAGTCTTCACTCATGGGGCTGACGCCTCCCACCGCCGTGCCGCCAAGCGCTGCGGCCTTCGAGTCGAACACGCCCCAGGCGATGTGGTCTTCCTGCGCGAAGACGGCACGGAGCACCCACGCATAGTGGTCGGACTCGCTGACGAAGCGGCGGCCGTACTTGTTTACCAGGATGCCGGGCACCTCGGGGACACCGGGAAGCGTGGGCGTGCCGCCAATGTTGTTGGAAAGGCCGATGAACCCGCCCATGCCGGCGAGCGCCGCGCCGACCGACATTCCCATGCGCAGGCCGTCGCCTGTGTTCGTAACAGCCGTGAGCGCGCGACCGTCTTTCAAAGCCTGCACCATGTGGTAGTTGAACGCCTTTGCGAATTCCTCGCTTCGGTCATAGCTGCACGTGGCCAAGATGACGGCCTTCTTGCCGCGATAGCGCTTTTTGTCGCTGGCCACCACGCCGGTGACCACGCCGTCGGCATTCTGGACCAGCTGCTCGGCAGCCGTGTCGTACACGAACTCCACGCCTTCGTCTTCCGCGGCCTTCAGCAGCGCGGCCACGTGAGCCTGGCCGTACATGAGGTCGTTCTCGTCGGTGCCCGCCAAATGGATGCGAGGCTTGACAAGGTCGGGGTCCACGTTGGGAACCGGCCCGTTCCCATACACCACTTCGTAGGAGATTCCCAGCTCCTTCATGAATTCGATGCAGGAGGGCGCCTGCTCGCACGCATAGCGCACCAGATCTTCGTCAAGCTGGCCCTCGCCGCACTGCAGGTAGTATTCGGCATGCTTCTCCGGCGTGTCGTCGGTCACCCCGGCAAGCGTCTTCTGCTCTTCCGTTCCGGCAGCCTGAATGACGCCGGAAGAGTTCACCGTGTTGCCGCCCGCCATGGCCGCAGCTTCCAGCACCACGACGTTCGCGCCGCCACGCGCCGCTACGACGGCGGCGGTCAGCCCCGCACCTCCGGCGCCGACGACCAGAATGTCGGCCTCCTGATCCCACGTCCCTTCGTCCGCCGCCGGCTTGTCCGCCCCCGCGCCGCTGCTAGGCGCACATCCGAACATGCCCAATGCGGCCAGCCCTGCCGCCGCTCCCGCACCGGCGAGAAAACTCCTTCGCGAAACCTGTGTCTCCATGGTTCCCTCCTGCATAAAAGACCGATACCACGTGCGGCCAAGCGCGCCGCACAACGGGTACACCTTATGCCACCGAATCCGAAAAGGGATCACATCGGCAATGTGAAAGCCGATGTGAAATACGCATCGTGCCTGATGAACGGAATGTCGCCAGAATGCTTGCCTTTTTCCATTCGCCCTTCCGCGCCGCATATGCGCTCACGCATGGCCTCCGCTCGCGCATGGCCTCCGCTCGCGCTCACGCTCGCGCATGGCCTTCCGAACAGATTTAGGCGCATTCCGATTCGGAATCGGCACAGAATCGCAACGCGATGCCACAAATCCACCGATTTCTGCGTCGCAACGACGCGTGCCTGGGGAAACCGGTTGAATCGACCAGGAAGGCCCCTCTTGCGATCAGGCACTTTGCCGACGTCCTCCCTTTTTGTTCAACGGAAAGACACCAACAGGTTGTCAGCTGACGCAGGAACCGGCAAAAATGTAGCGCCGTCCTTTTCTCCGCCGGACCGAACCGCCATGGGTGCGCGCCAAGCCGTCATTAGTGCGCCCGGGCCCCATTGGCATGCGGCGGACCGCATCCTGCATGCGTCCGTGCACGCCGGATCGCCGTCAACCTGCACCAAGCACCGTCAACCTGCCAAGGCACCATCGACATGTCCCGAGCCGCGTCCAGACACGTCGATGACGGCTTGCCATGAAGCGAACATCCCCATGGCAAACCAAAGCCGACATATGTCAGGTTGTTCCCTCCTGCAAGCTTCGAGCACATGCAGACGCCGACAGACTTCGGACGCATGCGGGCACTGACGAGAGAGCCCGGAAAACCGAAGGAATGGCGTCGCCCTCCATGTCGGCGGCGATCAAACGTAGAGCACGACGCTTCCTCGTTGGGCCGTTGCCGGCACGGAGGCGGCTCGGCACAAGACATGGTGCCGTTTGGCAGTTTTTGCCGGATATGCGAGCCGCAAATCGCCGATCGCCATCCCGGCAAAAATCGTGGCCCGCGAATCGCCTGTTCAAAAGCACGGAAGTCGTTTACGATTGCCGGCAGGCACGACAATCCGGTAAAGCGAAGCCGGATTTTTCAATCCATCCTCGCATTTCTGTAAAAAACTGCCAAAGGGAAGACGCCTCCGAAAGGAAATGTTGGAAACAGGCGATGCGAAACGGTGCAGAAACGGACAACGAGAACGGCGGAAGCCGACGACGCGAACGGCGTGAACGATGTGGAATAGGACGTCGGAAACGACGTGGAAGAGAGCGTCGGCGGCGGGCGTCGACGGCGAGGCGGGCGGAGCGGGAGAGGACGTCGGCGGCACGACAGCACAGAAGCGGGCGTCGACGGCGAGCATTACACATTGGTCACGCGCACGCCCGCTGGCTGCGCAACAAGCGCGTATATAATGACGCAAGGGTTCAAAGGCACGGAGCGCTTCCGACGCCACCGGCGACACAGCCGAATCGAAGAGTTTTTGCCGGGCAGAAGGGTTGAGGCGCTCGAAAGAAGGGAGCCTTGCACAGGCACACGACCACAGAAGGAGAGACATGCCCATGGCGCGCATACTGGTGGTGGAGGACGACGACGCCATTGTCGACACCCTCACAAACCTGCTTCGCAGCGAGGGGTACGAAACAGAACAGACCGGCCGGCAAGACGCTGCCGTAGCGCTGTTGGAATCGACGCGCTTCGACTTGGCGCTCGTGGACGTGTCGCTGGCGCAGGGCAACGGATTCGCCGTGTGCGCGGCCGCCAAAGCTGCCACTCCCAGTCCGGCCGTCATCTTCCTGACCGCTTCTGACGACGAGTACAGCACCGTCGCCGGCCTGGAAATGGGGGCCGAAGACTACATCGCCAAGCCCTTCCGCGCACGCGAACTGCTCTCCCGCATACGTGCGGCGCTGCGCCGCACGTCGGGCGCAAGCCCCGTGCTTGCCCTGGGTGACGTGGAGATAGACGCAGCGGCGGCCGTGGTGCGCAAAGGCGGCGTGGAGGTGGCGCTTTCCGCGCTGGAATACCGCCTGTTGCTGCTGTTCGCCCAGAATCCGGACAAGCTGGTCACGCGCGAGGCGGTGCGCAACGCCATCTGGGACAGCGCCGGCGAGTACGTGAGCGACAACACGCTGAACGTGTACATCAAGCGCCTGCGTGACAAGGTGGAAAGCGACCCGTCGCATCCGCAGCTCATCCAGACCGTGCGCGGCATGGGATACAAGGCAGGATCGTAGCGAGTCGCAGGTCGCGGGTCGCGGCGCGCGAGGGCGGACGGGCGTCGGGGCGGCAAGCGGCCTGGCGGCAGCGCCCGACGCAGTGCGCAACATGCGGCGGCGAGAGGATGCGGAGAACAGCACGAGGGCGTGCGGCGTGCGAGGCGCGGGAAACGGCGCGCGAGGGTGCAGGGAACGGCGTGCGGCGCCCCCCATGCGACCGACGAACGAAAGAGGACCAGATGAGACTGACGCACAACCCGTCGTTCTTGCGGCAGGCGGGAATCATGATCGTCGTGCTGGCAGCGATAGTCGCCGCGGCCTACGTCCTGGACGGCGCCCGCTGCGCCTTGTGGGCGGCGGGCGCGGGCTTGGCAACGGGCGCGCTGTTCGCGCTGTTTTCCGCCTTGCGTTCCCGGCAGGTCATGCGCCTTGCATCCGAGGTGGACGAGGTGCTGCATGAAGGACGGCGCATCGACTTTTCGGACTATCGCGAAGGCGACCTGGCCATCCTGAAAAACCAGCTGTCCAAAATGGTGGCGACCCTGCGCGACGCCACCATGCGGCTGGAAAAGGAGAAGGGTGCGCTGGCCGATGCGCTGGCCGACGTGTCGCACCAGATACGCACCCCCCTGACGGCCATGAGCCTCATGGTGCCCGCCATCGAGAAGAGCACCGACGACGCCGAACGCACGCGCACGCTGCGCGAACTGGAGCGCATGATCGACCGTGTGGGCTGGCTGGTTTCCACCCTGCTCAAGGTGGCGAAGGTGGACGCCGGGGCATTCCGCGTGCAGAAGGTGCACGTGGACGCCGCCCGCATGGCGCACGACGCGCTTTCGCCACTTGCCGCCGCACTGGACCTGCACGACATCGCCTGCACCATCGACGCCTCGGAAGGCGCGTCGTTCACCGGAGATGCCGCGTGGTCGGCCGAGGCGCTGGAGAACGTGCTGAAGAACTGCATGGAACACACGCCCTCCGGCGGCGCCATCCGCGTGGAAGTGCGCGAGGACGCGCTCGCCTGCCGCATCCGCGTCACCGACACCGGCCCAGGCATTGCCCCGGAAGACCTGCCGCACGTCTTCGAGCGCTTCTATCGGGGCGGGCAGGCGGAACGTGTCGAACAGGGCGCTGCGCGGGACGCCGGTCAGGGCGCCGAGCCGCAGGAGCAGGGCACCGGCGAACGCACCTGCCCGGCGCCGCAGGGACGCGCCGCCTCCCGGTCGGCGCAGGGCTTCGGTATCGGGCTGGCGCTGGCGCAGTCGCTCGTTTCGGCCCAAAGGGGCACGCTGCGGGCCTCGAACGCGCCCGAAGGCGGTGCGCGCTTCGACATGACGTTCCCCAAGATGAACGTCTAGGGCGAGGCGCGCCGCACGCCTCGCGAAGGGCGCACGGCCCCGCCGCACGCGCCCCGCCGCCCGCACGCATCCCGCCCTGACGCTCACTTTCCGGGAAGCGACCTTCCGTCGGCGTCCACGACGTCCACCAGCTCAAGCCGGTACGCCAGGTCTTTGCCAGCCAGCAGGTGGTTGAAGTCGACCGTGAGCGTGTCCTCGGTCTCGCCAACCACCTTCACGGGAACCACCTGGTGCGACACCGGATGCTCCCACGCCACAAGGTCGCCCACGTGCAGCGTCGCGCCCTCGGCCAGAAACGACCGCAGGTAGCGCACCACCCCTTCGGGGTCGTGCTCGCCGTAGGCCTTGGCGCAGGGCACCACCACGTCGCGCTGCTCGCCTATCTCCATGTCGTACAGCGCTTCCTCGATGCCGCGCGGCACCTCGCCCGCGCCCATGACGATGCGCTCGGGCTCCCCCGCAGTGCAGTCCTCCAGTGCCGGCTCGCCCACCGGGCCGCCCTGGTAGCGGACGTACGCCGTCTTGCCGGAATATTCCTGATGCTTCATGTTCCTGCCGCCCTGCCCGGGCGTTCCGGGGCTTGCATGCCTCATGCCTGCCAACTTGCGCGGTCGCGCGTACAGCATGCCCTTCACACGACCGCACGACTGCACGCCGGCCCTTTCGCCCGATCCTAGTCGTCGTCTTCCATACCCAAGCTGGTGCGGCTGTCCGCACGCTGGCTGCTGGTGGTGAAATGTTCGTTGGCCTGCACGTTCACCGCACCGAACACGTGGCGTCCTTCCTTGAACTTGTTGTGCGGCTGGAACGACCCGCGCGCCTCCAGCGGCTTGTACTGCGGCACGAACAGCACCTGCTTGGTCTTCTCTCCCAGCTTGCGCGCCAGTTCCTCCACGGGGCCGTAGTACATGACGTTCGCCAGACAGTGATGCACGCACGTGGGCTCGCGTCCCACCGCCGTGCGCGCAGCGCACAGGTCGCACAGGTCGGTGGGAAACGGCAGGCAGTTGTAGTTGAACGTGCCGTCTCCCATGTCCCACGGGCCGTCGGTCTGCACACGGATGCCCCACGTGCCCACCGGGTAGCCGTGCTCTTCCTTGCAGGCCACTTCGCAGCTCTGGCAGCCCGTGCAGTACTCGTAGTCGATGAGCAGCCCGTGCGTGGCCTTCGTCTCAGCAGTCATCATTGGTCCTCCCTCTTGAACTTCTCCCAGATCAGCTGCATGTCGGTATCGTGGTTTTCGGGCAGGGGCCTGATGTTGCACAAAAGGCACTTGAACGGCGCGCCGAAGCCCAACTTGCCGAAATGGAAGTTGGGGACCAGGTTGTTGATGTTCGAGCGGAACGTGCCGTACAGATTGGGTTCGCTGCCCTCTTCTTCGGGGAACCACCAGCCATGCTGCGCGTGGATGGTGTTCTCGTCCACGATCTGCGACACCTTGGCCTTCAGCTTGCACGACCCGAACTGGTTGTAAACCTCGCACCACTGCCCGTCCGTAATGCCCAGGCGCTGCGCCGTTCTGGGATGCACCTCCACCAGCGGGTCGGGATTGAGTTCGCGGCAATACGGGATCTGACGGTTCTCGCTGTGGAAGAACGCATAGGCGCGGGCGCCGGTGGTGAGCACGAAGGGGTATTCCTCCAGCAGCTCGGGCGTGCTTTCAGGGCTGTACTGCGGCTCCAGGTAGTAGGGCAGCGGATCATCGCCGAACTTCTCGAAGATGGACGAGTACAGCTCCACGCGGCCCGAAGGCGTGTTGAAGCCCAGCTGGCCGTCGGGGCGCAGGCGCCCCGACTCGAACTTGTAGTACGGCGCGGGGTTCTGCACGTACACTTCCCGGCACACGTCCTTGAAGTCGTTACGGTTGAACAGGCGCAGGTGGTTGATGAAGTCGTACACGTCGTTGTACTGTTCCCAACATTCGGGGTTCAGCCGCTTGCCTACCGTCATGCAGGCTTCCATGTCGGTCTTGCACTCGCCGATGGAAAGGGCCTTGTTCATGAAGCCCGTGCCCACCGGGGTGGCGCCGTAGTGCGCGAAGTCCACGCCGTCCTCTTCCGCGGCGGTCGCCAGCGGAAGAAACACGTCGCAGGTGGCCTGCGCAGACGGCGTCATGAAGCAGTCGAGCGTGAAGCAGAAGTCCAGCGACTTCACCATGGCGTCGTGCCAGCGCTTGGGCTCGGCCGACGTGCAGGCCATCAGGTTGTTGCCGGCGTAGAAGCCCATCTTGATGGGATACGGCTCGCCCGTTTCCAACGCGCGCAGGGTGAGGTCGGCGTGGGCGTTCTGGATGGTGTTCGCGTAGGCCGGGTATTCCTTCAGGCCGATCATCTTCTTCAGCGTGTCTTCGCCGATGAACTTGAAGCCGAAGCCCGATTCGTTCTGGCCCGCGCTCGCGTCGCCCAGGATCTGGCCGCCCGGAACGTCGAGGTTCGCCGTGACGGCCATGAGGCAGATGATGCTGTGCGAAAGCTGCATGCCGTTGGCCTTCTGGTCGAACGCAAGGCCCCAGGCGATGGACGCCGGCTTGGCGTTCGCGTACATGCGGGCCGCTCCCTTGATGTATTCGGGGTCGATGCCGCATATCTCGCCGGCCTTCTCCGCCGGCATCTCGGCCACGCGCGCGGCCAGCTGCTCGAAGCCGTAGCACCAGTATTCCACGAAATCGTGGTCGTACAGGTCTTCCTGGATGATGGTGTTCAGCATGGCCATGGCCAGCGCCGTGTCGGTGCCGGCGCGCAGGCGCAGGTGGTATTCGGCGCGCGCGGCAAGCCACGTGACGCGCGGGTCCACCACGATGAGGCGCGACCCGCGGCGCATGAGGTCCACCACCGCATGGCCGAACAGCCCGTCGGGGTTGGAGGCAAGCGGCATCTTGCCCCAGATGACCACGCACTCGGGCAGTTCGAATGCCGGGTCGTCGTAGCGGCCGGCAAGGCCGCCGGCATAGTCGATCTCGGGATACGGGCTGCCGATGTTGTAGGCCGCGGCCGCCATGCGCGGCACGTAGCACGCATAGCCCGACTGGGAATAGCACCAGTTGCACGTGCGGAACGTCAGGCTGCGCCAAATGCCCAGCGTGCCTCCCTCGCGGCCCGTGCCGGCGAAGCCCACCACGCTCTCGCGGCCGTATTCGGCCGTGATGCGGCGGTAGTTCTCCTCGATGATGTCGAGCGCCTCGTCCCACGTGCAGCGCTCCCACTTGTCGGCCTGGCCGCGGTGTTCCTTGGCACGCTTCAGGGGGTACGTGATGCGCGACGGGTTGTACAGGTAGTCCTTCAGCGTGAGGCAGCGCACGCACAGGCGGCCCTGCGTGATGGGCTGGTTCTCGTCGCCCTCCACCTTCGCCAGCTTGCCGTCCTCATCGACGTAGAGCTTCAGCCCACAGCCCACCGGATGGCATCCGGGAGGCGACCACGGCGCCGTGCGGGTGACCGTGTGGCCCGCCTCTTGGTACCGCCAGGGTTTTCCCAAGTCGTTGACCTCGCCCAATGTCGGCAAAGGCACCGCCTGACTCGCTTTCATGTCGCCCATGCTTCCCCCTTTCTCGGATTGCCGTCGCGGGATCCAAAAAGCCCGCTGCGGCTTGGAACTGCCGCCATTATGGGCAACGCCACGACGGCGCACATGAGGCATGAGGGGTGAAATCGGAAAAAGCATCCGGCGGCGATGCTTATTCTGCGCCAGCGCGCAGGTGGGCGCATAGGAAGCGCGGGGGGCGTGGGCGCGCGAGGATGCGGGGGGCGGCAGGCGGGGGGGCACGAGGGGGGCGGCAGGCGTACGTGCCGCGTTCGCGGTGCCAGCGCGCGAGGGCGGCAGGCGTGGTACACTGCCCGCAAAGCCAAGATGACAGTTTCGTAATGCGCTGGTCATGCCCTTGAAAGTGCGGGGAGCGCATACTGGTCTGCGAACGTGGGACCAGAAGAAAGGCGAACCATGGACATACTGACCATTCAGCATCTCACCAAGGTGTACGGTTCGGGGCCGACGGCAACCCGGGCTTTGGACGACGTGTCGTTCAGCGTGGCCGCTGGGGAATTCGTCGCCATCGTGGGGTCGTCCGGATCGGGCAAGTCGACGCTGCTGCACCTCATGGGAGGCGTCGACCGGCCGACGTCGGGCACCGTATTCCTCAACAGCAACGACGTGTATGCGCGCAACGACGAGGAACTGGCCGTGCTGCGCCGGCGCGAGGTGGGCATCGTGTATCAGTTCTACAACCTCATCCCCGTGCTCGACGTGGTGGAGAACATGACGCTTCCCGTGGCGCTGGACGGGCGACCGGTGAACCAGGAACGGCTGGCCGAGCTCGTACAGACCCTGGGGCTGCAAGGGCGCGAACACCATTTGCCCAACCAGCTCTCGGGTGGACAGCAGCAGCGCGTGGCCATCGGCCGCGCGCTCATGAACGCGCCCTCCATCCTGCTGGCCGACGAGCCCACCGGCAACCTGGACACGCGCACCAGCCGCGAGATCATGGCCATCCTGCGCGATTCGAACTCTCGCCTGGGCCAAACGCTCGTGGTCATCACGCACGACGAGGACATCGCCCTCACCGCCGACCGCATCATCGCCATCGAGGACGGCCGCATCGCCCGCGACGAGAGGATCCGGAAATGAGCGGCACGCACGTGACCCTGTCCTTCACGTTGCGCACGCTGCGTAAGAACCGCGTGCGCACGGCCGTCACCATCCTGGGCATCGCGCTTTCCGCAGCCCTGTTGACCGCGGTGCTGACCACGCTTTCCAGCCTGACGTCGTTCCTATACGATCAGGAAGCCTCGCAGCAGGGAGCCTGGCACGCCAGCGTGTCCACGACCGACGACCAAGCCATCGAAAACGCCCGTGCCGACACCCGCATCGGCGACCTGTCGGTCATGACCGACGTGGGATACGCCCATCTCAGCGAAGCCGAGGCGCGCAACTATGGCCACTACGTCGCCGTGCAGGCCATCGATGGCGACGCCGAGCAACTGTGTTCGCTGCCCCTGTCCGAAGGACGCTTGCCTCAAAACTCGCACGAGATCGTGCTGTACTCGCTCTTCCAGGGAACGTCCGTGTTCTCCGACGAACCCTGCCAGATTGGATCGCAGATCACGATGGACTTGGGCGCTCGTCGCCCCCTTGTCCCAGACGGCAGCGACACGGAAGGGGTGCCGGACTACCTGGACACGAGCTTCGGCTACTTCGACCCGCAGGAAGGAAGTGACGGCTTCGGCGAGGAGTTCGTGGATGCGGGGCTGCGCCAGACCTACACCGTGGTCGGGTTCTACCAGCAGAACAACATGGTCACGGCCATCGGAACCGGCTCCAGAGCGTTCACGTTCTTCGACAAGGACACCGAAACCGCGCTGGCGGCGTTGGGAGAGCAGCCGACGAAGACAGTCTACTTCACCACCGTGGGCCTCGGGAAGGCAAGCGACATCCAGGCGTGCACGATCGACCTGTTCGACGCGACCCAGCCGCGACTGCACAGCTCGCTTCTGCGTTACACGGGCATCAACGACGGACGAGCCATCTGGGACACGCTCTACCAGATGGCAGCCGTGCTCGCCGTGGTCATCATTGCGGCGTCGGCGTCGCTCATCTATAACTCGTTCGCCATCTCGGTGGCCGAGCGCACGCGACAGTTCGGGCTTCTGGCCTCCATCGGCGCAAGCCGCAAGCAGCTCCGCCGCATGGTCCGCTTCGAAGCGCTGCTGCTGGCCGTCATCGGCGTTCCGTTGGGCCTGGCGCTGGGCATCGGGGGCTCGTTCGTGGTGCTGGAAGCCTTGTCGCCCGCTCTGAGCGAGGTGCTGGGCGGCGGCGCGCGGTTCGGGCTGCACGTCGATCCGGTCAGCCTGGCGGTGGCTGCCGTCCTTTCCCTGGTGGCCGTCTCCGTGAGCGCGTGGCTGCCGTCCCGACGCGCCGCACGCGTGAGCGCCGTCGACGCCGTCCGCAGCACGCAAGACGTGCGCCTGGCCCGGCGCGGCCGCACGGGCCAGGCCTCTCCTGAGCAGGCATCGACGCTCGACGACCCGTGGAAGCCACGCGGGCTTGCCCTGGGAACCCGGCTTCTCGGCGTGCCGGGGGCCATCGCCCAGCGCAACGCGACGCGCAGCCGCGGAAAAGGCCGGGTCGCCGTGGCGTCGCTTCTGCTGGCCGTGGTGCTGCTGGTGACGGCAGGCGCGTTGAACCTCTACCTGGGCACCACCGTCAGGGTGGTGAGCGACGTGCAGCCTTACGACATCAGGGTGCAGGGATACTCGAGCCCGGAAGACGGCTCCGACCAGTCCGCACAAGGCATGCTTGACGATTTCGCCACGTTGTACGCGGCGCTGTCTGGTTTCGAAGGCGTGGAGGCTGCGGGGTCTTCGGCCTCACTTTCGGTGCCGGTCTCCATCCCTTCCTCGCTCGTAGGCGACCGGGTCGTCGAAGGGTTGGACAGCGCCCTCGAAACGAACGACGGCACCGTTGAGACGCAGGCGACCCTCGCGTTCGTGGACGACGAAAGCTACCGCGCCTTCCTTGAGCAAGAGGGCCTGGATCCGCAAACGTACATGGATCCCGCGCATCCCCGAGCCTTGGCCAACCATCAGGTGCTCGGCAACGATGGCAGCACCTACCAGGTCATGGACATGTTCGTGGGCACGGGCAGCATCCAGGTGTACGCGTACGAAAACCGGGAAGGCTGGTATCGTTCGGGGGAATTCTTGCTGCCGAATGGCCAGATGGGCGTCATGTACCAAAGGGACGACGGCACCAGCATGGACGTTGCCAGGGAAGAGGGCGCGCAGCCGTCCTACACGCTCGAGATCGGCGCCGTCACCGACGAAGCGCCTGCCGTCGTCGGCCGCAGTTCGTGGATGCCGGTCATCATGGTTCCGCAAAGCTTCGCCCTGGTTCTGGGCGTGAGCGACGGCGAGGTCTCGGAGGCGACGGGTCTCGTGTTCTCGGCAGCGTTCACCGCAGAAGACCATGCGGCGGCGGCCAAGGACATCAAGGCGTTCCTCGACAGCAACGCCTTCTTCGAGACAAACGTGTATGACGCAGCGGCCGAGCAGGAACAGACCGAGATGCTGGCCACCGTGGTCGAGACGTTCTCGCTGTGCTTCGCCGGCATACTCACGCTCATCGCCGTCGCCAACGTGTTCAACACCCTGGTCAACAGTCTGGTGCTGCGCCGCCGCGAATTCGCCGTGCTGAAGTCGGTCGGCATGGGGAACAAGGCGTTCAACCGCATGATCGCCTGGGAATGCGTGCGCTACGGCCTGCGTGGCCTGGCGGGCGGCCTGATCGTGTCCATGGCCGTGACCTACCTGCTGTTCAACGCCTTGGAAGCGTCCATTTCGGGGCTGACGTTCATGATGCCCTGGGGGCACATGGGCATCGCCGTGCTGGTGGTGATTCTGGCCACCGTGGCAAGCACGGCCTACGGCCTGCACCGCAGCCGCGCCAACAACGTGGTCGAGGCCTTGCGAACCGACGTGCTGTAAGCGAGAGGCTGGCGCCCCGGGGCAATCTCCCGGGGCGCCAGCGGATGCCGTCAGCGCGCGGCGCAACCCTTCAGCACCAACTTCACCGTGGTGCCGACTCCCAGCGCGCTTTCCACTTCCATGCGCGTGTCCGAGCCGAAATAGCCCCGCATGCGGTCGTGCACGTTCTTGACGGCTATGCCCATGCCGGTAGACGATTCGGGATGCAGGATGTTCTGGCGCGCGTGCTCGCTCATGCCCACGCCGTCGTCGGCCACGCTCACGATGACGTCCTCGCCTTCCACCCGGCCAATGATGGAAATGGTCAGCTTGCCTTCGGACGGCATGGCATGCCGCACTGCATTTTCCACCAGGGGCTGAATGAGGAAGGGAGGGATGAGCATGTCCTCCACCTCGGGCTCTATGTCCACTTCCATGGCCACGCGGTCTTCGCCGAAGCGGGCTATCTCGAACGCGAAGTAGCGCAGGGTCTGCTCGATCTCGCGCGCGAACAGGATGAGGTCGGCCGAGTCTTCCAGCGTGCGGCGGTAGAACACGGCGAATTCGCGCAGCAGCATGCGCGCCTTTTCCGGGTTGGTGCGGATAAGCGAGGCGATGGTGTTGATGGTGTTGAACAGGAAATGCGGGTTGATCTGGCTTTGCAGGGCCTTCAGCTCCATGCTGGTGGCCAGCTTCGTCTGTTCTTCCAACGCGGCTGCGGCCATCTGAGTGGACAACAGCTGGCCGAACCCTTCGGCGATGGACTTCTGCGTCTCGCTGATATGGTTGGCACGCCGGTAGTAGAACTTGAGCGTGCCCTCCACGCGCGGCCCCACCACCAACGGCACGATGATGGCGGCCCGGATGGTGCTGGCGCCCGAAGGGAACCCGATGTCTTCGGCCGTGAACAGCACGCGCATCTTGCCATCGGCGATGGTGGCGTGGGTGGCATGGGTGCGGATGTCAGTCCCCGCCGGGTTGCTGTCCTCTTCGAATCCCGAATATCCCAGGATCTGGTCCTTGTCGGTAATGGCCACCGCAATGGCGGCCGTCGAAGGAAGCAGCAGCCGGCAGATTTCTTGCGCAGCCTGCCTGTTCATGCCGTTCTTCATGCTCGCCAAGGTCTGGCTGGCCAGCCGCAGCATGGCGTCGGACTGGCGGGCGCGCACCGAATCGGGATCCATGAGCAACCGGATGACGATGACCAGCGAGAACGTGAAAACGATGCCTGCGGCGATCATGATGGCGATGTTGCGGAACGGGGTGAAGATCGACCAGATGAGTACCAGCCCCGATATGACCGCGAGCGTGAACATAGCCATCTCCAGCGTGAAGAACCGCGGCAGCCGCGGCGCGGCACCGCCCGTTTGCAGGGACCGCCCTTCCCGCAGCGCGCCGCGGGTCTCGCGCATGGTCTCTTCCACGACCTTCACGGAGCTGCCCGCGGCTGCGGTCGTTTGAGGCGCTGCTGACTTGAGGGTCGTGTCGCCGCCGTGGTTCTCGCCAAGTTCGGGGTCCGTTCCCCATTCGAAGTCCGTTTCGGGTTCGGAGCCCACTCCACCCTTGGCCGACCCGCCTTTCGCGTTCTGAGCAATCACGCTCGCGCTCGTTTCCTCGCCCATGGTCCTTCTCCTGCCTGCAACCCTGCCGCGCGGACGCGGCATGCCCTGCATCTCGTTCGGGCAAGACCATAACACGAACCACTGGCGCCGCCAACGAAAACGCCCGCAACGGCAAAGGATTCGCCGAACGCGCACGAAGCCCTGCGAAGCCTTCGGCGCAAGCTCCGTACGCACGCAGCGCAACTAGCCCAGGATGCCGAATTCGTTCAGGACCAGCACCGCAGCAGCGACGATGAGGAAGAAACCGAACAAGAAGCGCAGCTGGCGCTCGGGCACCACGCGCAGGAGGCGCGCGCCCACGACCGCGCCGGGAATGGAGCCGATGGCCACCGCGATGCCTGCCAGGTACTGCACGTTGCCCAGCAGGACCTGCTCCACCACGCCGGGAATCGCCAGGATGGCCACTGCGATGAGCGAGGTGCCCGAAGCCTGCTTCATGGCGATGCCCACAAGCGACAGCATGAGCGGCACCATGATGAAGCCGCCCCCGACGCCGACGTATCCCGACGCCACGCCGGCGATCAGGCCGATGCCTGCGCCGACGGCCAGCTGGCGGCGCGTCATCTTCTGGAAACGGGGCGGCTCGCCAGAAGCTTCGGCCTGAGCGGCAGCACGCTGTGAAGCGGCAGGATCAGGCGTGCCCGCCATCGCGGCGGCGGAGGCAACCGCAGCGCCGGCCACAGCCGCAGCCGATGCCGCACCGCCAGGTTCTGCGCTGCCGGTGCCGGTCTGCTTCGTACCCTGTTGTGCCGTACCGGCCTGCGCCCTTGCTTTCCCGACCGGCTTCATCTTGATCGCCTTGCCGAGAATCTTCACGGCCGACCAGCCGATGACAAGCGCGGCCACCACCATGATAAGCCAACCAGGGGAAATGGTGGCCAGCCACACGCCGAACGGCGACGTGACCGCACCTCCCAGGCCAGCCGCCACGCCGAGCGATGGCACGCACGTCCTGTGACGCACGTGGGACACCGCCCCCGAAAGGGACGTGGGGATGATGGTGAAGAGCGACGTGGCCGTGGACATGACCGGGCTCATGCCAAACGCAAGCCGGAACACCGGCACCAGTATGGTGCCGCCGCCGATGCCCAGCAGGCCCGACAGGATGCCGACGACGATGCCGACCAAGGCCGGCACGATGAATGACGTGACGATGTCCATAGGCGCGCGCTTCTCTTCCCTGATCGACCGACGTTCATGCGCTGTGCGACAGTGTAGTCCAAGCCGACGCCTCTGTGCAGAGGGAAGCCATCGGTTCTGCCGGCGTCAAGAGGATGTTTTCGGTCGGCGGAAAGAGGGGCTCGCGCTATTCGGCGATGTTGAGGCGGATCTCGCTCGTCATGCCCGGATCGATGCCCGCAGCGGCCACGGCCTGCTCCATGGCCTGGCGCGGAGCCTCCATGCCATATGCGCGCTGCGCGGCCGATCGCAGCAGCGCGGTGCGCAGGATCTGGTCGTTCTCCATGCGCGCCATGAGCTCCGGCCACACGAACT
>HHCFC01400__coassemble_1308_pt1 | contig 33040 bp, 30 predicted proteins | sample HHCFC01400__metabat2_high_PE_058 | metagenome-assembled genome bin HHCFC01400 | reverse complement strand
TGGCCATCGATTGATCGTTGCCGGTCGAATGGGGGGGCTTCGACGGAGCCCGTCTTGCCGGCGCCGTGACGAACGAGGGATCTCAAGGCGATGCGTTTCTCCTTGACGACCCCTGCCGTTTCCGTGCCGGCGACGAGCGTGAAGAAAAGGCCGCGCAAGAGGACGAGAGGAGGTGCATGCCTGCCAAGCAGGGGCATCGGGCGGTTTCTCTCCGCTGGGCTTGCCAGTTGCAGGCTGAGGTCGAGCGGAGCAAAACGCCCGAGGGGACGCGCCGGCTGCGCCGGCGCGCAAGACAGGTAAGGCAAAGAGTAGAAGGAAAAGGGGGTCTGCAATGACTGACAGCGCAATTTCCGCTCCTGAAACACAGGGCGGCGCCGTTGCCAAGGTCGCCAATGCCATCACTCAGAAAATGGGTCTGATGTATGGCATCGGCATGATGTTCTTCTCTGGCTGGAACCAGATGCTGAGCTCGTACTGGAACTACTTCCTGACCAACGCGGTCGGCATGGATCCGGCGCTCATGGGAACCATGACCACCATTTCGAGCTTCGCGGCCTGGATCATCGTGTTCATCGCCGCCATCGTCATCGAGCGTATCTGGTTGCGTTGGGGCCAGTACCGCTCCTACATGCTGTTCGCGCCCATCTGCGCCCTCGTGTTCATCATGGGCGCCTGGACCGACTGGACATGGATCGGCGTGCAGCCCGGCAGCGTGCCGCAGGCCGTGCTGATCGGCGGATGCTACATCATCGGGCAGTTCTTCATCAACCTGTTCATGATCTCCGCCACTTCCATGATCACCGTCGCCTCGAAGACCGAGGCCGACCGCGCGCTGATGTCCGCTCGCAAGGCGCAGGGCAACCTGATCATCAAGCTGCTGTTCGCTGCCGTGTCCCTGCCCATGATCATTTTCTTCGCCGGGGGCGACATCGCGTCCAACACGAAGCCTGATACGGTCATAGGCTATACCATCACGGCATTCATCTGGGGCATCGTCTTCGTCATCGCCTACATCTTCCTGTTCAAGATGTTCAAGGGGATGGATCCCACCGAGGAGTTCTGCCAGCGCCGCGCCGCCGCCAAGAAGGCGGGCGAGAAGGTGGAGGCCATCCAGAGCGACATAGAGAAGGTGTCCGTCTGGAAGTGCCTCAAGTACTTCTTCACGAACCTTCCCGCGCTGGGTCTGTTCATCGGCGAAGTCGGCCGCGCCATCTGGTCGATGCTTCTAGGCGCCATGGCCGTGTACTACTGCACCGTCGTGTTCGACCAGCCGATGCTCTACGCCGGGTGCCTCACGTTGGCCAACGCGGCCGGTCTGGTGGGCACGTTCTGCGGCGAGGCCATCGCCCGCAAGTTCGGCAACCGCCTGACGTATCTGGCCGGCATGGCCATCGTCATCGTCTCGATGATCTTCGGCTTCTTCGGCGCGGCGGCCTCGACGATCGTGTTCACGGTCGCTATCGTCGTGAGCTTCTTCGGCGGCAACATGATGATGGCCGTCGAGTTCTCCTGCATGGCGAACGCCATCACCTACCAGGAGTACAAGAAGGGCGAAAGCGCCAAGGCGTTCATCATGGGCACCATCCAGTGGTGTCCGAACATCGGCAAGATGTTCCAGGGCGCCATCGCCGGTTTCGGCCTGGCCGCCATCGGCTACAGCAAGACGGTCGAAGTGGTGACTGGGACCATGGTCCAGGGCATCACGTTCATGACCTTCATGGTGCCGGCCATCGCCATGGCCATCTGCTTCATAGCCTTCTTCTTCATGCATCGTCTGAGCTCGTCCCAGATGGCGGAAGCGGAAGCCGCTTTGCAGGCCCGCAAGGGCGAATAGCGCGTCCGAAAAGCACCAGCGCTCCGGTAGCGGCGGGCAGGGCCCGAAGCGGCGGGAGCGAGCCGGGGAGGGGTCTTGGTCCCTCCCCGGCCTACCCGAAGAAATGCTCCGGTTGGTGACGGAGAAGGACGAGGAAAGTGGGTTGCCATGATGCACGCCCTGTTCATTGCGGTTGCCGTGGCCATCACGTTTGCCGGCTGCGCGATCCTGTTCGTGGACGTCATAGCCACCAAGAAGACCGACCTCTGCCAGGACGAAACGCCTGCCGTGTATCTGGGCGAGGACGTGAAGGGGGGCCAGGGCGGTGGCGAAGCGTGCGACGGGGGTGCCCAGGCCGGCTGTCGGGCGAGCGACCGGGGCGCCCAGGCCATCCAGGCCGGTTGGAACGACCAGGGCGGCGAACCGGGTATCCAGGCGGGTAAGGGCACGAAAGGGCGCTTCTTCGTGGTGGCCGTCCCGGAGTTCCGCTACGAGTACGAAGGCGCGACGTACCAAGGCAGAAGCGCCAACGTGTTCTTCCACCTGTATCTGAAGGAAGGGCGGCTTGCCGTGCCGTTCCTGGACGGCAAGACCTACCTGGTCTACGTGAACCCAGCCCAACCGAGCATGTACGTGACCTCGGGAGAGCAGCGGTTCGCCTTCATGCACCTGCTGGGCTGCTCGGTGGCCGTCGTAGGCATCGTGCTTCTGATGTGCGCCATGGGGTTCTTCGGCTAGCAAGAAAAGGAACAAGCAAGAAAAACGAGTGAAAGAGAGGTATGAGCGTGGCTACTTACATCAAAGAAGATGCACAGCCGCAGGTCCGCGTGCTTGAGGACGGCACCGAAGTTCACCGCACGTCGCCTTGGTCGCCTCCGGGCTGTCATGGCATGGGCTGCGGCGTGCTCGCCTACGTGAAGGACGGGAAGTGCGTCAAGATCGAGGGCGACGTTGACGATCCCATCACCAAGGGCCGTCTGTGCGTGCGCTGCCTGCGCGTGCTCGACCTCATCTACCATCCCGACCGCATCGTGCATCCCATGTACCGCGACCCGAAGGACCGCGGCGACGCCGACGCGTGGAAGACCGTCACGTGGGACTGGGCGTACGACAAGATAGAGGAAGAGATCAGCAAGTGCAAGGAGAAGTACGGCCCCAACAGCCTGACCGTGCTCACCGGCACGGGGCGCGAGGCCGGGCGCTACATGACGAACACCTCCGCCCGCGTGTGCGTGACCACGAACCAGTGCTACACGCAGACCGGCTTCTCGTGCATGGCCCCGCGCGACACGGTGTGCTCCATGATCGGCGGCGCCGGCTACATCGAGTACGACTTTGCCAACGGCCTGCCGGGACGCTACGACGATCCCGAATTCGTGCAGCCCAAGTACCTGTTGAACTGGGGCCGCGACTCGCTGCGTTCCAACCCCGACGGCACGTGGGGTCATTCCATCATCGAACTGCTGAAGCGCGGCACGAAGCTCATCAACGTCGACCCGCGCGTGAACTGGCTTTCCACGCGCTCCCTGTACTACATGCAGCTGCGCCCCAACACCGACACGGCGCTGGCGTTCGGCCTTCTGCGCGTGCTCGTCGAAGAGGACCTGTACGACCATGAGTTCGTGGAGAAGTGGTGCTACGGCTTCGACGAGTTCAAGGAACGCGTCATGGAATACACGGTGGACTGGGCGGCCGAGGTCACCGAAGTGCCTGCCGAGACCATCCGCGCGGTTGCGCGCTGCCTGGCCGAGAAGCCGTGGGGACTCAACATGGGCCTGGCCAACGACCAGAATCCCAACGGCGTCCAGAGCGTGCACTGCCTGTACGCGCTCGTCGCCATCACGGGCAACCTGGACATCCCGGGCGGCACGAACATCGGCTGGAACATCACGCTCGACTTCGGCGGCAACGAGTTCGACAACGTAGACGGCGTCGCCGGATCCAAGCGGCAGATCACCGAGCCGCCGAACCCCGTGACGCAGGCGCAGCGCGACAGCACCATCGGCCTGGACCTGTACCCCATCTACAAGCTGCTTCTGGGCAAGGCCGTGCCGGACGAGTTCCTTCCCACGCTGGAGACCGACGAGCCGTACCCCATCCGCTTCTGCTGGATCCTGCACACCAATCCCGTGGCGCCCACCAACACGGCGGCGCCGCAACGGTGGCACCAGGCGCTCAAGCGCATGGACTTCGTGGTGGCCCAGGACATCTTCATGAACCCGACCATCGCCTCCTGCTGCGACTTGTTCCTGCCGCTGGCCACGTGGCTGGAGCACGACGGCTACATCACGCAGCTCATGGGCGAGCATCCCGGCCCGGTGAAGGCCATGGTCAAGTCCATCGAGCCGGTGGGCGAGTGCAAGAGCGAGTTCGAGATCATCCATGACCTGGCGCAGCGCCCGGCGTTCCACGACAACTTCTACATCGATGGAGAGGCCAAGGTGGAAAGCATCGAGCGCTACATCTCCGAGGACCTCACCAAGGTGGTCGGTTTCGGTCACGACTGGAGCTACCTCAAAGAGCACGTGCAGGTGTGCCGCAAGACGGAATACCGGAAGTACGAGCGCGGCCTGCTGCGTCCCGACGGCCAGCCCGGCTTCAACACCACCACGGGCAAGGTGGAACTGTACAGCCTCATGTTCGCGGCCTGCGGCGGCGACCCGCTGCCTTACTACGAGGAGCCGGTGTTCGGCGATTACTGGAAAGACGACGTGCCGGCCGACGACATCCACAGCTGTGCTGCCACCCGCTTCGAGTCCGAGTACGAGAAAGAGCACCCCAACTGGAAGGAAGAGTACCCCCTCATCATCACCACGGGTGCGCGCAACTGGGCGTCGTTCCATTCGGAGCACCGCCAGTCCAAGATGCTGCGCGAGATCAAGCCTTACCCGGTGGTGGCCATGCATCCCGACCTGGCGGCCGAGATCGGCGTGGCGGAAGGCGAGTGGGTGTGCCTGGAGAACCCGTGGGGCAAGTGCTACGAGAAGGCCAAGATCACCCCTATCGTGAAGAAGAACGTGGTCATGGCCGACCATGGCTGGTGGTATCCCGAAGAGGACATGAACGAGCCCAACATCGGCGGCGTGTGGAAGTCCAACATCAACACGCTCATCCCAAACAACGTCGTGGGCCACTACGGGTTTGGCGCGCCCATGAAGTGCATGAGGGGCCGCATCGTCAAGGCCGACCATGTGCCGTTGGTCGAGCATGCGCCGCAAGACTTGCCGGACGTGCAGGACTTCCCCGGCTCGATCAAGAACGACCCTGCCCTGCAGAACCTTTTGGCCGAATAGGAGGCGTGCGTCATGGCTCAGAAATACGGTTTGCTCATCGACAATTACTGGTGCACCGGCTGCCATTCTTGCGAAGTGTCGTGCAAGAACGAGCACGACCTTCCCATCGGCCAGTTCGGCATCAAGATGCTGGTGCTCGGCCCCTGGGAGAAGATGGAGAAGGGACAGTGGGAGCACACGTACTATCCCGTGCTCACGTCCTACTGCGACCTGTGCGCCGACCGCGTGGCCGCAGGTGGCATCCCGGCCTGCCAGCTGCACTGCCTGGCAAGCGCCATAGAGTACGGTCCGCTTGACGAGCTGGCGGCCAAGATGGCCGAGCGCGACCGCGCGACCACGCTGCTCATCCCGTAAGCGCTCTGCGAAGGGGCTTCCTGCCGGTGGCCGGGAGCCCCTTGGACTTGGCGGACGTGGACGCCGCCGCCCCGGGAGTGCTGGCGACGGCGTCCCAAAGAGAAAGAAGGACGACATGTGTTTTAGACCGGCAGCGGCATCCACGCCGAAGACCTGCCCCGCATGCGGCATGATCAATCCGGCGGTGGCGGAAAAGTGCGTCAAATGCGGCGCGGAGCTTCCCGAAGACCGCATCCAGTGCCCCCATTGCGGCGAGATGAACATCAAGGACGCCACGGAATGTTCCGAGTGCGGCACCAGCCTGACCGGCGTCGAAGGCGCCGCTCCCGCGCCGGCGGCCCCCGGCGCTCCGACACCGGCGGCCCCCAGCGCGCCCAAGGCTCCCGGCGCGCCTGCACCGGCTCCCGCGCCGGCCGCTCCTGCCGCTTCCAACCCGCCCGCCGCGCCCGACACCCCCAGCGCGTCGTAGCACGCTGTCCGCCATGCGTCGCAACAAGCTGTGGAACGCCCGGTTCGTGCACCTGCTGCTCGTAGAGGCGGTGTTCCAGTTCGCCACGTACCTGTTGAACCCGGTGATTTCCAGCTACGTGGTGCTCTTGGGCGCGTCGCTGGCGGTCGGCGGGTTCGTTGCGGGGCTGGTGGCGTCCGCGGCGTTGGCCATGCGCCCTTTCACGGGGTGGATCGCCGACAAGCTGAGCAAGACCACGTTGCTGGTGATGGCGGCAGCCTTGTTCTCGGTCGCGGCGTTCGGCTGCGCGACGGTGTCGAGCGTGTTCTGGATCGGCGTTTTCCGCGTGGTGCAGGGCGTCGCGTTCGCGTTCCGCTCGGCGGTCGTGGTCTCGCTGGTGTCGGTGGTGGTCTCCCAGGACCACTTGGGAAGGGCCGTGGGATGGGTGGGCGTGGTGACCACGGTGTCCTGCGCCATCGCTCCTTCGGTCGCGGCGTATCTGGGCACGCTTGCGGGCTACCACGCCTGCTTCCTCCTTTCGGGATGGCTGTTCGCGGCAGGGCTGGTGCTTGCGGTCCTGTTCAAGCTCCCGAAAGACGTGCGCACGCACCACAAGGCAGCACGGGAGCTTGCGCGGGAGAAGGCGGCGGAAGACCCGCACGAAGGGATACGCCTGAAGGACTTCCTGTACGTTCCGGCGGTTCCCTTCTCCGTCATGGCGGCGCTTTCGGGCGTGCCCCACGGCATCAACGTCTCGCTGCTGCTGACCGTGGGCGATTCCCGTGGCATAGCGGGCGTGTCCCTGTATTTCACGCTGTACGCCTTGGCGGCGCTGGCGGCAAAGCCGCTGGCGGGCCGGCTGAGCGACACGCGGGGCTTCGGCACGGTCATCGTTCCCGCCCTGTTGGTGGAACTGGCGGGCGTGGCGGCGCTGGTGTGCATGGACTCGCTGTTCCTGGCGGCCGTCGCCGGCGCGCTGGTGGGTGTGGGGCAGGGGTCGGCGTATTCCGCACTTCAGGCCGAAGCGGTGCGCGGGGCGAACGTCGAGGAATTGGGAAGGGCGTCGAACACGTTCTACATCGGGCCGGACGTCAACATGGGCATGAGCCCGTTCGTGGGCGGCTTCATCATGCAGACAGGAGGCGTCACCGCCATGTATGCTGTGTGCTTCGTGCTGGTGTTCTGTACGCTTCTCCTGTTCCTGGCCATGAGAAGGCGGGCCGATCCTGCATCGAGAGGGTTTTGACAGCTGGCTGATTCGCCTTCGCGCGTGCGACCGGGGGCTTCGTTTGCGCCTGCTTTCGGAATCGTAGCGAAAGGCCTTTTTGCATATCGAGGGGATTATGATGAAAGGTTTCTTCAGCAGCATAGCGGGTTACTTTCGCGTCCAGCATCTGCTTTTGCTGGTTCCCATTGGCGCCTTCGCCATCTACGACAGCGTGTTCTCGGCGTTTTCGTCGGTGCTGGCCGTTTTGTGGGAGATGTATCCGGACGTTTCGCGTGCGGGCATCCAGATGGTGCTCGCCCTTCCTTCGCTCACCAGCGTTCCCACCACCTTGCTGACGGGATTTCTGGCCTCTTACGTGCACAAGAAGACCATTGCCGAGGTGGCGCTCGTGTTCTTGCTGATCGGCGGGCTGGTGCCGGTGGCCGTTGCGGAGCCTCACATCGGCCTGCTGTTCGCCAGCAGCGCCCTCATCGGCGTGGGGCAGGGGCTTCTGCATCCCCTGGCGAGCATGCTGGTGTGCCAGTATTGGGACGACAAGAGCGAACGCAGCCGCGTGCTCGGCTTCAAGCAGGCCCTGAACTATCTGGGTGCCGCCGTGGTGTCGCTTCTGGTGGGCTTTCTGGCCCTGGCCCAATGGAACTTCGCGTACCTCATCTATGTGGGCGTGGTGCCCGTGCTGGTGATCTCGGCGAGCAAGCTGCCGAAAGGCACGTTGGAGGACCGTCTGGTGGGTCGCAGGCATCGGGCGGAAGGACTGCGGAAGCTGTTCACCCCGACGCTGGTGTACGCCTGCTTCGTCTTCTTCGCCGTGTCGCTGTTCAACTTCGCCTTCCAATCCAACATAGCGATGCTCATCAACGAGAAGGGCTTCGGCGAAGTGGTGGACGCGGCCGCCATCACGGCCATGCTCCAAATAGCCTCGTTCGTGGTCGGCGTGTTCTACGGGACCATTGCCAAGACTTTCAGGAGGTACGTGCTGCTGCCTGGGCTGGCCCTGTTGGCGGCCGGTTTCCTGGTGACGGCGCTTGCCCCTGTCATGCCGCTGGTGTTCGTGGGAAGCGCGCTGTTCGGCGTGGGGGCTGGGATCCAGTACGTCACCACGCTGTACAACACGTCGAAGGCGGTGGAGCAAAGCGTGGTGTCCATGGCGTTGTCGCTGGTGCTGGCCGTCACGTCCCTGGGCTTTTCCGTGTCGCCCCTCGTCATCGAAGGGGTGAAGGAGCTGCTGTTCGGTCCGGGCGCCGGAGCGGACCTGTCCATGGTGGTCGCTGGCGCAGGGTGCGCCGTCCTGTTCGTCGTCGACTTCGTGCGTTGCAGGTTCTTCGCCAAGCAGGACCGCCTGGACGACGTCGCTTTCGACGACGAGCTGCTGGTGTGAGCGAAGCGGCTGCCGAGTGCTGTGGGTGATGGCCGAGGGCGCACGGCGTGTGGCGGTCGAGGGAGTCCGGCGCACAACGGCCGGTGGCCCGGCGCACAACGGCCGAAGCGCCCCGCGTACGATGATCGAGGGGGCGTGGCGTGCGACGGCCGACGCTCCGCGTGCGATGGCCAACGAAGGAGAATGCCGTGAGTTGCTATATGTGCCTGCCGACGTGCGACAACTGCCGCCCCAAGATGGTGACGTGCCCCTCGTGTGGCGCGATGACGCTCATCGACCTGAAAACGTGCCCCCTGTGCAAGCAGTCCCTGACCGAAGAGGCGAAGGAACAAGCCTGGGCAGCCTGGCGCACCAAACACGCGCAGGAGGAGTGAAAAGAAAATGCACAGGTCGTCCCTCGTCGTCGGCTCTGGTTCGTTGTCGCGAAGACCTAGTCAAGCGGTGACGGCTTGCCGATAGCCTCTCTACCTCGCACCGTGGTCGGCGAGCAGGCCTTCCTCTTCTTCTACCAGGTCGATGAGGCCTTGTTTCGAACGGACGCCGGTTTTGTCGTAGATGTGCTTGAGGTGCGTGTCGACGGTGTTCTTCGAAATGAAGCACGTCTTGCAGATGTAGGACGAATTTCTTCCGCTTGCGAACAGGGCGAATATCTGGCTTTCGCGCTCGGTCAGATCGAAGCGGCTGGCGATGCGCTCGAAGGCGGTCGGACGCAGGTCCCGGTAGGCCGGCACGATGAGCGGGGGCTGACCTTCGGCGTCGTGCGAGCGCGCAATGACCACGGAACACGCCGCTATCGTGAGCAGGAAGGCGAGCGCGGCAACGCCCATGACGTCAAGCAAAGGCGCCATGAGAGAGCCCACGACGGCGCCCGCATAATGGAATCCCAAGGGCAAGCCGAGCGACTTCCGGAGCCCGCCTTCCGTGCGGGCGCTGTGCAGAATGCCGGCGATCCAAATGAATATGACGGTGACGGTCATGCTCGCGAACGTGATGGCATAGGCCACATACAGCAGCTTTTCGGGAAGATACGCGGCAAGGAACAGGCTCAGGCACAGAACCGGGGTGACGATGCGGGTCACGGTGCCGAATGTCGCGTGGTGCGAAAGCCGCATGAGCGCTGCCGCGAACACGATGGCTGCCAGGGCCGCAAGGACCAACGCAAGTGAAAACATGTCCCTATCAACCATGCGTGCAGGACGGTATATGCTGTCGACCACGCTGACGCAGACGAAGCAGAAGAACACGATGGCGTAATCGCGTGAAGAAAGGGCCCGCACCGGTGGCATGGACGCATTGCGGGCGCCGGTGCCCCGTGCCTGGTCTCTTTGATACGTGATACAGGCCGGGGCTGCGCCCTCATGCCCGACCGATGTCGCCGCCGCTTCGCACACGCCGCTCCTGCTCGGCATCAGGGCCTTCGGCACGAGCAACGCAACGCCGGACAGGACGATCGCGGCCAGCACCACCCAGGGCCTGGCCACGCCTGGCAGCAAGGACACGACGATGACCGTCGCGAAGCCGCATACGTACGACACGACGACGATCGCCGGAACCCTCTCGGGCTTGTTTTCCAGAACCCTCATGCCCCAGCGGACGTGCAGGAAGCCCGTCGCGATGCCCGTGATGGCGCAGCCTGCCATCACCGCGACGGCACCCGGCAGTCCGGGAACGGTTCCGCCGAAGATGATGAGCGCATTGGCAACCGCGTGGGCGACGATGCAGGCGCACGTGGCAAACGTGCTTGCAAGCAACCGATCGGCGTGCTTTCCGGCAAGCGAGAGCGCGAACAGCGTGGCGGACACGAACAGGAGCGACACCACCCAGCAGGCGTTGTTCAGCTCGCCGCCATGGGTGTCGAACACGAACAGCGAGGACATGGAGAAGGCGCAATAAGGCCAACTGAGAAACAGAGAGAATCCGACGATGCCGGCAAAGGTTCGAACCGCCGATGTCGATACGTTCATGTTGCCCCTCCGAATGCACGGTTCTGGCTTGCCGCACAAGCAGCCCCCGTTTCCAGCGCTGCTTTCATATTGTACCGGAGGATTTTCATGCCGCCTCGCACGAACTTTTTCTGCTTCCCTTAGACAGGGGTCTGTGAACTGCGGTTTCGAAATATCACGGTTTTGCCGTGATGCGTCGGCGGCACTCCGGCGGTACGGTCGTGACGCCGAAGAGGGAGTCGGCCAAGAAAACGGTACAGAAGGAGGAAGCATGGAAGATGCGAAGATCAGCCGGAGAAGCTTTCTGACAGGTGCGGCGGTTTTGGGCGGCGCGACGGCGCTGGGCGCGTTGGCGGGATGCGCTCCGCAAGGCGGTGGCGAAGCAAAGGCGGCCGCGGCTCCGTCGCAGCCGGCGGGCGCGGGCGAATCGGGTGCCGGCTGGCTCGGCGAAGCTCCCGTGATCGACGAATCGGCGCTTGCTGAAACCATCGACACCGACATCCTGGTGGTTGGCAACGGCATGGCTGGCACGGTGTGCGCTCTCGTTGCGGCCGAAAACGGCGCGCAGGTGACGCTCATCGAGAAGAACCCGGCGGGCGTGGGCCTGCGTTCTTCCGCCATCAGCGCCGTGGGTTCGCGCTATCAGCAGGCAGCCGGAGTCGAAATAAACAAGGAAGACCTTGTGAACGACGTGGCCAGCTATGCGCTGAACCAATGCGACATGCGTCTGATCCGCAGCTGGGCAGACAACTCCGCCGACGTCGTGAACTGGCTGGGCGACCTGTACGAGAAGAACGGCTTCACGTTCCATCTGGAATACGCCATGCCCGAAGGCACACGCTACCGGATGTGGCCGACCGGCCATGGCACCGTCAATGCCGCCGACGACACCCCGGCCGACGAGTCGGCCGTGCTCGCGGCCGTCATGAAGCACTACGAGGAAGTGGGCGGCACCTTCATGCCCACCACCAAGCTGGTCAGCCTCATCAAGGAAGGCGACAGCGTGGTTGGCGCCTATGCGGAAAACGCCGACGAGAAGCCCATCCGCATCAACGCCAGCAAAGGCGTGGTGGTGGCCACGGGCGGGTACGTGAACAACAACGAGATGTACGTGGCGCGCCAGAACGGCCTCGACAAGAGCCTGACCGGTCCGCTCAACTTCGGCACGGCCCAAGGCGACGGCATCAAGGCCTGCCTGTGGGCGGGCGCGCATCTGGACGCGTTCCCCACGACCATGATTTTCGACCGCGGCGTGGTGAAGCCCGACTACGAGCTCGGCCAGTACTTCGATGGCGGCGACTTCTTCCACCTCACGTTCTCGACGCAGCCCTTCCTCAAGGTGGGCAAGGACGGCCGCCGCATCTGCAACGAGTCGTCCCCGTACGACTACATTGTGCACGCCGCGCAGGAAAAGCCCGGCCGCGCCTGGTATCCCATCTGGGATTCCAGCTGGAAGGAAGACGTCACGCGCTTCGCCACCATCGGCTGTTCGACCTTGTACAAGCGCGAAGGCTCCAACCATCATCCCGATGGGCTCGACGGGACGGAAGCCCATCTGCAGGAAGGCATCGAGCAGGGCTACATCGTGGAAGCGTCCACGTTGGAAGAACTGGCCGACAAGCTGGGGCTTGACGACAAGAAAGCCTTCCTCGCCGAGGTGGAGAACTACAACCGCATGTACGCGCAAGGCAACGACGACCAGTTCGGCAAGGACGCGTTTCGCCTGTCGGCCATCGACGAGGCGCCGTTCTATGGCATGAAGGTGGGTGGCGAACCCTTGTGCACGCTGGACGGCATCGTGGTGAACGACCGGTTCCAGCCGCTTGACGACGAAGCGAAGCCCATCGAAGGGCTCTACGTCATCGGCAACGACTCCGGCCGTTTCTACTGCCACACCTATCCGAACTTCGGTGCGGGAACCAACGCTGGCCGCTGCGCAGCGGCCGCCTGGGTGGTCGGCCACGCGCTGTCGGCGTAAAGCCGGCCGACAAACCGTCATCTGCTCGCGTGTTCGCGTGCGGCGCGACAGGGCGGCGAGCGCCCCGTCGCGCCGCCGCCCTCCTAACGGCGGCAGCACAATGGCGCTTGCGCGATGGCATCGCCCGCTGGGGTTCCCGGCTTACCGCTTGGTCTTCGCTTCCCCCTTTTCGCAGCGGTTGCCCCAGGAGTCGATGAGGTCGTTGTCGCGGTAGACGCAGATGATCTCGCAGTGGTTGGCGCACTTGTTGCATTCCACTTCGCGCGTGGTGAAGGCGAAGCGTTCCATGGCGTCGAAGTCGAACGCGTCCTGCCCCTGCGTCCTGCCTCCGTCCGGCACGTCCCTGCCCGCGCCCCTGCCTTCTTTCGCGCCGCCGTGCACGTTCCCTCCGCCTGCCGCACCGTCGCTGGCTTCAACACCTGCCGTTTGCATGGGCGGCACGGCCTCGGCGGCCAGCAGCGCGGCCCCGAACGCGCCCATCAGGTGCCCGTCGGGGTCGACCAGCACCTCCATTCCCAGCGCGTCCTCGAACGCCTTCACCACGCCGCGGTTCTTGCTCACGCCACCTTGGAACACCACGGGCGCGACGATCTTCTTGCCCTTGCCGACGTTGTTCAGGTAGTTCGTCGCCACGGCACGGCACAGCCCCGCGACGATGTCCTCGCGCGCGTAACCCACCTGGATCTTGTGGACAAGGTCGCTCTCGGCGAACACGGTGCAGCGTGCGGCGATGTTCGCCGGCTTCTTCGACGCGAGAGCTATCTCGCCGAACTCCTCCACCTCCACGCCCAGCCGGTGTGCCTGGCTGGACAGGAATGCTCCCGTTCCGGCGGCGCACAGCGTGTTCATGGCGTAGTCCACGGCGATGCCGCCCTCCACGCAGATGATCTTGGAGTCCTGCCCGCCTATTTCCAAAATGGTTCGCACGTCGGGATGCAGGTAGGTGGTGCCCACCGCATGGGCCGTGATCTCGTTCTTTATGACGGCGGCCCCCGTCATGGCGCCCACGAGCCGCCGCGCGCTGCCGGTGGTGCCCACGGCGCGCACGTGCAAGGCAGAATCGCCGATCTGGCTGCGCACGTCGGCGATCACGCGCCGAGCGGCTCCGGCCGGGTCGCCTTCCGTCCACAGATACGACCGCGCCACGATGGAGCGCCGTTCGTCGATCACGACGCCTTTCGTGGAGATGGATCCGATGTCGATGCCAAGATACGCGCTTGTCATGCTTGCGGAGCTCCTTGATCGGGGACGGACGCCAGCAGGCCCTTCTTCATGGCCAACATGTCGTAGAACGCTTCCAAACGGGTGTCCAGGCCGGTGTCGCTCGTCTGGGAGTCGTAGCTCAAATACAGGATGGGAAGGCCAGTTTCGCGGCTGATGCGCTGCAGCACCGGCACGCAGTCCACCTCGGGCGTGCAGCCGTTCGACTTCGCATGCACCACGCCGTCGAAGCCTTCCTGCGCGTACTTGAGCGTGGCGGCCACCGTCATGCTGGACGTGGGCCCCATGTCGTAGGTCAGGTAGTCGCTTGCGCTGGCACGCAGGTTCTTCTCGTTGTAGCGCAGGTTGCGGTTCGTCATGTTCAGCATGCGGTGGACCTCCACGCCCATGTCCAGCAGCTTGCGCTCGAGCCTCAAATTGCTGTGCGGATCAACGGCGGTGAAATACTCGCCCACGATGCCTACGCGCACCGGACGCCCGTCCGTGCGCAGGGGCAGCGCGCGCAGGGCCTCCATGCCACGTCGGTGGACGTCGGCAATGTCGTGCTCGTTTTCGGCCGTGCGCATCTCGTCGTGATAGGCGGAAAGCGCGCGGGCGAACGACCCGCGTTCGCGTTCGCGCCCCGCGTGGGCCAAATAGAAGTCGTTCGCCTCGTCCAGGCATTCGATCATCTTGAAGGCCGCCAGCATGCCGCGCACGCCGTGAGGCACCGACAGGTCGGGGTTGACCTTCTTCTTGCACACCTCGATGTAGTCCGTCAGCGGCTTGCCGGTCACCGTGGCGAAGTTCAGCATTTCGAATTCGTAACCCAGGTCGCGCAAGATGGATTCCTGCAATTCTCCGTAATACCCCAGGCGGCAGGGACCTGCGAACTGCACCAGCACGTCGGCTCCCAGCTCCAGCGCCTCGATGTAGTCGCCAAGGATGTGCTTGAAGGGGGCGCACACGTAGTCGTTGCTGTTGCGGCTGCCCAGTTCCACCGTGCGCCTGGTGGGCTCGGGAAGGGGCAGGTAGTCGGCGTCGAGCACCTGCTCCACGAAGAACTTGAACACGACGTCGTAGTAGCCATAGCGCAAAAAGGCCACCCGCGTGCGGGCATGCCGGTCGCGCTTGGGCCGGCGCTTCGGCTGGGGAAGCACCAGCTGGAAGGGACGTTTCTTCTCGGTCGTGACGGCGATGCGGGCACGCCGATCTTCCGCGTCGTCGGTGCGTCCTAGAAACGGCGCGAACGTCCGGCCGGCAAGCGGCCGGGAGGATGCGGGGTGCGGGCGCACGGGGAGCGGGTGCCCGGGCGATGCGGGGTCCTGCGGCGTGCTTTCGGGGGCCGGTACCGGCGCATCGGCTGTGGGAGGCGGGGACGTTTCGGTCATCGGACGTAGCCCCCTTTCTGCTGGTAGCGCAGGATGTCCACGAAGCTTTCCACGCGCGTTTCCAGCCCGGCGGTGCCGCTCTGCGCGTCGATGGTGAGGTTGAGGATGGGCTTGCCCTGGATGCAGCGCAGAATGGCGTCGTCGGTCATGGAGTCGGGTCCGCAAGGAAACGCGCTCGCCAGCACGATGCCGTCGATGCGGTCGTGCAGCAGGGTGATGGCGCCGACGAGCTCGCGGTTGACCAGCCAAGGCAGCGTTTCCGAGAAGTCGAAGCTGGCGCGCAGGGCCTCGTCGTGGTCGCACTCGTCGGCAAACGCGACCACGCACCCCATGCCGTCGAGCAGTTCCGCGATCTGCCCCCCGAAGCAGGGGTCGTGAGCCACGTAAGGATGGGCGACCAACAGGATGGCCAAGGGCCGTCCTGCACTTTGGCCGTGCGACGGCGCAAGCGAAGCCAGCAGCCGTTCCTGCTCGTGCGCGGCGGCGCGGTCTGCGCGCGTCTGCGCGCGCAAGGCTTCCTTGTACGCATGCTTTGCGTCGCGCGCACCCACGCCGAAGCGGGCCCCCAGGCTCAGAAACGCGTCCTGCATGCCGCTCTTTTCGCCCACCTCGTCCACCAGGCAGGACGCAATGCGCACGTCGCGGCCGTGAAACGTGTTCGCTACCAGGTCGGGCAGTGCCTGGAATTTCGTGCAGAAGCCACGTCGCCGCCCCACGTTGGCTAGGCTGGGAACGAACAAGGCGTCGCAGCGCCCGATCAGGTCGTCCACGTGGCCCAGGTACGCCTTCGAAGCCAGGCAGCATTCGTCGATGGACAAGGCGTCGCCGCGCGTCAGGATGTCCCTGTCCGTGGGACGGCTGACCACCGTCGTGCGGCCGATCTCTGCGAAAAAGGTCTGCCACAGCGCCGCATAGCGATAGTACAAGAGCGCGCGCGGCAGCCCCACCGAAGCGACATCGGCGTATTCAGGCTGGGGAAACAGCCCCAAGGGGTTCATGCGCGTCCTCTCTCTTGCGTGTTGTGCCGGCCAGGGCGGGCCTGCAAAGAGGAATCATACCACGAGAGGAGACGCCGGGCACGTCAGTCGACGGCGACCAGCTTCACCCAGTATTCGATGTCCTTGCCGGCGAGGGGATGGTTGAAGTCGAGCGTGACGACCTGGTTCTCGATGCTCACGACCTTCGCCGGGATGGGCTGCGCGTTCCTCGGCGAGGTCCATCCGATCGTCTCGCCGACGGGAAGGTCCTCCCCGTGAGGCACTTTGTAGGCGGGAAAGCTTTGAAGCGCGCTTTCGTCGTAGAGGCCGTAGGCGTCCTTGGCCTGGATGCTGACGGTGCGCTCGTCGCCGACCTCCATGGACGAAAGCGCTGCCTCCAGCGGCTTCATCACCTGATGGCGGCCGAGGGTTATCTCGTGCGGCTCGTCCTTGCCGTCGTCGAACACCGTGCCGTCAAGCAGGCTTCCCCGATAGAGGAAGCGCACGCGGTTTCCTGTTTGTGGCATGCCCACGCTCCGTTCTGTGGTGTGAGAAGCGAAGTTGAAGAAGGGTTAGTGCCAGCGCTGCGAGGTGAGGAAGAACCCTTCCACCGGCTTGATCTCGCTGTCGTCGTCGACCAAAGAGGCGGCCAGCTCTTCGGCGTTGCCGCATATCTCGCTTACAGGGGCCTTCATGTCCTCGCCCTCGTTCGTCTTTTCGGGGGCCTTCTTCTCGTCGTTCATTGCATCCTCCTCGTTGACCTGCATGAAGTGGGGCTGCCGATCCGCAGTGCGACCCATATCGCCCGCGCGGAACCATGTCACCTGCCCAGATCCTGATCGCGCGCTTTCGGTGTGGGCGCACCGGGATTCGTCGGCGACGGCGGCATCCCCGTCCGACACCGTCGATGGTAGTCGCTCGAGAGGTGCCTGCCTATCGTATGCCAGGCATGAGATTGCGTTGCCGATATCGAACCTCGCGTTCGATGCGCGCCCGCCCGCAAGCCGATATGGTTTCAATACGCGGCTTGCGTTCGTTCCGGGCGGCGCGAGGATCGGCGCGAAGGCGCAAAGGGATCGGATGGGCGGAGGACAGGCATGGTTGACGAGGCGTTGAGAGGCGTGCGAGCGGGAGGCGGTGAAGGAGGCGGCGAGAAAGGCCGGGAAGGGGGCCTGCGACCGGGCATGCCTGCCGGAACGTCCGAGCGGGAAGGCACTGGCGCGTGCCACCAGAACCCCCTGTTCGTAGGCATCGTGCTTTTAGTGGCCGGCGTTGCGGTCGCCATGATCCAATACAAGGTGCCCACCATCATGGCCCCGCTGATGGCGCAATTCTCCCTTGATGCCCAGACGGCCTCGTGGCTCATGTCCGTCTTCACGCTGGCGAGCATCGTCATGGCGATTCCGTCGGGCATGCTGGCGAAGCGGTTCGGTACGAAGACCATGATGGTCGTCGCCTGCGGCATCGCCGTGGCGGGCTCGGTCGTGGGCCTGTTCGCAAGCATGGCGCCCCTGCTCGTCGTTTCCCGCGCCATCGAAGGGGCCGCCCTCACCATCCTGACGACGTGCGGGCCTCTGGTGGTGCGCCAGTGCGTGCGTCCGGACAAGATCGGCGTGGCCATGGGCGTATGGGGCATCTGGGGCTGTGTCGGGTCCACGGTGGCTGCGGTGCTGGTGCCCACGCTGTTCGAGACGGCGGGCTTTTCCGGGCTGTGGGGGGCGTTCGCGGTGGTGGCTGCTCTTGCTGCAGCGCTGGTGCTGGTGTCCATACGCGTGCCGAAGGACCCCGACGGCGACGAAGCCTTCGCCCTGCCCCTCGCATCCGTGTGCAAGGCACTGGTCAGGCGCGACACGCTTTTGTTCTTCGCCGGGTTCGCGGCCTTCAACGTATGCCTTCTGGCAGTGCTGACGTATGTGCCCACCATCCTGCAGATGCAGGGCTTCGACCCCACGCTTTCGGGCCTCATCAGCACGGCTCCCATGCTGCTTTCGGTGGTGTCGTCGCCGCTGTTCGGGGCCGTGTCGGACCGCTTGGGGCGAACGAAGCCGCTTCTGGTCGCCTCGATGCTGGTCATGGGGCCGTGCACTTTCCTGCTTTACACGCAGACGGGAGCGCTTCTTTGGGTGGCGGTCTGCGTCATGGGCCTGGTAGGCATGGGCGGCATCGGCATGTTCCTTTCGGGCTATGCCAGCTTGGTGCCCGACCCTGCCTTGGCCGCCGGCAGTATGGGCGTCATGATCCTCGTGCAGGGCGTCGGGCAGTTCTTGGGCTCGTATCTGGTGCAGATGCTCTTGGGGGCGCAGCTGACCCAGTGGCTGTTCGCCGGTGGGGTGCTCATGGCCTTGGGACTTGCGGGAACGGCTGCATTGCTGCTGTGCCGGCTGAGGTAGCCTCGCACTCCGTTTCGGGCATTTTCGTACCTGGGGTACGATGGTTCCCGGCGGTTGCAGGATGGTAAAGTGAAGACGAGGTTCGTTCGTCGCCGTGTCCCTTTTTCGACTTACGATATCTTACTTCGAGAATAATGGTGCGCTTATGCATGAGGGGGTTCATGTATGGAAAAGGCACAGGCGAAGTCAACGCAAAACGAGGAGCCATCCTCGTCGGCGGCACGGCCCATCGGCGAAAACGAAGAGGATTTCGAGACGGTCCTGCTCGATGGGTGCCTTGGATTCGGGCTCTCTCTGGGCAATGCCGCGCTCGTTCTGGTAGAAGTCGTGTGCCGCACGCAGGACGTGGTTTCCTGCGGGCTCATGGCCGTGTGTTCGGCCCTTGCCGCCTCGCTCTTGCTGAGATGCGGACAGCTGCTCACCGACGTCATCCAGTTCGGTCGCTCGCGCCGCCGCCGCGCTTTCTCGGAAGAAGCCGGTCGCGGCGAATGCGAGGCCGCCCTGCCGGACGGCAGGCGGTCGATGCGTGATCCGTCTGCCACGACGGGAAGCGAAGCCGGGAAGGGGATTGCCGGCGAACGCGTGCTTGCCTGCCTGCACGCCGCGGCGTTCGTGCTGGCGGCGCTGTTCCTTTGGATGGGGGTCTCGGCGGTTTCCCTGGCATGCGCCAGCTGCGGTTTGGTTGCGGCATCGTTTCTGTACGGGCGCTTTCTGGTGGCCTTGGCGCGCAAGGCGCTCATGTTCGTCGTCGATGCCCTGTTCATGTACGTGGGGGCTATGGCATTGGTGCTCTCGCAGGTCGGGTTTCCCACTTCGGGCGCCATGGTGTCCGTTTCCATGGCCGTGTCGGTGATGGTGACGCTGCTCTTCGGCTTCAAGCCTCATGGCGGGGGAGAGTTCGTGAGCGCCGCCGATTCCAAAGACCGCAGCATCAAAGTGAAGGGCAACAACCATACGCTGCTGCTTATCGGCTTCATGTTCGGGGCGGCCTTTCTCGCTCTCCTTTCGCCGTATCCGCGCGAGACGGTGACGGCGGTGGTCGGGTCGGCCGTGGGCGTGGCGGGCATCCTCTCGCTCATGTTGCGGCAACTTGACGAGCGCACGTACAAGGAGTCGCTGAAAAAGAGCATGGCGTTCGTGTCGGCCGCCCTGCTGCTGCTTTTGCCGCTCGCCTCCGAAGGCCTGCGCCTTGTCATATTGGCCGTCTACCTCTGCTTTACCAGCCTGAACGTCATCGTGCTCTTGAACGCCGTCGTGGAGACCTCCCGTTTCGACATGATCTCGCCCGTGTGGCTGTTCGGCCAGGAAGGGTCGGTATTCTTCTTGGGCATTGCCCTGGGCGGCTCCTTGTCCGTGGCCGGTGCCGCACTGGGCGAAGCCGTGGGCGCCCCCCTTGCGCTTCAGGTCATATGCCTGGTGGCCGTCGTTGTGTGCGCCTGGATGCAGATCAGGGTGAACTACCAGATATATCCGTTCGAGCCCGTCATCGAGATGGCGCTCGACGAAGAGACGCATGCGCAGATAGAGCACGAGGGCCGGCGGAAGGCCTTGTGGCATCGGAAGACCGAGGCGGCGTGCGAACGCTATCGCCTTTCGCCGCGCGAGCGCGAAGTGCTGGCGACGCTGCTCAAAGGGCGGGACGCCAAGTACATCATGGACAAGTTCTACATCTCGCAGTCCACGGCGAAGACGCACATCTACAACATCTACCGCAAGTTCGGCGTCCATTCGCGCCAGGAGCTGCTCGACTTCATCGAAGGGATCGACCTGGTGGACGAAGAGCCCGACGCCACCGACGAAACCACGTCCTGACCATGACGCCCTGTCCGGCTCGCATGCGTTGCCAGGCGGGACGATGGTGCGCCGCCGCAGCCCTCATACCTGCGGTTCGAGGCGGCCGCGCCAGACGTCATCCTTTCGCAAAGCCCCGTTTTCCTCACACAGGGTCAATTCTCAAACTGCCTCGTTCGGATGGAAAATCACCGTGCCTCGAATTGTGCGGTTCGGGGAGCTTCGACGGTGCTGCAGGGGAATGCGCGGCACTCGCGGGACATAACGGGGCTATTCGATAAGGAGGACTCATAATGGCAATAAAAACCAAGAGTACCGACTCGGGATACGGATGGGCGATCCTTGCCGTCACGTTCCTTGCCGGCTTCACGGCGCCGGCGAACATGGCTAAGGTCACCGCCTTGGCGCCCGTCATCATGGGCCAGTTCGGCTTCGGGCCCGACGTGCTGGGCTGGGTCATCGCCCTGTTCTACGTGCTCGGCTTCGTCATGGCGTTTCCCACGACGGGGCTCATCAACAGGTTCGGCATCCGCAACGTCGTGATGGTCGCCATCGCTTGCGCGATCATCGGCTCGATCATGGGAGCGATGACGACCGACGTCACGGTCTTCATGGCCAGTCGCGTGTTCGAGGGCGCGGGCATGGGCGTCATGGGCGTGGCGGGCGCTTCCGCCATCGCGCCGTGGTTCAAGCCCGAGAAGCGCGGCCTGCCGCTGGGCATCTGGGCCATGTGGGTGGCGCTTGCCATGTGCATCTGCCCGGTGCTGTACGGGTTCATGGTGGACACCCTGGGCATGCCGTGGCAGGCGGTCTGGTGGGGAACGGTTGGCTTCGACGTCGTGGTCGGCATCCTGTTCTTCGTCGTGTACCGCGAGCCTGCCGACCCGCAGGCATCCGAAGAAGAGGCGCAGCCGCATGGCAAGGCGCAGTTCGGGCGCGCCTACAAGAACAAGGCGCTGTGGGGCCTGGCGCTCATCTTCCTGTTCGACGAAGCGGCGTTCATGGCCATCAACGGCTTTTTGACCACGTATCTGACCGAGCAGCTGGCGACCTCGCTGGTGTTCGCCACGGCCATCGCCTCGGCGTTCGGCGTGGCCGGCGCCATCGGTGCGCCTCTTTCGGGATGGCTGTCAGACCTGCTGAAGACGCGTAAGTGGATCCTGCTCGTCTCGCTGGTGGTGGGCGTCGTGTACACGGCCGTCGTCTTCACGTGCCAGGACCCGAACCTCTATTGGGGCATCATGATCCTCGCCGGCATCGTGGGCGGCTTCGTGCCTTCCGTCATCTGGCAGGCCACGCCCGACACGGTGGAACCTGACGACGTCCCTGCCGCCAACAGCCTGGTGGCCTTCACGCAGAACTTCGGCATGTTCCTGGGCGCCATCTTCATGGGCAACGCCATCACCGCCTTCGGGTGGAGCACGGGCTCGTACGTGTCGCTGGTTCCCTGCTACATCGTCTGCCTCGTCATCTTCTTCGTGACGGTGCGCAAGTCGCTGCGCTGACGGCAGAGACGGCGGCAGGGGAAGGCAAGCCGCTGCGCCGAGAAGGGGGAGGGCGGCGTGCGGCTCGCGCTCTGCGCGCGAGGGTCCGCATGTCTCGCCCTGCGGGCGCGCGCCCCGTCCCTCCCCGCCACGTGTCACTCTGCATCCTGAGCGGCCCGACCTGGCGCACGCCCGGCCGGGCCGTCTTGCGCAAGGGGTCATTACGAGGCTTCTATCAGGTGAAACAATGTCATGAGAGGCCTCGGACCCGGCTTGTTCGGACCGGGGGTATGAGGGTTTTCGACGCTGCTGCGCGATTTCCTCATTCATGTACGATTCCCAACTGCTCGCTGGGAACCTATGTTTGCGGCAGGCGTTATGTTCTTGTCGAAGAAGCGTGCAAACGCGTCCCGGAACCTGCGGTCCCTGCAAGAAAGGGTCTTGGCGCACGGGTACGCAAGCGGAGCCTTCCCACGCACAAGCGGGCGCGTGCCCTGCGCGGCGCTCGCGGGAAGTTCCGTGCAAGGAGCGAAAGGAGTGGTGCGCATGTGTTTCAGACCGGCCGCTATCGAGATCGATCGCCCTTGCCCGGCATGCGGCGCGAAGTGCGGCATGGACGACAAGGCGTGTCCCGAGTGCGGGGCCGAGCTGCCCGAAGAGGAAAGCCCCTACTTCGTGCCCGGCTCCTCCGCTGCGGGCATGCCGGGCGTCCCCGGCGTCCCGGCGGCACCTGGCGCCCCGGGAGCCCCCAATGCCCCTGGCGCCCCGGGAGCGCCTGGCGTGCCTGCAGCCCCCGGCGTCCCGAAGGCGCCAGGGCGCTAGGGCGCGCTCGTGTGGCGGCCGGTCGCGCGCCGCGTCGCAAGCGGCGCGCGAACGGCTTCGAGCCGTAAGAACCACAAGACGAGAAGAGGAGAGGGCATGAAGATTTTCAAAGGCCAAGGCACGGCCGACCTCGGCAAACCGTGGCGCTTCGAAGAGGACGGCCTGACCGTCACCCGCGGATGCGCCTGGTCGCCTCCGGGATGCCATCCCACGGGATGCGGCATCAAGACCTACGTGAACGCCGCCGGCGAACTGGTGAAGGTGGAAGGCGACGAGAACCATCCCATCACGAACGGCCGCCTGTGCGTCCGCTGCCTCACCATCCGCGACTACGTGTACAACCCGGACCGCGTGCGCTATCCCATGAAGCGCGCCCGCGAGGACCGCGGCAAGAACAGGTGGGAGCGCATCACCTGGGACGAGGCGTTCGACCTCATTGCCGAGAAGGTGGCCTATTACAAGGAGAACTACGGGGCCGAATCCATCCTCATCATGGGCGGCACCGGCCGCGAAGGCGGCCCCATGCTCCCGGCCTATGCGCAGGCCTGCATCGGCACGCCGAACGCCTGCTACACGCAGTCCGGCTACTCGTGCTACATCCCGCGCGTCGCCGGCACCACGTACGTGCTGGGCGCCACGTATCCCGAGATGGACTACGCGGGCGGCCTGCCGGGGCGCTACGACGACCCGATGTTCGAGCTGCCCGAGCTCATCGTGTTCTGGGCCAAGGAGCCCCTGCCGTCCAACGGCGACGGCCTGTTCGGCCATGCCGCCATCGACATGATGCGCCGCGGCTCCAAGCTCATGTGCGTCGAGCCGCGCGTGAACTGGGTGTCGACGCGCGCCGACTGGCATCTGCGGCTGCGGCCGGGCACCGACACGGCGCTGGCCATGGCCATGCTCAACGTCATCATTTCCGAAGACCTCTACGACCACGATTTCGTCGAGAAATGGTGCTACGGCTTCGAAGAGCTCTCCGAGCGCGTGGCTACCATGCCGGTGGAGAAGGCTGCCGAGATCACGGGCGTGGACGCCGACCTCATCCGCGAGGCGTCGCGCGCCTACGCAAAGGCGAAGCCGGCGCAGATCGCCTGGGGCCTGGGCATCGACCAGAAGTCCAACGGCGTGCAGGCCGGCCACTGCATCCTGGCGCTCGAGGCCATCACGGGCAACATCGACGTTCCGGGCGGCCAGCTCATCGGCGACGTGAACGACGGCCTGGAACTGGGATTCGGCTGGAACAATCTGGGCCCGGAACTGCAGAGCAAGATCCTGGGCATCAAGGAATACCCGGCCTACGTGGGCCTGGTGCTGAACGCCCAGTGCGACATGGTGCTCGACGCGCTGGAGGCAGGCGACGACGCCGAATACTATCCCTTCAAGATGGGCGGCTTCGAAGACACGAACTTCCTGGCCGGCACCTGCGCCGCGCAGCCCAAGCGCTGGCACGACGCCATGGTCAAGAACTTGGAGTGGTGCTTCGGCATCGACGTGTGGATGACGCCCACCATCCAGGCGTGCTGCGAGGTGTTCCTGCCGCTTTCGTCCACGGTCGAGCATGACACGGTGGTGTACACCCATTACGGCGCGTCCCCCATCATGGCGGGCGCCGTGAACAAGTCCATCACGGTAGGCGACTGCAAGGGCGACTGCGAGATCATGTACGAGCTGGGTCTGCGCTGCATGCCCGTCAACTTCGAGAAGTACAAGGACTACTACGACTTCTTGGCCGACTACCGCCTGAACTACAAGCAGAGCTTCGAAGAGCTGCGCGAAGAGGTGGTGCACCAGAAGACCGAGATGTGCGGCTACCGCAAGTACGAGTCCGGCCGCCTGCGTCCCGACGGCCAACCGGGCTTCAACACGCCCACCGGCCGCGTGGAGCTGTACTCGACCATGTTCCGCCAGTTCGGCGAGGACCCGCTGCCCTACTACGAGGAACCGCAGCTCTCCCCGGTGTCCACGCCCGACATCGCCGAGACGTACCCGCTCGTGCTCACCACGGGCGCGCGCACGTACTGTTACTTCCATTCCGAAGGCAAGCAGATCCCCTATCTACGCGAGATGAACCCCGACCCGCTGATCGAGATCAACCCCCAGGACGCGGCGAAGTACGGCGTGGCCGACGGCCAGTGGGTGGAAGTCTCCAACCCGTTCGGCACCTGCGTGCTCAAAGCGAAGGTGAGCCAGATCGTCAAGCCTGGCGTGGTGCATGCCCAGCACGGCTTCTGGTTCCCTGAAAAGGACGGCGAAGAGCCGACGCTCTACGAGGTGTGGCGCTCCAACATCAACGAGCTCATCCCTCACAAGCACATCGGCAAGCTCGGTTTCGGCGCGCCGTTCAAGTGCATCCTCTGCAGCGTGAAGCCGCTCGCAGAGAACTACGACACCGACATGATGGAAGTGTGGGACCGCTTCGGAAAGCTGGTGATTTAGATGGCGGCATACGGTTTGCTCATCGACTACGAATTCTGCACGGGATGCCAGTCGTGCGAGGTGGCTTGCAAGGAAGAGCACCGCATCCCCGTGGGACAGTGGGGCATCCGCCTGCTTGACGACGGCCCGTGGGAATGCGCGGACGGCAAGTTCAACTGGAACAAGATCCCCGTGCCCACGCGCCTGTGCGACCTGTGCGCCGAGCGTACCGCAAAAGGCAAGCAGCCCAGCTGCGTGCATCACTGCCTGGCCGGCGTCATGCAGTACGGCACGGTAGAGGAACTGGCCAAAGAGCTGGAAGAGAAGCCCAACCAGGTGCTGTTCGTGCCCAAGCCCTACCGCTACTGACACGCTGGCGCGCGGGCGCTCGCACGGCCGCAGGGCTGCAGGGACGCCTGCACGGCGCTCGGCCCCGCTTGAGAGGCCCGGCGGCTTCGGCCGCCGGGCACGTCGAGGCGGGCTTGGACGAAATGGCGAAGGACACGGGAACGGAGGGCGACATGGACCAGCGGGAAACGGCCTGGCGCCGCGAGGCGCACGACCGCTACGACAACTACGCCATGCTTGCACGGCTCTTCCAGCGCGAGGTCGACGCCGAATTGCTGGCCGACCTCAAAGAAAGCTTCGCGGCGGAGCCCACGGGCGATCTCCGGTTCGACGAAGGCTGTGCCCTGCTGCGCCAGCATCTGGACGGCGTGGACGATGTGGCCCGGGGCAGGTCGGCGCTGGCCATCGACTACTGCCTGACGTTTCTGGGGTACGGCACGGATCCGGACGCCGCCGACGAGGCGGGCCTGCGCGCGGCCTACCCCTACGAGTCGATCTACCGGTCCGGGGGAAAGACGCTCGGCGGCGACCGGTGCGCCCAGGTGTCCCAGGCGTACCGCGCGGGGGAGTTCGCGCCCGACACGGAACGCATCATCGCGCAGGATCACCTGGCGTGCGAGCTGAGCTTCATGCGCCATCTGGTGGGGCGCGAGATGGCCGCCTGGGACAGGAAAGACGCGGAAGGCGCCCGAGCCCTGCGCGCGCAGCAGGCGGCGTTTCTCGAGGACCACCTGGCGCAGTGGGTAGGGTCGTTCGCGAAGGAGGTCGAGCGGTTTTCCGAAACCGGCTTCTATCGGGGACTTGCCCGCATGACGTGCGCATGGGTGGAGATGGACGCGGCCTCGCTGGCACCGGCGCAGCAAGCTGCGCCGTGCGGCCGAGAGGCGACGGAGCTGCCGATTGACAAGTGAGGCGCTGCGGCCCCTGCAGGGCGGCCGCAGCGCACAAGCAACGTACGAGGAGTGTGAGAACATGCAGGAAGCAGATTACAAGGCTGCGCCGGTGGTGAAGCTGGAAAGCCTGTCCGATGTCAACGACATCGGCAAGCCGTGGCGCTACGAGGAAGACGGGCTCACCGTCACGCGCACGTGCCCGTGGTCGCCTCCCGGCTGCCACCCGGTGGGCTGCGGCCTCAAGCTGTACGTGAACGACGAGGGCCGGCTGGTCAAGGTGGAAGGCGACGAGAACCATCCCGTCACCCAGGGCCGCCTGTGCCCCCGGTGCATCGCCCTCAAGGACTACGTGTACAGCCCGGCGCGCATCCTGACCCCGCTCAAGCGCGCCCGCGCCGACCGCGGCAACGCGGAGGCATGGGAAGAGTGCTCGTGGGACGAAGCGTTCGCCATCGTGAAGGAGAACTACGAACGCATCTGCGAACAGTACGGCCCCGAGTCCATCATCGGCATGTCCGGCACGGGCCGCGAAGGCGGCACGATGTCGCTCTACCCCACCATGGTGTTCGGCACGCCCAACTACTGCTACATGCAGTCGGGCTATGCGTGCTACACGCCGCGCCTGGCGGCGGCAGCCTACATCACGGGCACGACGTACGCCGAATGGGACTATTCCGGCGCGCTGCCGGGCCGCTGGGACGACGAGCGCTACGAGCTCACCGAAGTCATCGTGATGTGGGGCAAGGCGCCGCTGGAATCCAACCCGGACGGCTTCTTCGGGCACGCGGTGGTGGACGCCATGCGCCGCGGCACGCGCATCATCCAGATCGACCCGCGTGTGAACTGGCTTTCCGCCCGCGCCGACATCCATCTCCAGCTGCGCAGCGGGACCGACACGGCGCTGGCCATGGCGTGGCTCAACATCATCATCAACGAAGACCTCTACGACCACGATTTCGTGGAGTACTGGTGCTACGGGTTCGACCAGCTGGCCGAACGCGTGCAGGAGATGCCGCCCGAACGGGCTGCCGAGATCTGCGACGTGCCGGTGGAGAAGATCTACGCCGCCGCCCGCATGTACGCCACGGCCAAGCCGGCCGCCATCATGTGGGGCCTTGCCGTGGACCAGAAGACCGACGGCATGCAGAACAGCCAGTGCATCATCTCGCTGCAGGCTATCACGGGCAACCTCGACCGCCCCGGCGGCCAGCTGCTCCCCGGTGCCGATGCCGGCCACAACGAGCTGGGCTTCGGCTACAAGGAATGCATCCCTGACGAGCTGTTCCAGAAGATGATCGGCATGGCCGAGTATCCGGCGTACTGCAACATGATCCTGAACTCGCAGGTGGACCTCATGCTGGAAACGCTGGAAACCGACGAGCCCTATCCCATCCGCATGGGCTTCTACATGGGCGACAACGCCATCACGAACTGCTCCATGGAACCCAAGCGCTGGCATGACGCCCTGATCGACAAGCTGGAGTTCTGCATCGGCATCGACACGTTCATGAACGCCTCCATCCAGGCCACCTGCGACCTGTTCCTGCCCATCGCCACCGTGGCGGAACGAGAAGGGACGGTGTTCACGCACTACGCGCCCTGCACCGTGACGGCCGGCTTCATGCACAAGGCCATCGACTGCGGCAACCTGCCTTCCGACATGGAGCTGGCGTACCGCCTGGGCAAGTACCTGCATCCCGAGCGCTTCGAGAAGTGGGCCAACGAGCACGAGCTGGTGGAGGCGTTCCGCCTGGGCGTGGAAGAACACGGCGAATACTTCGACCGCGTGTCGCAGTGCGTGGTCGCCCAAGTGCCCATCGACTACTACAAGTACGAGAAGGGGCTTCTGCGACCCGACGGGCAGCCCGGCTTCGCCACGCCGACCGGCCGCGTGGAGCTGTGGTCCACGGCCTACAACCAGTTCGGCGAAGACCCGCTGCCGTTCTACCTGGAGCCCGAGTTCAGCCCGGTCAGCAAGCCCGAGCTCGCCGAAGAATACCCGCTCGTCCTCACGACGGGCGCCCGCACCACGGCGTTCTTCCATTCGGAGCACCGCCAGATCCCGTATCTGCGCGAGCTGAACCCCGACCCCATCATGGAGATCAATCCGGAGACGGCCAAGAAGTACCATGTCGTGGACGGCCAGTGGGTGCGCATGTGGAACATGTTCGGCGAATGCTACATGAAGGCCAAGGTGTCCGAGGTCGTGGACGAGAAGACCGTGCACGCGCAGCACGGCTGGTGGTTCCCCGAAGAGGACGGAAGCGAGCCCAACCTGTACGGAAACTTCCGCTGCAACATCAACAACCTCCTTCCCAACGGGCACATGGGCAAGCTGGGCTTCGGCGCGCCGAACAAGTGCCTGATCTGCAACATCGAACCCGTTTCTGAGAACTTCGACACCGACATGGACCTGATCTGGGAAAAATTCGGAAAGCTGGTGTGAACATGGCAACGTACGGACTTCTGATCGACTATGAATACTGCACGAACTGCGGCTCCTGCCAGGTTTCCTGCAAGGAAGAGCACGGCTATCCCGTAGGCAAGACGGGCATCTCGGTCCACGCCGACGGGCCGTGGAAGATCGACGACGACAACTGGAACTTCAACTTCTTCCCGCTGCCGACCGACCTGTGCGACCTGTGCGCCGAGCGCACGGACGCCGGGCGCGAGCCCATCTGCGTCCATCATTGCCTGGCGAACGTCCTGTATTACGGCACGGTCGAGGACCTGTCGAAGAAGCTTGCCGACAAGCCCAAGCAGATGCTGATCGTTCCCCAGTACCTGCCGCGGGAAGCGCGGGGCGCGTTCGTGCATGTGGAAAAAGGCGCCGAGCACAAGGCGGCCCACATCGAGGTGTCGGGAACCGGGTCGGCCACGTTCGGCGCGCACCGGCACGACGCCAAGGTGGGCGAGTTCGAGGAAGACGCGGTCTAGGCCGCGTTTCACCGCCGGCGGGGCGCCCTTGCGGCGCCTCCCGGTGGGGAGGACGACAAGACGACAGGGGTTTGACGACATGGAAGATCGTGCGGGAAAGACCGCCTACATCCGCTATCGCGGCGGCGTGGCAGGCGAGCGGCCTCACGACGTCCGCTTGGACGAGCCGCTTGCCGTCCGCATCGGCGGGCATCGGGTGTGCAAAGGCATCGAGCGGGCGTTGGGACAGATGGAGGTGGGAGAGAGCTGCACGCTTCTGATCCCTCCCGAAGAAGGCTACGGGAACGCCGACCCGAAGCTGGTGCAGTGGTATCCGCGTTCCGTCCTGGACCATGGCTACGACATGAAGAAGGGTTCCATGGTCATGTGGAAAAGCGCCGACGGCCTGGCGGCGAAGCCCGCCGTCATCGTCGACGCGACCGAGGACACGGTGCAGATCGATCTCAACCACCCCTATGCGGGCAAGACGCTCGAATACTGGGTGGAGCTGGTGGACCTGAAGTAAGGAGGAAGGGCGCATGTGCTATCCCTGCACGGGATGCGGCCGGTGCGGCAAGTTCGACCCCGCGAGTCCCCTGTACACGCCGCCGCCCACCATCCCCTGTTTCGCGTGCGGCGGCACGGTGGACGCGGCCACCGGCATCTGCACGTCGTGCGGCACCGTCGCGTTCGCTCCCCTCGGAAGCGAAGCCTCTGCAGGAAAGCAGGAGCCGCGCCTCGGCTCCAGGGAGCGCGCCTGAGCTGTCGCCTCGTCCCTCATCCGCCAAGGGCGGTCTTTCAGGTATGCACATCCTGTGTGCGTTAGGCGTGCTTCGCGTGGCGTGCCTGGGCGAGTTCCTCGAAAGGCTATACTAAATGCTCATATTTTAAGAGTATTTGTGGCCGTCCTCGGTTCGCGGTGCGAACACGGGGGCACCGCTTCCCGTGCGAGGGAAGTGGCTTACGACGGGGCCGGCAGAAAGAGGCGACGCGCGCATGAGAGGGTTCTTCGACCGCTTGCAGTGGCGGATGGCTGGATGGATGCAGGGAAGGCATGGCGCCGACAGCCTGTCGAACATGCTGATCGTCGTCGGGCTGGTGCTCACGCTGGCATCGGTCGTCCCCGGGCTCGACCTGCTTTCCTGGGCGGCGCTCGTGTGCTTGGTGCTGGCGCTGTTCCGCTGCTTCTCCCGCAACGAGTACAAGCGCGCAAGCGAGAACGAGGCGTACCGTCGCATCGTCGCCAAGCCCAAACAGGCCATGTCCGTGGCGGGCAAGGCGTGGGAGAACCGCAAGACCACCCGCTACTTCAAATGCAAGAAATGCGGCGCCGTGCTGTCCGTCCCGCGCGGCAAGGGCACGCTGCGCGTGACCTGTCCCCGGTGCCACGAGCAGACCGTCCGCAAATCATGAGCATGGCCGCCCTTCCCTCCGTCCCTGACGCCGACATGTTCCGGCGAGAGCTGCTGCACGTCACGCGCTCCCTGCAGGCCATCGTGCACGCGGGCGTCATGCCCATCTGCCAGCGCCACTCGCTCACGGCGCAGCAGATGTACGTGCTGATCGAGCTCTTGGACGAACCGGGGCAGTCGGCAGGACAGCTGAGCGACCGTGCAGGTATCCTGCGCACGAACTTCTCGGCGGTGTGCCACAAGCTGGAAGAGCGCGGGCTGGTGGAACGTCGTCGCAGCGCGCGGGACAAGCGCGCCTTCGAGCTGCGCATCACCGACGAGGGCCGCTCCTTGCTGAGAAGCATCGACGAGGAGGTCAAAGGGCTCTACGGCCCCGTCTTCGAAGCGGAGTCCCCGGAAACGTTCGCGACCATCCTGACCGGCTTCCGCGCGCTGCGCGACTTTTCGGAACGGCTGGGGCGCTGACCATGTTCGGGTACCTCGTCGCCAACTTGGAAGATGCCAGCGATCAGGAAAAGGCGCGGTACCGCGCCGCCTACTGCGGGCTGTGCCGCACGCTGGGCGGCCGTTGCGGGCAGCGGTGCCGCCTCGCGCTCACCTACGACATGGCGTTTTTGGTGCTGCTGCACGGATCGCTCTACGAACCCGAAGAAACCCAGGACCAGGCACGGTGCCTGCTTCACCCGCTCTCGCCTCACGACTTCGTGCAAACCCGCTTCACCGGTTACGCCGCCGACCTGACCGTCGCCTTGGCCTACCACAAGTGCTGGGACGACTGGCATGACGACCGCAACGTGGCGGCGCGGACGGGGGCCGCGGCGTTGGCGAAGCCGTACCGTCAGGTGCGCGAACGCCTGCCACGGCAGTGTGCCGCCATCGAGGACGAGCTTGCCGCCATCGCCCGGCTGGAGCAGGCGAACGCGCCTGCGCCCGACGAGGCCGCCCGCTGCTTCGGCCATCTGATGGGGGAGTTGTTCGTCGTAGAGCAGGATCCCTGGTCGGAAACGCTGCGGAGCATGGGGCGGCATCTGGGCCGGTTCGTCTACCTGATGGACGCGGCGTGCGACCTCGAGCACGACCAAAAGCATGGCAGCTACAACCCGCTTTCGACGCTCGACGTCGTGCCTGCCGACCTGGAGGCGGCGCTGTCCGTGATCATGGGGGAGGCCACGGCTGCGTTCGAGAAGCTGCCGCTGGAACAGGACCTGCATCTGCTGCGCAACGTGCTGTACGGCGGCGTGTGGCAGAAATACAACGCCCAACGCAAGAAGAAGGCCGTGGAGGAACATGAGCGTCATGACCGATAACCCGTATGCCGTGCTGGGCGTGAGCGAGAACGCGTCGCCCGACGAAGTGAAGAAGGCCTACCGCAAGAAGGCGCGGGAGAACCATCCGGACCTGAATCCGAACGACCCGGCAGCGGCCGAGCGCATGAACCGCATCAACGAGGCGTACGACCGCATCATGAACCCGGAGAAGTACGCGGCGCGCGACCGGCGAGCCGGCGCGGCCGGGGGCTCGGGTGCGGGCTCGTCCGGCTACGGCTACGCGGGCGGCGCCGGCGGCTACGGCCAAGGAAGCCAGGGTTCGGGACAGGGCCAGGGCTACCAGCAAGGCGGCCAAGGCTACGGCACGGAAGGCCCCTATGGCTGGACGGGTGGCTTCGGCTTCGACTTCGACGACCTGTTCGGCTTCGGCGGGGCCGGCGCGGCCTCGAACGAGCCCATCCATCCCGAACCCTCGGCCAGCGACAGCGCCTCGGTGCGCCAGGCCGTCGCGGCCATCAACGCGGGCGACTTCCAGCAGGCGGTGGGCATCCTCAGCGCCGTGGTCAGCAGCGGGCGCGATGCGCGGTGGCACTACCTGGCTGCTCTGGCCAACCAGGGTGCGGGCAACACCCTCATGGCGTTGGAGCTGATCCGCAAGGCGGTCCAGATGGATCCGGGCAATCCCGATTACCAGCGCGCGCAGCGGCAGTTCCAGCGCGCCGGCACCGAGTACCGGGAGGAAGGCCAGGCGCAGGGCTTCAGCATGGGCTTCATGGACCCGGGAACCATCTGCTGCGGGCTATGCTTCGCCCAGATGATCTGCCGCATGTTCATGCCCTACTTCTAACGAGCGCCACGAACACGGAACACCGCCCGCGCCGCGCGCAGGCACGACGAAAGGAACACGCATATGGGAGCGACGATCGGCATCGACCTGGGAACCACGAACAGCTGCATGGCCACGGTGGAAGGAGGCAAGACCGTCGTCATCCCCAATGCGGAAGGCGAGCGCACCACGCCCAGCGTCGTGGCGTTCTCCAAGGAAGGCGAGCGGCTGGTGGGCAACGTGGCGTGCCGCCAGGCAGCCATGAACGCCGGCCGCACGTTCGCCTCCGTCAAGCGGCACATGGGCACCGACTGGCGCGCGACCGTGGACGGCAAGAAGTTCACGCCCCAGGAGCTTTCCGCCATGATCCTGCGCAAGATGCGCCAAGACGCCGAGGCGTATCTGGGAACCAGCGTGACCGACGCGGTGGTCACCGTGCCCGCCTACTTCAACGACATGCAGCGGCAGGCCA
>HHCFC01400__coassemble_1285_pt1 | contig 36168 bp, 26 predicted proteins | sample HHCFC01400__metabat2_high_PE_058 | metagenome-assembled genome bin HHCFC01400 | reverse complement strand
GCCCAGGCCGGTTCCGCGCTGGCGGCCCACGGCGTCGATCTCGTCGATGAAGATGATGGCGGGGCTGGCGTCCTTGGCCTGTTGGAACAGGTCACGCACGCGGGACGCGCCCACGCCCACGAACATCTCCACGAAGTCGGAGCCCGAGATGCTGAAGAACGGCACGCCCGCCTCGCCGGCGACGGCGCGCGCGAGCAGCGTCTTGCCGGTGCCCGGAGGGCCCACCAGCAGACAGCCGCGCGGGATCTTCGCACCCATGGACTGGTACTTCGCGGGATTGGCCAAAAAGTCCTTGATCTCCTGCATCTCCTCCACGGCCTCGTCCACGCCGGCCACGTCCGAGAACTTGACGTCCGGGCGCTCCTCGATGGACTTCTTGGTCTTGGCCTTGCCGAACGACATCTGGGAGTTGTTCGCCTTCTGCATCGAGTTGAAGAAGAACAACAGGATGGCGCCGATGGCGATGATGGGCAAAAACGTGAACAGGATGTCGATGAAGGGCGAAGGCAGCTGCACCTGGTAGGAGATGTTGGGATGCGCCGCCAGCAACTCGCCGAGCGAGTCCTGCCCCACGTACGTGGAGGTGTAGTTGCGCGCCTCTCCCAGCGTGGCCGCCGAAATGTCGGTCGTGCCCACGCCGGCGAGCACCTTGCCGGTTTCCGGGTCCTTGAGGGTGGACATGCGGGCGTTCATGGCCTGGAACGCCGAATTGAACGCATCGGCCGCAGTGGACCCCGCCGTGATGGCCGGGTAGTACGTGCCGCTGACGGTGTAGTCGCCGGCGTTGTACACCACCTTCTCCACGCGGTCCTGTTCCACCGCCTGCACGAACTCCGACGTGATGAGGCTGTCGGTCTTCGTCGTGTTCGACATGTTCATGAACTGGCTGCCCACAAAGAAAGCCACCAGCAAAAACAGGATGACGGAAATGATGGTCGTCCGAGGATTCGGCTGCTGGAACTGCGCCTGCTTGTTGTTGTTTTGCTGTGCCATAGCGTATGTGCCTTTTCTTTTCCGAAACCTTGCCGCTTGCCATCCCTCGCCTGTCGGCGGGGATGCGCGCGGATCGCGTTGCGCGCCGCTCATCGTCCAGATGGAGGCCTCGCAGGCTCCCACCGATGCCGGGCGGCGCCTCTAGTACAGCTCGGGCTTCAGGATGCCGATGTAAGGCAGGTTGCGGTAGCGTTCCGCAAAGTCCAGGCCGTACCCGACGATGAACTCGTCGGGGCATTCGAAGCCGACGTATCTGCAGTCGATCTTCGCCTGCGCAAGCGTCTGCTTGCGCAAAAGCGTTGCCACTTCGAGCGACGCGGGATTGCGCGAGCTCAGGTTTTTCAACAGGTACTTCAACGTCAGACCCGAATCGAGGATGTCTTCGGCCACGATGACGTGGCGGCCCTCGATTTCGGAGCTGAGGTCCTTCAGGATGCGCACGACGCCGGAACTCTTGGCGCCGTTGCCGTACGAAGAGATGGCCATGTAGTCCATTTCCAGCGGCAACTCGATCTTGCGGGCGAGGTCGGCCATGAAGATGGCCGCTCCGCGCAGTACCGACACCAGCACGATGCCGCCGTCGCGTGCGGCGTCCGCATAGTCGCGTGTGATGGCACCGCCCATTTCGCGGACGCGGTCCGCGATTTCCTGCTCGGTGAACAACACTTCCGCTATATCGTCATGCACGGCTGTCCTCTTCGTTGTTTCTGCAGGCAGCACGCACGCATCGGCGCCTGGGCGCGCAACACTGAGCGTGTTCCTCACGCTTATCTTGCATGGGGGCTAGTGTACCATTGCGCCCCTGTGAAAAAGAGACGATACGGTAACGCCAGCCCAAGTGCCACGATTTTTACATTTTGCACGGGAACAGGCACTTTAGCCTCATGCAGCCGGTCGGGCAGCGGAGTCAGGCAGGGCGCGCTCGCGCGCAGGCAGGCCGCCGATGAGGCGCAGAGCGCGGCCACGAATGCGTCCGGCAGGCCGTGCACGCGCGCAGGCAAGCCGCGCGGACGGGCATGCAGGCCGCGCCGCCGCGCGGGAGGAAGAGCGAAAGGAGACGGGAGACGGGGAGGGCATGCGAGACGCGGGAGGCGGTGGATTAAAGGGCGGGGGCGGAAACGCGCGAGGCGGCAGGGGGCGGGGGCATGGGAGGCGCGGGATGAGGCAGAGGGTGGAGGCGAGGGACGGCGGAAGAGACGGGGCGTGAGGCGAGGGAAGTCGGAGGCGGCGGCCTGCGTCTCGCGCAACATGACATAACGCGCGAAGCGGAAGGCGGCGGGCGTGCGGCTGATGGACGCCGGGCCTGCGGCTGCTCGCGGACATGGAACGCAGGATGGAGCACGTTGCCAGGCGCAGGGGCAGTGCCGAAGGCAGGCGAACTCAGGCGGTTTGCGGAGCCAGGTCGGGGAACTCTCGCAGAAGGCGCTCCACCGGCAGGCCGATGACGGTGTCGAGCGATCCTTCGACCTGCTTGACCAGCTTCGCGCCCTCTCCCTGGATGGCGTAGGCGCCAGCCTTGTCGAACGATTCGCCTTTGCGCAGGTAGTCGGCGATCTGGTCGTCGACAAGCTCGTGGAAGGTCACGCGGCTCGTGTCGGCGAACGTGCGGAACCCGAGCGAGACCTTCTCCGGTTCCGGAACGGAGATCATCCATACGGAAACCGCCGTGACCACCTGGTGCGTAGCCCCGGAAAGCTGGCGCAGCATGTGCGTGGCGTCGGAAAGGTTCTTCGGCTTGCCGAATATCTGGCCGTCCTTCACCACCATGGTGTCGGCGCCCAGCACGATGGCCATGCCGGTGAATCCGGCGTCGGCCAGGACTTCCTGCACCACGGCTCCGGCCTTGCGCTCGGCCAGCTTCTTGGCCGCCTCGGGAGGGTCGGCCATCAGGTCGGGCTCCAGCGTCTCGTCCACGTCGGGCACGCGCACGGTGAAGGCGATGCCGGCGTCCTGCAGCAGCTGCCTGCGGCGGGGGCTGCCGCTCGCAAGGACGACCTGGAACGCAGGAGTGGGGGCGGCGCCGGGGGCCGCAGGAGCGCCTTCGGCGCCGGGGACAGGAGACGCGTCAGAGGCCGCAGGAGCACCAGCAGGTGCGACATCGGCGCCGAGCGCATCAGGCGGGCGCACCTCGCGCTGCACGCCGTCCCTCGATGTGTTATCTTCGTTTTCCATGGCAGGTATTGTAGCAGAGTTGGAATTGCCGCAAATCGGTCATTTTCTGCCATGTTCAAACAGCCTCATTGAACAGGTGAAATGCGCTATCATGCCAGGTCATGCGCATGGCAAAAAATGACCGATTTGCGATCTTTCTCGCGCCGCAAGCCGTACCGGCAACCTGGCGTCTGGCTTGGACACGCAGCCGGGTGCGCCTTGCGCCCCTCGGCGCACCTCCTGCCGGCCGGCGCGCGCCTCCGCCGCCGGGTGCGCCCTGCGCCCCTCGGCGCACCTCCTGCCGGTCGGCGTGCCCCGCATCCCCGGCACGCCTCCTGGGCCGGTCACCCGAGGAAAACGGCGCTTGCCGCCAGCAGGACGGCCAGGAATGCGAAGTTGAAGGCAGAGAAGAGCGCGACGAACTTCGCAGGCGTGCAGGCCGCCAGACCCGCGCGGCGCGGGAAGCCCTTCCTGACGACGCAGAAGCGGCTGAAGGTGATGAGGCTTGCCAGCGACGCCACCAGCGTGCCCGCGCCGCCCACGTTCACGCCGATGAGCAGGGCCTGCCACGACCCCGTGAAGTGCGACAGCAGCACGGCGGCAGGAACGTTGCTGATGACCTGGCTGGTTGCCGCGCTCACCATCAGGGCCGATCCCTCCATGCCCTGTGCAAGCAGTCCTTCGACCGCAGGGATGCGCGCCATGTTGCCCGCGAACACGAAGAAGCAGGCGAAGGTGAGCAGCAATCCCCAGTCCACCTGGCGCAGGGCCTTTCGATCCAGGACGGCCAGCACGCCGACCACCACGGCGGTCGATGCCCACCAGGGCACCAGGCGCAGCACCGACCCCACCACCAGCAAGAACAGCGCCACGTACACGGCAGGCGCCACCGCTCTCGCCGCTGCCGCCCCGGGTGCGAGACTACCTGCCGCGCCTTTCCCACGTTCTCCGCCCGCGCCTTCCCCACGCTCGTCTTCCACGCTCTGGGCATGCGCGCTTTCGCGGCCCGAAGCATGCTCCTGCAGACCGCGAGCCTTCTCAGGGCCGTCGCCGCGCACGAACGCCACGTAGCACAGCGCTATCAGCACCACCGAAAGGGCGAAGGCCAGGAAGTCTTGCAGCGGGATTTCGTAGCGTTCGAAGAGATACAGGTTCTGGGGGTTGCCGAACGGCAGCACCATGCCGCCCAGGTTCGCCGCCAGGCTCTGCATCACGAACGTGAACGGGATCAGGTCGTCCCAGCGCGCCCGCAGGAGCGCTGCGGCCGAAAGCGGCAGCATCACCACGAGCGCCATGTCGTTGGTAGCGAACAGGGAGAGCGCCAGCGTCGCTCCCGTCAGGGAAAACACCGCCGCACGACGCGTCGCCAACCGCGACGAGAGCGCCAGCGCCGCCGCATCGAGCATGCCTGCGTTGCGCATGGCGCCCGCCACGGCCAGGATGCCGAACAGGCACGCGAGCGTTTTGGCGTCCACATAGCCCAGGTAGGCGGCATCAGGCGGCACGAAGACGACCGTGGCCAGCGCCGCCAACGCGGCGATGCACAGCACCGGATGATCCCGTGCGACTATGAGCGCCTTCCCCTTCATGGACCTGGACGCGACCGCCTATGCCCGCTTCCTGCGTGCGCGGAAGGCGGCCATGGGCTCCACGCGCACGCCGTGCTTGTTCGCGCTCACGGCCAGGTCCCCTTGGATGTTCGCGACGTATCCGCCAAGGGGCTTGCCGGCTGCGGCCTTGCCTGCACGCGCCACGCCGCGCGCGCCGGCGGGCTCCCCTCCTGCAGTGGCAGGTCCCGCCGCGGGCGCGCCTTCCTCGCCCGACCCCTCTTCCGTTCCTCCGGAGAACGCGGCCAGGACGGCCTCGACCGACGCCGTCTCGACCCGGGCATCCGGACCCAGCATGCTCTGCAGGGCGCGCAGGCAGACGCGGCGTCGCAGCGGCAGGGGCTCCATCCCGAACGAAGGGGCAAGGACGAAGCCGGCACCGAAGTCGGTCCCCTGCGCCCCGTCGCCCGCAAGCCACGCCACGCAACGTTCGGCCACGTCTTCGGCCAGGCTTTCCATGAAGTCGTCCTCGTCGGCGATGAGGTTCATCGTGCGGCCCAGCACGTCGAGCAGCTGCGGGTTGCGCTCCTTGGCGCGAGGCACGATCTCGTGGCGCACGTAGGCGCGGAAGCGGTCCGTGTGGGCGTTGGTGGCGTCTTCTCGCCAGAGGCCCCCCTCCGCGTCGCACGCAACAGGCTTGCCGCTGCGCTCTCGCTCCTCCACGTAGGCGCGCAGCTCCTCGCGGCTCGCGTCCATGAGGGGCCGCACGACCGGGCCGTTGACATAGCGCATGGACCTGAAGCCCCCGGGGCCGGTGCCCACGATGGAGCGCATGTAGAAGCTCTCCACGCGGTCGTCGGCCGTATGCGCCGTGAAGATGCGTCCGTCGGCGACGGGTACGGCCTCGTGCCGGCACAGGCTGCGCAAGGCCTCGTTGGCGGCAAGGTAGCGCTCGCGGCGGGCCACCGCCTCCACGTTGCCGCCCGTGCGCTTCGCCTCGGCCGCCACGTCGATCTCGCACAGGAACAGCGGAATGTCCAGAAGCTCGGCCAAGCCCGCCACGAAGCGCGCGTCGGCATCGGCGTCTTCGCCACGCAGCCGATGGTTCACGTGCAGCATGGCCAGCGGGCCCACCAGGCCCGCCGCGCGCAGCTCGCAGGCCACGTAGGCCAACGCCGTGGAGTCCGACCCGCCCGACACCATGAGCAGCACGGGCGATTCGCCGGTCGCCAGCCTCCGTCCGTGCACGGCATCCACGGCACGCCGGGCGACCGGGGAAAGCCCCTCCGCCTTCCGCGTCACTGCACGGCTCCTTCCCCACCCTTGGACAGGTACAGCCGCTCGAAGCCTTCGGCCGTCTGAGGCCTGCCGAACAGGAATCCCTGGATGGAGTCGATTCCCATGTCGCTCACCGCCGCGTACTCCTCGTCGGTCTCCACGCCCTCCAGGCACACGTTGATGTTCACGTCGTGGCACAGCGCCACGATGAAGCGGATGAACGTGGCGTCGAAGGTGCTCGCGTGCACGTCGCGCACGAAGGTCCGGTCGATCTTCACGATGTCGGCCGGCACGTTCTTCAGGATGCCCAGCGTGGAGTAGCCGGTCCCGAAGTCGTCCATGGCCACCCGCACGCCCAGGGCCCGCAGGTCGGAGAACAGGCTGCTGGTTTCCTGGTCGTCGAGGGAGAAGTAGCTTTCCGTCATCTCGATGACCAGGTTCTTGGGCGACAGGTCGGCGGCGTGCAAGGCAGCTCGCACGCAATCGACGAACGTCCCTTCCTCCACCTGGCGGTACGACAGATTCACGTCCATGACGAAGCCGGGCAGCACCGCACTCCACCGCTTGCAGGTCTGCACGGCCTGGTTCAGCACCCATACGCCCACGGGCACGATAAGGCCGCTGCTCTCGAGCAGCGGGATGAACTCGTCGGGCGGCACGTTTCCGTATTCCGGGCAGGTCCACCGCGCCAGCGCCTCCGCACCGCCCACACGCCCGGTCGCCGCATCGATCTGCGGCTGGTACGCCAGGCTGAACCCCTCGAACCCATGCTCCACGCTGTCGCGCAGCAGCTCCATGAGCTCGAGCGCGCGGGTCCGGCCCTTCATGATGTCGTCCGAGAACGCCACGCAGCGGTTTTTGCCATGCGCCTTCGCGTGCTCGAGCGCATAGGTTGCCCGCTTGACCAGGTCTTCGTAGGTGGTCGCATTCTCGGGGTACCGCGCGAAGCCCGCCGACAAGGTGCAATAGAACTTGCGCCCGTCGTATTCCTGCTGGTGGGAGAACGTGGCGTGCAGCCTTTTGTACATGTCGTGGATCTCTTCCGCGCCGGCGCCGCGCAAGAACACGGCGAACTCGTCGCCGTCCAGGCGGTAGGCGCTCGCGCAGGAAGGAAGCGCCGCCTGGATGCGTTGGGCGACCAGGCGTATCACGGCGTCGCCGAACACGCGGTCGTAGCGGTCGTTCACGTGGCGGAAGTCGTCGATGCCCAGGATCATGAACGTGGCCTCGTCGTCCGGGTGCGTCTCCAGCGCATGGACGGCCGTGTCCTTGAACTCGAACTTGTTGAACAGGCCGGTCGCGCGATCCACGTTGTTCTTCTTGCCCAGATTGGTGATGAAGCCCGCGAACAGGCTGGGTTCCCCCACGGCGTCCTGGACGAGACGGCCGCGGCAACGCAGCCACACCCATTCGCCACGCCGGTTGAGCGCGCGGTACTCGATGCAGTGGCGCGTCGTGCGCCCGTCGGTGATCTCCTGGTTCGATTCCAGGAACGCGGCACGGTCGTCTTCGTGCACATGGGCGCCCCAGACGGCGGCCGCGTTCTCGATCACCTCGCCCGGCAGGCCGAACTCTTCCACCATCGCCGTCGGATAGCGGAACACGCCCGTCTTCATGTTGCAGACGTACAGGTAGTCGTCGGTGCTTTCCACCAGCGCGTCGTACAGGCGGTCCTTGTCGTAATCGAAGGTCGAGCGGGGCACGATGGCGTTGCGGCCAGCGGCAGCGTCCGCCGCGCCCGCCGCGATGCCGTGACTGCGCTGTTCGTTGCGCGCGATGTGGTAGGACCGCTTCTGGTCGTACATGCGCACGTCGGCCAGGTCCAGCACGTCGCGCGCGTCGGATCCGCAGCCCGGAACCACTTCCACGATGCCGAAGCTGAATGCGCGGTCGTAGGGATGGTCGAAGCCCTTGTCTTCCTGCGCGAGCGATTCCGAGACGCGGTCCATGGCCTCGTTCACCTGGCCGGCGTCGCGGTGGAACACCGCCACCAGTTCGTCGCCGCTCAGCCGGAAGCCGAAATCGGAAACCGCGAACTCGCGACGGACGGCAAGCGCCACCGCGCGGATGAACCGGTCGCCTTCTGCGTGGCCGTAGGCGTCGTTCACGCATTTCAGGTCGTTGATGTCGAACAGGCAGACGCTGATCGATTCGCCCTTGGCCATCGCGCGGTCCATGGCCTCTCGCAGCCGGTCCTTTCCGAAGCGGCGGGTGAACAGACCCGTCAGCTCGTCGATGCGCGCCGTCTTGAGCTCGGTGATGTCCACCGACTGCTGCAGATGCACGGTGGAGCCGTCTAGCCATGTGACCAGGCTGTCGTAGTTGCGGTACAGCCGACCGGTCACCGGGCTGTCTTCCTCCCACTGCATGACCATGGACTGCTGGCCGCTTTGGCTGAGGACGTCGATGGGGCAGAAGGAACACCGCTCGGCCAGGCCGTTCTGCAGCACGCGCCAGCAGACGCTGCCTTCGGGGCTCTCCAGGCCGTATTCCTCCTTCATGGCGCGGTTCATGAACAGGATCTTGTCCGTCTGCGGGTCCGTCACGTACAGGTTCGCGTGCATACTGTCGAGAACGGCATCGAGCACCAGCTGGTTCACGTCGGACAGCTCGCTCGCAGAGCGAAGGATGTATGCGGGTTCTTCGCGGAAGGTTTCCGGGCGTTCGTCGTGCCGCTCTTCGCCGCCCTCGTTGTCCCGCTCGTCGTTGTTGCTCATGAGGAGGCCTCCTTCGACTTGCCTCGCACAATAAGCGCGATAGATTCGATGTGGGACGTATGGGGGAACATGTCCACGGGCTGCACGGCACGCACCTCGTACCCCGCCCGGGCCAGACGCGCCACGTCGCGCACCTGCGTTTCGGGATTGCAGGATATGTAGACGATGCGCTCGGGCGCCAAGGCGCACGCGGCGTCCAGGAACGCCTCGCTCGCGCCGGCACGCGGCGGGTCCATGAAGAGCACCAGGTCGCCGGCGGGCGTGGGTACATCAGGGGCAGGCACTGGCGTGCCCGCGATGTCGACGGCAGGGGCGAGGGCTGTCGCGCTCTCAGCGTCGGCGGCGGGCGTGAGGGCGGACGCGGGGACGTCCCTGGCGTCGGCGGCGGGCGTGCAGCCGCTTTTTTGGGCGGCCAGGGCGCACATGAAGTCGCCAGCGTCGGCAGCGACGAACTCCGCGTTCGCCACGCCGTTGTGACGGGCGTTCTGGCGCGCGTCGCGCACGGCCGATGCCACGTTGTCCACGCCGATCACCCGCGCGGCGCCGCTCTTCGCGGCCACCAGGCCGATGGTGCCCGTGCCGCAGTACGCGTCCACGACCGTCTGCGTGCCGGCGAGCCCCGCAAGCTCCATGGCCTGGCGATACAACACCTCGGTCTGCACGGCATTCACCTGGTAGAACGAATGGGACGAGATGCGGAAGCTCAGGCCGCACAGCGTGTCCAGGATGAAGCCCGGCCCGTACAGCGTGCGCTCTTCCTCGCCCAGGATGACGTTCGTCTGACGCAGGTTCACGTTCTGCACCACCGTGGTCACGAAGGGACAGCGGCGCACGAGTTCGCGGCAGAACGCCCGCGAACCGGGAAATTCCTTACCGTTGGTCACCAGCGTGACCAGCACCTCGCCGCTCTCATGCCCCACGCGCACCACGGCATGGCGCACAAAGCCCGCGTGCGCGTCTTCGCGATAGGGCAGAAGGCCGAAACGCGGCATGAGATCGCGCACCGCTGCGATGACGGCCTTCGCCTGCTGGTTTTCCAACAGGCACGCGTCGGTGGGAACCAGACGGTGCGAATGCGCCGCGTACATGCCCGTAAGGATCTCGTGGCGTGGCGCGGCAGCGCGGGCCGCCTTGCCCTTGCCTGCCGTGCGGCCGTCCCTTCCGTAGGCCCGGCAGCTACGTCCGCGACTTTCGGCAGGGTCGATCCTGCGGCCCGGCGCAAAGGGCGAAGTGACCTTGTTGCGGTAATGAAAGGGGTCGTCCATTCCCAGAATGGGACGGACCGCCCCTTGGGGGGCCCAATCGGCAAACAGGTCCTCCATGCTGCGCTGCTTGAGCGCCAGCTGGTCGCCGTAGGGCATGCTCACGTGCTCGCATGCCCCGCACTGCGCCTCCACCGGACACGACGCGCCCGTGCCCGCAGCCGCCGTGCGCGCTGACGGTGCGTGCTCATGCACCGTGCCCGCAGCCGCCGGCGTCCGCTTGGACGCGGGCGAGCCCTGACCTCGGGAATCGCGCTCACGCGTCTCCCGTGCAGGCGCGGGCGCCTGGGCGCGGCTGCCGCGCCCAGACCGGGGCGCGCTCGGTCGGGCACCGTGCAGGGCGGGCTTCTTCGTCGGCTTCTTGCTGTTGTGGGCTTTGCGATTCATGGCGCCTATTGTTGCATAAAAGGTCGCCTTATGCACGAAGAATACGATCACGAACGGGTATCCCCCCTCCTGTTTTTTCCTTCGAGATCCCCTTTTCTCCCAAAGCGCCGTTCCTGTCGGATCGTTTCGCGCCTGAGGCCCGGCACGCCCGTGCCGGGAGCGCTCGGGTGCCACGTCCGCCGACCAGACCAGTCGCGGATGGGCTCGCCGAACGAAACGGCATCGTAACGTTTGCATGACTTTTATGACGATATCGCATCGGATTTGCTATAGTGGCCGATCAGTCATGGGGTGTCGCGACCGGCCGCAGCCGGTGCCCCCGCCGCGCGCCGGACCTGCGGGCACGCACCCCCCCCCTGCGACGGGGAACGCCAGACCGCATTCCGCACGCACGCCGATCGCACGTCGCGACCGGCGGGACAGGCGGGACGCAATCCGGCCCCCGGCGCACATCGATCGCACGAGAGGACGGACACATGAACTTCATCATCCGCTGGCTGGTCACCGCCGTCGCCGTAGGCGTGGCCGTATGGCTGGTGCCGGGCATCGACCTCATCGGCGGCACGAGCGCCTGGGCCGGCATAGCGCTGTTCGCCCTCATCCTTTCGCTGGTGAACATCAGCATCCGTCCCATCATGCAGGTGCTCAGCCTCCCCGTGACGGTACTCACGCTGGGCATTTTCTACCTGGTGGTGAACACGCTCATGCTCTACATCGCCGCCTGGCTGGCCAACGGCATCTTCCAGGTGGGCTTCGACATCGTTTCCTTCGGCAGCGCCTTCGTGGCGTCCATCGTCATCAGCATCGTGTCGTCCCTTATGAACGCCCTGGTGGGGAAAGACTAGAAGCGCTTCGCGCCCGAAAGCCGGAAGGCCTGCGAGGTTGAGCTCGCAGGCCTTCGTCGTTGTGGCGTGCGAGTTTTCCGGCGAAGCCCGGAACAACTGCCTCATAGGTTGGCGTAGTCAGTCAGCGAGGGAGGCCGTGGCTCCCGAGATCGTGGGGATCGCGGGAGCGACGCGTACTGCGTACGCGAGCCCCCGGGATCGCCGCGAGATCGGGCGCCACGGCCTCCCGCAGCGTCGGCAGATTCCGGCGGCTGGCAAGTGCCGGAACGCTAGAGTGCAATCCTGTAGATTTCGCGCGCGTCGTCCATGGCGAGTTTCTTGAAGCTGCCGAAGGGCTCGCCCTTGTTCGCCTTGAGCGTGGGAATCATCTTCTCGATGTCCTCTTCGTGCACGTCCAGCTCTTCCAGGGTTGTGGGCATGCCGAGCGAAGCGAAAAAGCTGCGCGTCTCGTCGATGGCCGACAGCGCGTCGGCGCGCACGTCGCCGGTGGGCGCAAGTCCGAACACCTCGCGGCCATAGTGGGCGAAGCGCGCCGGATCGGCATCGTAGACGTACTCCATCCAGGCAGGAAACATGACCGCCAGACCCGCGCCGTGCGTGATGGCGGGGTTCAGCGCCGACAGCTCGTGCTCCAACCCGTGCGTCGCCCAGTCCTCGTGGCGACCGACGCCGGCAAGGCCCTGGTGGCAGAGCATTCCCGCCCACATGACGTTCGCGCGGGCATCGTAGTTGTCCGGCTCCGCCATGACGCGCGGCGCCTCGGCCCGCACGGTCTTCATGAGCGACAGGTTGAGGTTGTCCGTCACCGGCACGGCGCCCACGTCGTCGAAGAAGCGCTCCAGCAGGTGACAGAACATGTCGGTCAGACCCGCCGCCGTCTGGTACGCGGGAAGCGTGAAAGTGAGCTCCGGGTTCATGAACGCGAGCTTCGGACGCTGCGCATTGTTGGGATAACCCGACTTCAGGCCCAGCTCGTCGTTGCTCACCACGGTGTTCTTCGACGCCTCGCTGCCGGCGGCCGGGATGGTGAGCACCACGGCGATGGGCAGCACGTCGTTGGTCTGGCGCTTCGTCTCGAAGAAGTCCCACACGTCGCCTTCGTAGTGCGCGCCCACGGCGATGGCCTTTGCCGAGTCGATGACCGAGCCGCCGCCCACGGCCAAAACCCAGTCGACGTCCTGCTCCTTGCACAGCGCGACGCCCTTCCGCACCAGGCCGATCTCGGGGTTCGGACGCACGCCGCCCAACTCCGCGTGCTCGACGCCCGCCGCGTCGAGCGATGCTTTTACGCGGTCGATGAGCCCGCTTGCGATGGCGCTCTGCCCCCCATAGTGCAGCAGCACGCGCCGCGCACCGCGCTCGGCCAGTTTCGCGCCCACCTGCTTTTCCACGCCGCGCCCGAACACGAAGTGCGTCGGCGACACGAATTCGAAGTTCTCCATGGTCTCCGCCCTTTCCGTCGCTTGTTCCCCCGGCCTTCCCGCACAGCAACGAAAAGATGGGGACGCTCTGCACGAGGCTCGTTATGTTGACGGATACAGTATACTTGTTCCCATGAACAACCCTGGGCGCCCATGAAAGGAACACCATGCCTGACTCGAATGCCCGTATCGTGCGGGGACTCAGCATCGCGACCGTCGTCATATCCGTTCTGGCCATCCTGGCCGTGCTGACAGTGGCCGTGCTGCTTGCCGTGCTTGGCAGCTACATGAACGACCCCGCCTTCGTCCAGCGCGTCATCGACGAAGCCTACAGCCAAGGCAGCAGCGTGCGCGGCATAACGGCGAACGACGTGACCATGCTCGTCTCGCTCGGCATCGGCACCATCCTCGCGGCCCTCGTGTGGAGCGCGATCTGCTCGGCCCTCGCGCTGGTCGCCGGCATCGTCGGCATACGCAACAGCTCCAAGCAGGAGAAGCTGGGCACCGCGTTCGGATGGGCCATTGCCGGCGCCGTGATGTCGTTTCTGACCGGCCGCCTCATCACCATGGCGCTGCTCATCGTATCAGCCGTCTACCTCAACAAGATGCGCAAGTACCCCACCATCCCTTACGGGCAGCCCTACAACCCCTACGGCCAATACGGAGCCAACGGATACGGACAGCAGACGCCGGGATACGGACAGCCGCCGGTTCAGTACGACGAGAACGGGCGCCCGAAGACCTACTAGCCGAACGTTCTAGCCCAGCGCCACGTCCAGGATCATCATCACCAGAAATCCCGCCATGACGCCCAGGGTGCCGGCATTCGAATGCTCGCCCAGATGCGCCTCGGGAATGAGTTCCTCCACCACCACGTACATCATGGCGCCGGCAGAAAATGCCAGCATCCAGGGCATGTAGGGCGCGATGACGGCCGCGAACAGCACCACCAGGATGCCGAACACCGGCTCCGCCAACCCCGAAAGCGCTCCCAGGCCGAACGCCTTCGGGGCGCTCATGCCCTCCTGCAACAGGGGGAGCGCCACAGCGGCGCCTTCGGGCACGTTCTGGATGCCGATGCCGATGGCCAGCGCCACCGCCATGCCGAACATGGCCGGGTCGCCGCCGTCCTGGGCGGCCATGGCGAACAGCAGGCCCACGCTCATGCCCTCGGGAATGTTGTGCAGCGTCACGGCCGTGAACAGAAGCGTCGGGCGATCCCACTTGCTGGGGAGGCCTTCGGGCTGGTCCTCGCCCGGATGCAGGTGCGGCAGCAGCTGGTGCAGCACCATGAGGAACGCCACGCCGATGGCGAACCCGCCCGCCGCCGGGATCCAGCCGATCTGGCCGGCCTCTTCGGCGCGCTCGATGGCGGGAATGAGCAGCGACCACACGGAAGCCGCGATCATGACGCCTGCGGCGAAGCCCAAGAACACGCGCTGGAGCAGCATGCTGTTACGCTTGCGGAACAGGAACACCGACGCAGCGCCCAGCGTCGTCATGAGGAACGTGAACCCGGTGCCTGCCGCCGCCCACAAAAGCGCCGTCTGCATGCGCCCTCCTAGCTTGCGCCGCATCGTCCGCCGCGGCATGGCGTAGTCTTGTCTTGAGAAGCCTTCACGCCTGGCGTGGCCGCGCACTGCTGCACACGCCCACCCAGACACTCGGCATTGTACCTCTTTTCCCGAAACCGCCGACCCTGTTCGGGGACTTGCCCGGGCGAACCGCCCCATCTGTTGCCATGCGTTGCCCCGCCGTCACGTTCGCCGCGCTTTCGTCCGGCAGCCCTTCCCCAGCGCAAGCCGCACGCAGCATGCAACACGCAACACGCAAAAGCCGTCCCCCTTCGATGCGAGGGGAACGGCCAAGGGAGGGGGTTCGTGGCACGACGCCTGCATGCAGCACGCGCCGTGCCAGACTCGGGAGTTGTTTCAGACAAGCGCCCGGCAGCCTTTCGGCGCCAGGCGCTTTCGCCTGCTTCTTCGCCTACGCGTACTTGCCGGCAGCCAGTTCGCGTCCCAGCAGGTAGCCGAACGTCAGGCAGTTGATGCCGTAGCTGTTGCCCGGGATGGCGAAGTTGTACGTGTTGGCGTACATGTCGCCGATCATGGCACCCACGTTGAACAGGCCGGGGATGGGCTGGTCGTTCTCGTCGCACACTTCCATGTTCGGGCTGGTGCGCAGGCCGCCCATGACGGTCATGAACATGGCGTAGTTCTGAGCGGCATAGAACGGGCCGTTCTCGCCGATCTTAACCATGAAGTCGGGGTTCTTGTGGAAGTCTTCGTCCTCGCCCTTGTCGCACAGCTCGTTGTAACGCGCCACCACGGCCTTGAGCTTCTCGGCGTCCAGGCCCGTCTGCTTGGCCAGGTCGTCCAGCGTGTCGGCCTTGTAGTACGAGCCGTTCTCCACGCCGGCGTCCCACATGGCAACCAGTTCCTCGGTCGTGAGCGGGGGCAGCGTGTAGTCCATGCCGAACGTGTACCACTCGTGACCCTTTTCAAGGATGGCCTGCGGATAGTTGGCCGTCCAGATGCCGAAGGCGACATGCCCCGGCTGTGAGAGCAGATGGTTCGAGCTGTACGGCGCAGAAATGTCTTCGCGCTGGTAGCGCTCTGTGTTCATGTTCACGTTGAGGCCCATGTGGAAGCCGCACGGTTCGTGGCTGCCGCCCCAGGCGCCCTGCATCATGGGTGCCGCGGGATACGCGTGCTGCCACGCGGCACCGGCCCACAGGCCCATCTTCTGACCGTCGCCGCCGTAGATGCCGGTGAGGTTGAAACTGGTGTTGTAGTCGATCTCGTTCTGCTCGTAGCCCACCAACGGCAGCACCATGGGGCAGTACGCGGCCAGCATCTCCTTGTTGTTGGAGAAGTCGCCCGTGGCCAGCACGACGGCCTGGTTCGCCTTGAAGCGCACGTAGCCGCTGCCGTCCATCTTGGAGGCCACCACGCCCGTCACGCGGCCGCTCTGGTCGCCTTCGCGCTCCAGGTATTCGGCCTTCGTGTCGTAGATGATCTCGACGCCGTACTCCTTGGCCTTCGCCTCAAGCGCCTCCACGGCACCCTGCTGGCCGGTGGACACCATGGTGCTGTTGCCCAGCGTGGAGAACGCATGCGCGTAGTTCGGGCCCAGGTCGAACGTGTTGTCGCGCTCCATGATGACCTCGAGGCCGTTCTCGCGGGCGATGTCGATCATCCAGTCCATGGCCTCTTCGGAGTTGTTGTAGCCGCGCATCCACTTCTGCTGGTCGACGGCGAACGAGGCGGCACGCATCTCGTGGTAGTAGAACGGGACGGGGTCGAACGGCTCGATGCCCAGCTCCTTCATGACCTTTGAGTTCTTGGCGTAGTTCGAGCCGCCGCGCGAGATGGGGGCGCTCGATGCGGAGAACAGCGTCACCTTCGCGCCCTGTTCGGCCGCGGACACGGCCGTGGTGAAGCCCGACATGCCGCCGCCCACGACGATGATGTCGTTTTCCACCGTCTCGCCGATCTGGTCTTCGGCAACGGGATCCGGCGGGATCATGAACGACCACTTGGGCATGCCGTCGGTCAGCTTGAGCACCGCGTCGGACGAGTTGATGGCACCGCCGGCCGGGGCTGCGGCCGCGTTGTCTGCGGCGCCGCCCTGCTTTTCCGCTGCCGGCGCGCAGCCGGCCAGGCCCGCCGCAGCAGCACCCGCCGCACCGACGGCGCCGAACTTCAGAAAGTCACGACGCGAGAATCCCTTGTTCATTCTTTCCTCCTTGTTTCGCGTTCCCTCCCCCCGCCTTCAGCAGGGGCAGCCGGCGGACGGTCCTCGACCGTCGGCGCAGGCAGGGCGGCAACCAAGCGGCCCGCACGGTCCTTGTGGCCCCCCTGGCAACCTGCACGGTTCCCCGTCGGTCCGCCAGGCAGCGCGCACGGTCCTTGCCGGCCCGCAAGACGGAACCACCCGGACGCGGATTCCGCATCCTCGGGCTTTCCCTCCCGTCGCCTGCGTCCGCTCCCTCGCGGACCCTTGCATCATAAGGCCACCGCCGCGCCCACCGGAAGCAGTTCTGCGTTGCGTCTGCGCAACCGTTTTTCACCCACCGCCCAAGAAAAGAAGGAAGGAACGGCCGGAGCGCGGCTTGCGAAGGTGGCCTTGCTACGGGAAGTTTGCCGAGGCAGTCCCCGATGGGGGCGGCTTCGGTCGGCAGCCTCGAAGGCAGCCTCACGCGACAAAGACCTCCCGGTGCAGGCCGTCCAGCAGCCTGGCGTCGAAAAAGTCCGCGGGCACAAGGAACACCGATTCCATAAGGCCCCTCATCTCCGCAACCGAGGTCAACGTCGTCGAGGAAGCGGCATCTCCTTCACGCTGCCGATAGACGTTGTCCTTCAAGCTTGCGTAGCCGTCGGCCGTTCTGATGTTCAGCAGCAGCTTGTGGGTGAAGTCGGTGTATTCGTCCTGGTGGTGGCAGCAGCAGAAATGGCAGCCTGCCAGAAAGTCCACCGGATCGACGGGCCTGGGGTCCAAGGACACCAGCGGGACCAAGCCACCTTCCCGCCCTCTGCGGGACAGGCGGAGCCACGGGCCGCACTCGACCCCAGGCTCTGCCTCCAGCAGATACCGGTCGCCGCCGATGCATTGCTCATCCCCGGCTTCGATCGGCAAGGCGCCTGCCGGCATGGGCCCGCCGAATCCCACATCGCAGTACCGCAGCCGCCCACCCAGGTCCACCACGACGCCCCGGTGCAGCGCGGGATGCCCAGGGCCTTCCCCCTTCAGCACCTTGCAGCTGCAGCACCACGCGCGAAAGCCCAGGGCCTCGAGCAAGGCGCGGAACAGCCCGTTCAGCTCGTAGCAGAATCCGCCGCGCCCGCGCGTCACCACCTTGTCGAACAGCTGGGGGATGCCCAGGGACACCGGGGTTTTCCGTATGCGGATGTCCAGGTTCTCGAAGGGGACGGACAGCTGATGCCGGAGGACCAGCTGGTCCAGGCATGCTTCGGTGAGCCCAATCGGCCCCTCGTAGCCTATGCGGGCCAGATAGGCGTCCACCTGGGGAAGCGGGGCATACAGGTCTTCGAACATGACAGCTCCTTCGAACAAAGGAAACGCCGGCCACCCAAGCGCCGACGTTTCGTGCCGAGCTTCTGCGAGAGGGCGCCTGACCGCGACTCCGGGCCAGGTGGCGAGGGGCCGTCGCCGGCCCGAAGCCTCCTTCGGCCCTCGCGCTTCCGGGGTTCCCGGAACCTGCTTCGCCCCCCGGCGCCCCTGGCGCTCCCGAAGCCTCCTTCGTCCCTCGCGCTCCTTGGGCTACCGAAGGCTACTTTGCCCCCGGCGCTCCTGGGGCTCCTGGGGCTGCAGGCGCAGCAGGTCTGCCTGGCGCGCCCGGAGCCGCCGGGGCGCTCGGGGCTCCGGGGGCTCCAGGGGCGCTCGGGGCTCCGGGCGCGCCCGGCGCGCCTGCGGGCATTCCCGGTACGCCGGCGTTCAGCTCGGCCCCGCATTCGGCGCACGTCTGGTCCAGCGGGCCGACGGATGCGCCGCATTCAGGGCACTTCATTTCGATTGCAGCAGGTCTAAAGCACATGACACGATCCTTTCACACAAAGAGCGCACGCAGCCGCGACAAACCCCTCGCACCCGCCACGCCATGACTGGCACGGCGCGGCCAACAACAGCGCCAGAGGCTCATTTCCGGTGCCGGCGCACGCTTTCGACATATCCTGCGTAGTATTCCTTGCGCAGCTGTTCCCTGTTCTTCCCGCCAGCCTTGGCCTTTGCCATCTTTACGCCAAGGAGCAGAATCGCGACTCCCGCCAAGACCAGGCAAATCCCATCCCAAGGTACCGGTTGCATGTCCCACCACCTCTTTCATAAGACGACAAAGCCACTATCCCCTGTCACAAGGGTCTTACCCTGTCACGCGGGTCTCCCCCCCCTGTCACGAGGGCCTTGCCCTCACGCCACGAGGAACCGCCCTGCCCCGCCCCATGCCGCAAGGTCATCCCCACGACGGCTCGGACTGTCGCGGGAAGGGCCGTCGCGGGAAGGCCACAGCCTTCCCGCGACGCACTCCCTTACCCACGCAAGGCCCCAACGGGTCAAGCCGCCGGACCTCCGCTTCAGACGGGGAAGGCGAACCCGCAGGCGAAGGGCAGCCAGAGGACGCTCAGAACGAACAGGATGAGCGTCGGCGCCCAGCCTCTCGCCAGCCATTCGCCCATGGAAATCCAACCCTTGTCGTAGCCGATCAGCACGATGGAGTCCAAGGGGAAGAAGGTGGACACGACGCCCAGGCCGCCGCCGATGCAGGCGATGATGGCGGGATTGATGGCCACGCCGCCGGCACTCGCGTTCACCGCGGCCACCACGGCCACCATGATGGGGACCACCACGGAAATGACCGGGGGGCCGATGGGGATGAACATGTGCAGGACCAGGGTGATGAGGCACATGGCGAACACCACCAGAAAGACCGGCCACATCTCCACGCCCACGAACACCGAATTGACCAGCCACGTGGCCACGCCGGTTCCCATGAGGCCGGAAGCTAGCACCTGGATGCCGATGACCATCATGATAATCTCCCAGGGGATGTTCTTGTAGAACTCCTCCTTGGTAAGGAGGTTGACGCCCGGAACGAACGCGATGACGGTGAACGCCAAGGCGACCAGGATGGAGTTGATCTCGGGAATCCAGGTGCTGGCGATCATCAGGCCAAAGGCGATCACGTACCAGACCAAAAGCTTGATCTCCCTCGTCGTGATCCTCTCGAAGCCCGCAAGCTGGCCTTCCACATTGGCATAGGCTTCCGGGTTGACGTCTTCCAGCTTGAACACCTTCACGATGAACAGGCTGGAAAGGAACGTGACGGCCAGCGCCAGAGGAATGTTGACGATGCACCACCCCAAGAACGTCACGCGAACGGGCATGGCCGCCTCCAGCATGCCGATGCACAGCATGTTGGACGAATTGCCCAACGGCGTGCCGATGCCGCCGATGAGCGCGGCTGCAGGAATGCCCAGCACGAGCGCCTTCCCCAAGCCGGAAAGCTTCTTGGTGCCTCCGTTCGCCTCCACGATGGACAGGCTGATGCCCACGAAGATGGCGCTTGCCGCAAGGTCGGCGATGAACATGGAGAATATGCCCGTCGCCATCATGAGGCCGATCACGATCTTCGCGCTGTTGCCCTTGGACCACTTCAAGACGAAGTTCGCAACGCGGTATGGGATCGGCGTGGTCATGACCGCGGCGGTCACGGCAAAGATGAACAGGCAGTAGATGGGCACCATCAGGCTCGATTGGTTGAACACCGACTGCACGACCGTCCCATCGGCCAAGGCCGTCGTCGCGAACGGCAAGACATCGGTGATCGGAAGCAGCAGGTAGATGAGCACGACGGTGACGATGAACGGAAACGCCTCGCTCACCCACAGGATGATGCAGCAGGCCAGGATGCCGACTGCCGACATGGCCGTGCGCGAAAGGCCTTCCGGAACGGGACACACGAACTGGAAGAACAGGAACACGGCAGCCGCAACGGCTATCGCGATCAGACGTTTGCGAGACTTCTCATGGGCTTTCGTTTCATTTGCACTCATTTCGCGGCCGGAAGCAGCCGCCTCGACATGAGCCACTTTGTTTCCCCCTCTTCTCGTTTCGGCGCGAAGTCCACTGACCGCGCCGCAGGTTCGCAGCGGCAAGGCGCCTTCCCCAAGGCCGGCGTCCACGCGGAACACGTGCGGGACGCCGGCCACAAGGCGCGCTTGGCTAGGGAACGAACACCGCCGCCTTCCGGGGCTTGGCCGCAAGCTTCGCGGCGCATTCCTCGATGGTGCCGTACTCCAGCACCTTTGCCTGACAGCACTGCACGCAGGAAGGCAGCTTGCCCTCAGCGATGCGGCTTTCGCACAGATCGCAGAGTTCGGTAGGGTACGCGAGGTAATCCCAGTGCCACGTGCCGTCTCCGTGCTGGTAGGGACGGTCCTCCAGGACCTTGATCCCGTTTTCGCTTGGGGCGAGCCCCAGATGCGTGCGGCACGCGACCTCGCAGCTGTGGCAGCCCGAACAGAACTCGAAGTCGATGTAGAGAGCGCCGTGCGACATGACGATCATCCCCTTTCTATTTCTGCAGGTACTTGTCGGTGGGCTCGTCGGCCGGGCGCCACTTCTGCTGGACGGTGAACTCCGCCTGGCGGCTCGGCTCCAGGACGATGCCGTTGGCATCGGGATCGTTGGGGCCGCCCAGGTCGTCCACCTTCCTGATGCTCACCATCATCTGCTTGAAGGTGTTGCCGAAGCCCAGCTTGCCGCTCACGCTGTTGGGCATCAGCATGTTGACGTTGGACTTCCAGTTGCCGTAGAGGTTGGGGGCGTCCGCCTCCTGCTCCGGGTACCAGAAGCCGTGCATGCAGTGGACGACGCCCTTCTTCATGGTGGGGGTGACGCGTGCCTTCTGGCGGATATGCCCATAAGGCGAGGAGATTTCCACCCAGTCCCCCTCTTCGATGCCGAAGTCCTGGGCGTCTTCCGAATTGATGTCGATCATCGGCCAGGGCGTTATCTTGCGCAGCGACGGCACCTGCTTGTGCTCGGAGTGGAAGAAGTTCTGCTCTCGTGCGCCGGTGATCATCATGAACGGGTAGTCCTCGCTCAGGTTCGGCAGGGTGTCCGGACCGTACACGGGCGGCTCGTAGTAAGGCAGAGGGTCTTCGCCCCAGTTCTTGTACATCAGGGAGTACAGCTCCACCCGGCCGGTGGTCGTCGGGAATCCCGGCTGACCGTCAGGGCGCAGCTTGCCGATCTTGTACTTGTAGTACGGCTCCTCGGACATGACGACCACCTTCTCGCGCAGCTCCTTGAAAGGAAGCCAGCTGCGCATGACGTGGAAGTTGTCGTAGTCTTCCTGGGTCTGGAAGCGATTCCAGAATTCGGGGTGGGTCTTCTTGCCCACCATCATCATGATCTCGATGTCGCTCTTGCATTCGCCCACTTGGATGCACTTGTTCTGCGCTCCGTAGAAGGAGGCGTTGGACGCGTAGTGGGTGGCCACCATGCCGTCGTGCTCGATGGTGGAGGACACCGGCAAGACGACGTCGCACACGCCCATGATGGTGGGGTTCATGAAGCAGTCGCAGGCGAAGTTGAAGTCAAGCTTCTTGAGCGCCTCGTACCAGCGCTGCGGCTCCGCGGAGATCGCCGTGCCCACGGGGTTCGACGAAACGTAGCCGGCCATGTGTACCTTGTAGGGCTTCTCGGTCTCGAGCGCCTTGAGGAACTCGTCAGGATGGGCGGTCCACATGACGGCGCCCACCGCCGGGTACTTGTCCACGCCGATGCGCTTGGTCTCCCACATCTCTTCGGTCATGAGGCCGTTCTTCAAAGCGACGGCCAGGGTGGAGTCCTTTTTGTCCTCCACTTTCTTGCTGGCGTCCCGCGCCTTGCCACCGTCGACGCGGTTGCCGCCGTCGTCGTTCATGCCCAGCGTGGTGCCCCCCGGGGCGTCGATGAAGCCGGTGATGGTCATGAGCGCGATGAGGCACTGGCCCAGCTGCGTGCCGTTGGGGTTCTCGTCGACGGCGAGACCCCAGGCCAAAGACGAGGGCTTGGCGGAGCCGTACATCCGAGCGGCCTTCCAGATGAGCTCTTCGTCGACGCCGCAGATCTCTGCGGCGCGGGAAGGAGGCATCTCCTTGCAGCGCTCGGCCAGTTCGTCGTAGCCGTAGGTCCACGCGTCTATCCATTCGCGGTCCACCAGGCCTTCCTTGTCCATGACGTGGATCCAGGCCATGGCCATGGCGGTGTCGGTGCCCGGCTTCACCTGCAGCACTATCTCCGAGCGGGTGCCAAGCCACGTCATGCGAGGGTCGACGCAGATGAGCTTCGTGCCGAACTGGCGCATCATTTCGATGACGGCGTGGCCATACATGCCGTCCGGGTTGGAGCGAAGGGGTTCCTTGCCCCACAGCACCACGACCTCGGGAGGCACGAATTCGTCATGCTCGTACCGGTCGGCGAACTTCTGGGCGTAGTCGATTTCGGGATAGCCGCCGCCCAGCATGAACGCCGTGTTGGAAATGCGCGGACCATAACACGACCAACCGGCCTGGGCGTACACCGCGTTAGGGGAGCCGAAGACCAGGTTGGCCCACTGGGTGTACCAGTAGTTCGCCTCGCGGCCGGTGCCGCCGAAGACCGCGATGGTCTCGGCGCCGTACTTCTCGATGATCTCGTTGGCGGCGTTCGCCACCAGGTCGGTGGCCTCGTCCCACGAGCAGCGTTCCCACTTGTCAAGCCCGCGGTCTTCCTTCGCGCGCTTCATGGGATGGACGATGCGGTCCGGATGGTAGATGTACTCGGTCAAAGCCAGGCATCGCGGGCACAGCGAGCCCTTGGTGATAGGGTGTTCCGGATCGCCCTCCACCTCCGTCACCACGCCGTCCTTCACATGCACCTGAAGCCCACATCCCACCGGATGGCATCCCGGAGGGGACCAGGCACAGGTCCGGAAGATGGTCTCTTCCCCCTCTTGCCTCTTCCACTCGCTCATCGTTACCTCCTCGTACTCGTTTCGCTCGCCTACGCGGGTTCGCGGAGATCCCGAGAACCCGCTGTCAAGTATGCCTGCGCTCGACGGAACGAGGGAGAGACCAGAAATGTGCTTCCAAGCCCTATGAGGGGAAGGCCGTCAAATTGAATTTGTCACCGGCAGGGCGAAGGCGGGCGCATGCACGCGTCTCGCCGAGGTCACCGGCGGGGCGAAGGCGGGCGCATGCACGCGTCTCGCCGAGGTCACCGGCGGGGCGAAGGCGGGCGCATGCACGCGTCTCGCCGAGGTCACGAGCAAGAATAGCTCTTCCTGAGCCCCTGGATGAACCGCATGACGGTCGCCTGGTGCTTCGACTGCGGGGGATACAGGACGTAGATGCACCAGTCGTAGCGCGGGTCGTCCAAAGGCAGGGCGCGCATGCCTGCAGGAAGGCTTTCGACGAACACGCTGGTGGCGATCCCTACCGCCTCGTTGCGCTTGATCCCGTACAGCGTCGAGGAAGTGGTGGCCACCGATATGTTGGAGAAGTCGTATCCCAAAGCGTTCAGCTGGGCGAACAGCGGCTCGTATTGGAACGCCGATTCTGACATGATCTGAAGCCGCTGGGTCCTCAGGTCGAAGATGGACAGCTGGGACTTCTGAGCCAGCGGCGAGTGCTCGTTCACGATGGCATAGGCCTTCAGATGGCCTATCTCTTCGAAATTGCAGTCGTCGAAGCCGCGACGCATGCACAGGGCCAGGCCGACGTCCGCTTCGCCGGAGCAGACGGCGCGGTAGCAGTCCTCGCATCCCATCTCGAACAGGTTGATCCATCGGTCGAACTTGAAGATGAACGATTCCGTCTCTTCGGGTATCTTGGACAGGAGGTTGTACGTCACCGCGATGCTCAGGCCCTCCCCCGTCGAAGACGTGGCGGCGAACAGGGCCTGCAACGAGTCCACGCGGCTCACGATGTCGTCGGCGTGGCAGGCGACCTGCTGCCCCGCCGACGTCAGCTCCACGCCGTTGCCCTTTCGCTCGAACAGCGTGATGCCGAGTTCCCGCTCCAAGACGTTCATGGCGTGAGCGATGTTCTGACGGGACGTGAAGCACTGTTTGGCGGCCCGAGAGAAGTTCGAGCAGTTGGCGGCTGCCAAAAAATACCGCAGTTGCTGGATCTCCATGGTTCCACCTTAGAACGAAACGACCGGATTCCCCCACGCCCGACGCTCGCGTTCACGCGCCCCGGCACCTCGCGCCGTCCCAACCTGCGTGCACCCACGATTATAGACGCTTGAAGCATCGGCCGGTAAGGAGAACGGCGGCATTATTTCTCCGGCTTGACGACGCGCTTCTTCCTGTCGGGGACGCCCGGAGGAAGCACGTCTTTGGGCTTTTCGGCCTTGATTTGTCCCGTGACGGTTCGCCCGCACCTTCCGCAAAACGAGCAAAAGGCACCACACTGACTCGACATGACGCATCCTCCCCTTCGGGTGCGACGGCATTTTCCGTGCACCCGCATGATAGCACCATCGGCACCTGGCGACGCGCGCGAAGGCGAGGCTGGGCGCCTGGCTGCGCGGCACGAAGGCGAGGCTGCCAGGAGAGGCGCGGCGCGGCGAACCACCGTCGGCGACGCGAGGCGAAGGAGAGGAGGGCGCCCGTGAAGAGGACGCGCCCTGTCATGGCGGCCGGTTTTGCGGTATGCTGGCAGAAAAAGGCGTGCACTTCCCGGGGAGGGGATCATGGACATACGCCAGATCGAGTATTTCATAGCCGCTGCACAAAGGGGCAATTTCACCAAGGCGGCCGAGGACCTGTTCATCACGCGCCAGGCGCTCAGCAAGGCAGTGCGAAACCTGGAACACGAAACGGGACTCACGCTCATGGACAACAAGGACGGACGCCTGGAGTTGACCGCTGAAGGGCGGATGCTGTTCGACGACGCCGAACCCGTGGTCGCAGCCTACCGCAACCTGGAGGAACGCTACGCGAACACCGTCAAGCACCCGCCGGTGCGCCAGACGCTCGCCGTGTCCATGGCGCACGGCACGGCCCAGTCCATGCCCCGCAACACGATCGACGCGTTTTGCATGGACCACCCCGACGTCCTGTTGTCGGTGGAGGAAGTGACCACCGAGGCCGCGCTTGGCATGGCCCGCTCGGGCGAATCGGACATCAGCCTGGTGGGCTCGGCGCCGCCGTACTTGGGCGGGTTCGACCTCATGCTGGTGGTGGAGACGGGCACCTACGTGTTCGTGCCCCGCGAAAGCCCGCTCGCTGCGCGGAAGCGGCTCGCCGCCGCCGACATCGAAGGCCAGCCCTTCGTCACGTTCGGCAAACGCAACCACCTGCACCGCTTCTTCGTGGAAACATGCGAGGCAGCCGGCGTGAAACCCAACATCATCATGACCACGTCCGACGCGCACCTGCTCGTGCGCACCGCCGAACAGCAGCAGGCGTGCTATTTCGGCTTCCCACCCCACATCGAACTCGTCGAATCGCCCACGCACGTTCTGGTCCCGCTGGACTTGAACACCGAGACGGTCTTCGGCACCTATGCCGTGAAGCGGCAGGGCGCCGCCCTGTCGTCATCCGCCCGAGCGTTCTGGGATTTCCTGGCGAAGGTGTAGGAAGGCATGGGAAAGGAAGACGGCCCGCGCCCTTCGCGAAGGGCGCGGGCCGTCGCACGAGCGCCGGTCAATCCGTCAGCCGAAGTTCAGGAGCCGCTTCGCGACCGTCAGCGGACCTGATGGAACGCATCCCCGGTACGCATCCCCCGTCCCATGTACCAGGCGGAGGCTCGTTGCAGGCCCGGACATCGACCGAGGCGAAAGGCTATTCCGCCGTCGCCAGAGGGCTCGGCACCGCATAAGTGCGGGCGGCGAACTCCTGGTCCAGGTCGTAGAGCGCCTTGGCGTCCGACCCGAACAGCTTCATGCGCGTGATCATGTCGTCGGCATTGTCTTCCTCTTCCATCTGCTCTTCGATGAACCAGTCGAGGAACTTCATGGTGCGGTAGTCCTTGGCCTCGTGCGCTGCGGCGTAGATGTCGTTGATGAGCGCCGTCACGTACTTCTCGTGTTCGAGTGCGGCTTCCAGGGGTTCGAGGTAGTTCGTGAAGGTCTTGTCGGGCTGGTCGATGGCCAGAAGCTTCACCTTGCAACCGTTGTCGTGCAGGTAGTTGCGGAAGATGAGGGCATGGTCGCGCTCCTCCTGCGCCTGGATCTCGTACCAGTTGCAGAAGCCGGAAAGGCCCTCCTCGTCATAGTAGTCGGCGAACGAAAGATACAGGTAGGCCGAATACAGTTCCTTGTTGATCTGGTCGTTCAGCAGTTCGTACACGCGATCGTCCATGATGCCTCCTTGGTCTGGCCGCGCACCGCACGTGCTGCGGCATCGGTGATGTGTCGCATCAATGATATCGTTTTTCCCACAAAACGCGGGCCGGACGAGCCGAGCCTCAAGGAAAAACAACACCGCCCCGCCACGGCGCGCATCGCACGGGCGGCGGGCCCGACGATCGCACAGGCCAGCAGCAGGTCGTTCCCTGGTGCCCGCCGTCCGCGCGTGTTCGCGCGGACGGCGGGCGGGTGCCATGCGGCCACGTGGCGGTCGGGCCGTGGCGGGGAGCGCGGGCGGCGGCCGTGCCCCCTTCGTTATCAGCAGGATTCCCTCGATCTGTGTAGTTTTCCAAACCGTCACCCCACCGTTGACTTTAGATACTAAACTTTCTCTCCGAACAACGAGAAACCACCCGTTCGGCACAAGGGCGCCCGGCGTTGCTTCTGCGGCGAGAGCGCTGCAGACCCGCCCCGGCGAAGGGAAGTCCCGCCGAGCTGAGAAAGGCTGTTGGCCCATGCTTCAACTGCACCATATCTGCAAGACGTACACGACAGGCACGTTCACCCAGGTGGCGCTCGACGACGTGTCCGTGTCGTTCCGCGACAACGAGTTCGTGGCCATCCTGGGGCCTTCGGGCTCGGGCAAGACCACGCTGCTGAACATCGTGGGCGGGCTTGACCATTACGATTCGGGCGACCTGGTCATCGACGGCATTTCCACCGAGCAGTACAAGGACCGCGACTGGGACGCCTACCGCAACAACCGCATCGGCTTCGTGTTCCAAAGCTACAACCTCATCCCGCACCAGACCGTGCTTTCCAACGTGGAGCTGGCGCTCACGCTGTCGGGCGTGTCGCGCGCCGAGCGCCGCAAGCGGGCGCTGGATGCGTTAGGGCGCGTGGGCCTGGCCGAGCACGTGAACAAGAAGCCCAGCCAGCTTTCCGGCGGGCAGATGCAGCGCGTCGCCATCGCGCGCGCCCTCATCAACGACCCGGAGATCCTACTGGCCGACGAGCCCACCGGCGCGCTCGACTCCAAGACGAGCGTCCAGATCATGGACCTGCTCACGGAAATCGCAAACGACCGCCTGGTCATCATGGTCACGCACAACCCCGAGCTGGCCGAACAGTACGCCACGCGCATCGTGAACCTGGCCGACGGCGTCATCCGCTCCGACAGCGACCCGTATCACCCCACGGCCGAAGACATGCGCGAAAGCGAGAAGCCGGCTCGCCGCACCCGCATGTCGTTTCTGACGGCACTCGCCCTGTCGTTCAAGAACCTCATGACCAAGAAGGGCCGCACGCTCATGACGGCGTTCGCAGGCTCCATCGGCATCATCGGCATCGCGTCCATCCTTGCGCTCGCCAACGGCGTGAACAACTACATCAAGTCCGTCGAGGAAGACACGCTGTCCGAATACCCGTTGCAGATCCAGAGCACCGGCCTCGACATGACGTCCATGATGCTGGGCGCAGCCGCCGGCGGCAACGCGGGCGGCGACGGGTCGCAGGAGGCCGGCGAAGACCAGGTGCGCGTGTCGAAGATGCTCACGAACATGCTGTCGAGCATCGGGTCCAACGACCTGGCCGCCCTCAAGCAGTACTTCGACAGCGGCGAAAGCGACATCGACCAGTACACGAACGCCATCGAGTACAGCTACAACGCCACGCCGCAGATTTACAGCTCCAACACGGAAAACGTGCGGCAGGTGAACCCGGACAAGTCGTTCACGTCCCTCGGCCTAGGCTCCACCAGCAGCTCGAACAGCCTCATGTCCATGTCGATGTCGACCGACATGTTCTCCGAAATGCCGAGCGATCCCGACCTGTATCAGAACCAGTACGACGTGAAGGCCGGCCGCTGGCCCGAAGCGGAGAACGAGATCGTGCTGGTGCTCACGAAGAACGGCTCCATCAGCGACCTCATGCAGTACACGCTGGGCCTGCGCGACGCCTCCGAGCTCGACCGCATGGTGGAGCAGTTCGCGGCCGAAGAGGACGTGGAGACCCCCGACGACATCCACCCCTACTCCTACGACGACATCCTGAGCGTCACTTTCAAGCTGGTCAACGCTGCGGACTTCTACCAGTACGACGAAGAGTTCGGCGTGTGGAAGGACAAGTCGAACGACAAGGACTTCGTGCGTTCCCTGGTGGAGGACGGCGAGGACCTGCACGTCGTCGGCGTCGTGCAGCCGCGCGAGGACGCGAGCGCCACCATGCTGAGCGCGGGCCTGTACTACCCCTCGTCCCTCACGCGGCACGTCATAGACGAGGCGGCCGCCAGCCAGATCGTGAAAGACCAGCTGGCCAAGCCCGACATCAACGTGTTCACAGGCAAGCCTTTCGGCGAAGAGGAGGACGGCGAGAGCACATTCGGCATGGAGTCGCTGTTCACCATCGACGGCGACGCCATCCAAGCGGCGTTCACCATCGACGAGAGCAAGCTGGCCGTGGACATGTCCAGCGCCCTGAACCTGCAGGGCAGCCTGCAGAACATGCCCGAAGCGCCCGAACCGAACATGGACGAGATCGCCGGCTCGCTCGACATCGACATTCCGGAAGACAAGGTCGCCGACCTCATGGGCAGCGTCATGCAGCAGTACATGACGTACCTTCAAGACTACGCGACCACGACGCCTCCGAAGATTCCCGAACTGGACGCCGGCGGAAACCCGACGGGGAACATCATCGACAACCCCGATTATCACCCGCTGTCGGCCTCCGATTTCATGCAGCAACCCGACGTCAAGGCCCAGATCTATGCTTCGATCCAGGCCATGGTCGACACGGACGACCTCGAGGCCCAAATCGCCACCGCCCTGCAGGGCTACGTCCAAACGACCATGACCACCTATATGGCCGCCATGGCGGCCGAGCTGCAGACCCAAGTGACCGCCGCCCTGCAGCAGTCTATGAACCAGATGGCGAACAACATGGCGAGCGCCATGAGCATCGACCCGGACAAGTTCGAGGACGCGTTCCAGATGAACATGGACGAGAAGGAGCTCGGCGAGCTCATGATGTCGCTCATGAGCACCGAAGAGGCGTCCTACGACAACAACCTCAAGAAGCTGGGCTATGCCGATCTTGCGAAGCCTTCCGGCATCGACATCTACCCCATCGACTTCGAGAGCAAAGAGCACATCATCGAGATCCTGGACGCCTACAACGACCGCATGAAGGCCGACGGCGAAGAAGGCAAGGTCATCACGTACACCGACCTGGTGGGCACGCTCATGTCCTCGGTCACCGACATCGTGAACATGATCAGCTACGTGCTGGTGGCGTTCGTGGCCATTTCGCTGGTGGTGAGTTCCATCATGATCGGGGTCATCACCTACATCAGCGTGCTCGAGCGCAAGAAGGAGATCGGCATCCTGCGCTCCATCGGCGCCAGCAAGGGCGACATCAGCCGCGTGTTCAACGCCGAGACCATCATCGTGGGCTTCACGGCCGGCGTCATCGGCATCGGGGTGACCGCACTGGCCTGCATCCCCGCCAACGCCATCATCTATTCGCTGTTCGACGTGGCGAACGTGGCCACCCTTCCCTGGCAGGCCGCCCTCGTCCTCATAGGCATCAGCGTGTTCCTCACGTTTCTGGCCGGTCTCATCCCCTCGAGTGCCGCCAGCCGCAAGGACCCCGTGGAAGCGCTGCGAAGCGAGTAGAGCCATGCACGCGCACGATGCCCCAGGCGCCCCCGCGCCCGCCAACGCCCCCCGCGCCGCCGGCGCGCATGCGGCCGGCGGCGCCTTCTGCACGGGCGCAGTCCGGCGCCCCACATTGTTGGTGGCAGACGACGAACCGGACATCGTCGACCTGCTGCGCGAATACTTCGAAGGGGCCGGCTTCGACGTGCTGGCCGCCACCAGCGGCGAACAGGCGCTGGCAGCGGCGGCGCACGACCCCGACCTGGTGCTTTTGGACGTGGGCATGCCCGGGCTCGACGGCTACGAAACCTGCCGCCGCTTGCGAGGCCACCTCAGCTGCCCCATCCTGTTCCTCACCGCGCGCGTGGAGGACGTCGATCAGCTGGAAGGCTTCGAGGCCGGCGCCGACGACTACGTGCTCAAGCCGTTCTCGCTCCACACCTTGGGCGCCCGCGTGCGGGCCCACCTTGCGCGCGAGGAGCGCAGGCAGCGGCGCGCGAGCGTGCGCTTCTCCGGCGACGTGACGATAGACTACGCCCTGCGCTCCGTCACCGTGCGCGGCGTGACCGTCGATCTGACGCGGCGCGAGTTCGACATCGCGGCCTTCCTCTCGAAGCATCCGGGTCAGGCGTTCGACCGCGACCGCATCCACGAGCAGGTGGGCGGCTGGGAAAACGAGAGCGACCCACAGGTGGTGACCGAACATGTGCGGCGCATCCGCAGGAAGCTTGCCGAAGCGGGCTCGACGCAGGATCCCATCGAAACCGTGTGGGGCCTAGGTTACCGATGGCGCGCCTGAAGCACGACCTCCGCCCGTGCAAGCGCTGGCGCGACGCGTCGCTGAAAACGTCGTTCATTGCGCACGTGCTGGTCTTCCTGCTGGTGGCGCTCGCCGGCTCGCTCGCCACGTCAAGCGCGTTCGCCAAGCTGCAAAGCGTCGCGACCGAAGACGCGCGCGAGGTCGCGGGGCTGTACCTCTACGATGGTGACCGGGCGGCGCTCGTGCCCGCCGAGTCCGTCCCGGTAGACGGGAACGGCGCCTCGGTGTTCGTGGGCGTTGCGCGCCAGGACATGGCCCTTCTGCCTCTCGGCCAGCTGCCTCCCCGGACTTGGATCGAGGACGTAAGCGACTACCGCCCCCTGACGCTTTCGGGCATCGGAGGGACACCTGGGTCGATGGTGACAGAGCGGGGGGAAACGCCGCAGGAGTTGCAGGCGCTCGTCGGCGAAGACGGCGGCATCGCCCCCGACGACATGGCCGCCTACGACGCCGCCGCCCGTCAGGCGTTCGACTTGTGGCTGGCCGAACAGCCCGCCTCCCCCTACGCCACGCTGTTTCCCCAAGGCAGTCAGCAGGCCGCCGGGGAAGAAGGCCCGGAAGAGGGCCTGCGCATGTCGCCCGTGGCCTACTACCTGTATTCCCCGCCCTCCGACGAGGCGCGCGCCCTCTCGACCGCGTTCGGGTTCCTGACCTTTCTCATGTTCCCCTTGTGGTTCGGCGCATGCATATTCGCGGCGGCGCGGAGGTTCTATCGCAAACGCCTCTCCCCGGCACTTGCGACGCTGGATCATGCTGCGGCGAACATAGCCGCGCAAAACCTCGACTTCTCCGTGGCATACGACCGCAACGACGAGATGGGCCGTCTGGCGCGCTCGTTCGAAACCATGCGATCTTCGCTCGCCGCGTCGCAGAAGGCGCTGTGGCGCACCGCCGAAGAGCGCAAGCGCCTGAACGCGGCGTTCGCCCACGACCTGCGCACGCCGCTAACCGTGCTGCACGGCAAGGTGGAACTGCTGGAGGGAAAGGCGCCGCAAGCCGACGTGCGCTCGCTTGCCCGACAGGTCGAGCGGCTGGAACGCTACGTGCAGGCCATGAGCACGGTACAGAAGCTGGAAGACCGCCCCGTTGTCCGCACGACCTGCGAGCGCAAAGCCCTTGCACGCGTACTCGGCGAAACCGGCAACGCCCTCTGCGCTTCCAGAGGCGTGCGCTTCGCGCTGGACGACGCGGGCCAAGGCACCGTTTTCGTCGATGGCGCCCTGGTGGAAGAGGTGGCGGCCAACCTGCTGACGAACGCGGCGCGCCATGCGCAGGAGCAGGTGACGCTGCGGATGGAGACCCGCCAAGGCGACCTGGTGATGGCCGTGGAAGACGACGGCCCCGGCTTCTCCGCCGAGGCGCTGGCGAAAGGGTGCGAGCCGTTCTTCAGCGAAACGCCCTCCGAAGACCATTTCGGGCTGGGGCTCAACATCTGCTCGGTGCTGTGCCGCAGGCATGGCGGCTCGCTGCGGCTGGAGAACCGCATCGGCGAAGGCGGCATGAAGTTGGGCGGCTGCGCCATCGCCCGCTTTGGGAAGGAAGACCGTTTTTGACGACGTGTTGACCGCGCATAGACATTTGCCCCGTAGGATCGTTGTCAGAGACCTCGACCGACAGGGAGCCTTGCCATGCAGCACGCCCAATCGATCCGTCCGACTGAAGAAAGCACGAACGACTCCGTCGAAACACCTGGAGAAACAGGGGTGCACGAAGGACATGTGGTGGCCACTGCGCCCGAAAGCGATCGAGCACGCAAGAACCGTCAGCCGCATCCACGCCTGTGGGCGAAACGCGCAGCCGTCTTGGCGGCGTTGGCCGTGCTGGCGGCGGCCTGTGTGGCAGCGACGCTGTCCTTCGGCCCCGACCTCTGGGCCTTCGTTGCCGACGCAGGGCGGCTGCGCGCCTGGGTGGAACAAAACGAGCTCGTGAGCGCGACCGCTTTCGTCAGTGCGAACGTTGCGCAGATCGTGATCGCCTTTTTTCCAGGAGAACCTTTGGAACTGGCCGCCGGCTACGCGTTCGGCTTCTGGAAAGGCACGGCTCTCTGCCTTCTGGCTAGCGCCCTCGGCACTACGGTGGTCATGCTGGCCGTGCGGACCCTTGGCATGCGCGTGGTGCATCTGTTCTTCTCGGCAGAAAAGATCGCTTCGCTGAAATGGCTGAAGGAACAGCAACGGTTCGAACTGCTGCTGTTCTTGTGCTTCCTCGTTCCCGGCACGCCGAAAGACCTGCTCACCTACGTTGCCGGCATTGGCAGCAGCCCCCTGTGGCGCATCGTGGCCATCACCACCGTGGGCCGCATCCCCTCCATCGTGTCCTCCACGCTTGCCGCCGGGTCGTTCGGCAGCGGCAACTACCTGGTCACCGGCGTTACCGTGGTGGCGACCGCCGTCTTGGCGATCGGAGGTGCGGCAGCCTATCGTCAGATGGCAAAACGCAAGCAGAACCAAACCACGAAGGACTCTGATTTCTAACCCGTCGCATAGCAAGCTCAGTTCTCGGCGTCGATCTTCTGGCGCTCGACCTTCTCCCAGCGGCGTTCCTTCCTGCGGTAGCCGACGAGCGCGATCATGCGCGTGATAGCCAGGATGAAGCGCAGGACGGTCACCTCGAAGATGGACAGCAGCAGCGCACGCGCCACGTCGCCGGCGGAGAGCTTCAGGTCGCGCGTCTGCACGCGCGAGAAGAACGCCGTGAGCGACATGACCGCCCCGAACACGGCGTAGATGACGAAGAACATGATCATGAAGGGCACGTTGATGAAGTCGAACGCCACAGCTATGGCGACGGTCACCAGGCCGAACAGCTCGATGAGGGGCGAAAGCAGCTCGTAGACGAGGAAGTACGTGTACGAGAAGAAGCTCACCAGGCCGAAGCGCAAGTTCGCGAAGATGCGCCAATGCTTGGTCATGCTCTCGAACAGGCCTGTATGCCACCGGCGGCGCTGCTTGACCAGGTCACGCAGATTGTCGGGCGCCTGGCTCCAGCAGATGGCGTCGGGCGCGTACTTGATCAGGTAGTCCTCGCCGTTCGTCCGGCAGAACACGTGCAGCTTCGTCACCAGCTCCATGTCCTCGCCCACCGTGTCGCGGTCGTAGCCCCCGCACGCGACCACATAGTCCTTGCGGAACATCCCGAAGGCGCCCGAGATGATGAGGTTGCCGTTGAACTGGTCGAACAGGATGCGGGCGGAAAGGAACGACCGGTCGTACTCCAGCACCTGCATGGCGGGGATGATCTTCTTCGGCAGCGAGTAGTGCGTCAGGCGGCCGTCCTTGATCTTGATGCCGTTGGACAGGCGCACGAGGCCTCCCACAGCCACCACGTTCTCGTGTTCGATGACCGGCGCCACGATCTCGCGCAGCGAGTCGTACTGCAGCACGGAATCGGCGTCGATGCAGATGAAGTACGGGTATTGCGCTGCGTTGATCCCCATGTTGAGCGCGTCGGCCTTGCCGCCGTTTTCCTTGGTGATGAGCGTGATGGGAACGCCCTGCACGCGCCCGACCCACACGCCTTGCTGCGGCTCGCAGGGAATCTGCAGACGGATGGGGCGGTCGATGGCGCGCAGGCCGAACGCGTCGATGACGACCTGCGCCGTGTCGTCGGTGGAGCCGTCGTCCACCACAACGATCTCGTAAAGCGAGTAGTCCAGCGTCAGAAGCGAGCGTACCGAGCTTTCCACCGTGACGTTCTCGTTGTGCGCAGGCATGATGATGCTGATGGGCACATAGCAGTCCACCATGAGCTGGTTCTGGTAGTGGGCCTCTCTCTTGCGCCGGTACAGGATGGACGAGCCCACCGTGACGGAAAGGAACAGGAACGTCGAGTACCCGATGAGGTACAGCACGAAGAACACGCCGACGAAGTACAGGAACCCCTGCACGATCGCTGCAGCCGTCACCGTGGTGGTCATCATGCCGGCAGCGCCCCCTTCTTCCGGGCCTGCCGCGCGCGTTCCTCTTCCTCCACGCGCTTGAGCTCCCAATGGTAGGTCACCATGTCGCGCGCGTAGGCATCGGGGCCGCTCACGACGTCGTCCAGGTCCTCGAGCGTGAGGCCGTAGCCGTACAGCGCCTTCGCCGCGTTGTGGCGCACGAACCACGAAGGGCTCGAGAGGCAGCCCTTCAGCACCTCGACCGCCCGCTCGCCGGGGTAGTTCGCCAGCGCCGTGGCGGCGACGGCGGCGAACTCCCAGCGCGCCGGGTCGCCGTCGGCCGCCAGCGCGAGCAAGTCGACCTCGGCGGGCTCGAAGCGCCGGCGCATGAAGTAGCGGATGCACGCCAGGCGCACCTCCAGGTCCTCCCGCTCGTCGCGCAGAAGGCCGAGCACCGCGTCGGGGTCGCCGAGGTCCGCCATGCGCAGGTAGTTGACGAGGGCCGCCCGCGTCTGCGGTCCGAAGCGCCCGATGCGCTCTTCGAGCTCGGCCTCAAGCAGGGCCGCGTCGCCCGAGAACGCGAGCGCCGCCTCCGTGATGAGCTTGGGGCTGTGGAAGTCGCCGTCGCGCTCGAGCGACGCGATGGCCTCGGCCAGCGCGCGAGCACTCCCCACCTGCGCGAGCGCCTCCAGCGCGTTCTGCCGCGCGTAGAACGACCCCTCGCGCACGTAGCGTAGAAGCGCCTGCTCCACCGTGTCGCTGGCGGGGCGCTCGCGGTACCAGCGGCGCACGATGTAGGCGAAGTAGGCGCGGTGCAGATCTTCCTTCTTGGCGAAGTGGTAGGTGAGGTGGTCGAACACCGTGGCAATACCGTGCAGGTAGCGCTCGCTCTTGGCGGGGTCCTCGCGCAGCAGGTGGCCCATCGTCAGGTCGAACGACTCCATGCCGGCCATCCGGCGCATCGCACGTTCGAGCGTGCGCTTATGCTCTTCGGTGGGGAAGTCCGCGTTGCGTTCGATCTCCTGCCCCAGAAGCTCCGCGATGCGCCTCGTCCGGGCATCGAACCGCTTCGCATGCAGCTTCTCGTAGGCCAGGTAGCCGAAGTTGAATACGATCATCATCACGCTGATGAACAGGTAAAACGCTATGAGCCACTCGATCTTCACGAGGTGCCGCCCGCTTCGACGGCATCCGTCGTCTCACCGCCCGTTGCCGCGTCCTCGCGCCACAGCTCCTCGGCCGGAACGCCTTCTGCCCACATCTGTTGCACGATATAGTAGCTCTCCTTCAGGCGCTCGTGATACGTCACCTTCGTGCCCCAGCCTTTAAGCGGCTTCTCGAACAAAGGGATGACCTGCCCGTCCGCCCCGTC
>HHCFC01400__coassemble_1265_pt1 | contig 40023 bp, 26 predicted proteins | sample HHCFC01400__metabat2_high_PE_058 | metagenome-assembled genome bin HHCFC01400 | reverse complement strand
GAGCGCCGCCAGGTCGTCCGCGAGCGTGTCGGCGTCGTACAGGGCGGCGGGCAGCGCGAACCCTGCGTTGCGCAGGTCGTTCGCCAGCTTCTGGGCGGCAGGCACGCCCAGCCCGATGGCGCGCAGCTCTTCGGCATGGGCGAACACCTCGGCAGGCGTTCCCAGCGCGAACTGCTCGCCCTCTTTCAGCACCAGGATGCGGTCGCACAGAAGCGCCAGGTCGTCCATGCTGTGCGACACCATGACCACCGTGATGCCCTGGGCGTGGAGTTCGGCTATGAGCTGCAGGAACTCGGTCCGCGCCTGCGGGTCCAGGCCGGCCACGGGCTCGTCGAGCACCAGCACCTCGGGGTTCATGGCCAGCACGCCCGCGAACGCGACGCGCCGCTGCTGTCCGCCGGAAAGCTCGAAGGGGCTTTTGGCCTGCAGCGCGTCGAAGTCCAGCCGCACGCTTTCCAGGGCGCGCCGCACGCGCCGGTCCACTTCCGGGGCGTCCAGTCCCAGGTTGCGGGGGCCGAACGCCACGTCGTCGTACACCGTGGCGGCGAACAGCTGGTATTCGGGATACTGGAACACGATGCCGATGCGCCCGCGCAAGGCCTGCGCGGCCTTCTTGTCGGCCAGGTCCTGCCCGCCCACGAGCACGCGCCCGCAGGTGGGATGCACGAGTCCGTTCATATGCTGGATGAGCGTGCTCTTGCCGCTGCCCGTGTGCCCCGCGATGCCGAAGAACTCGCCGTCCTCCAGCGTGAAGTCGATGCCGCGCAGCGCCCACACCGCGTCGGGCGCCGTGCCCCAGGCCGGCTTCTCTTCGACATCTTCCAACAGGGAGAACGCGGCGTCGGCGGTGGAAGACGCAGAGGAAACTCCCGGGTCGGAAGGCGCCGGTACGGATCCTGGGTTGGAAGGTGCGCAGCCGCCGATGGGGGCCGCAGCTGTGGCATCGGACGCGGTCCCGGCCCCGGCTTCGGCCTGCCCCTGCGTCGCGGCCTTCCGCGCCGCGCGCTGCGCGGCACGCAGGCGCTTCTTCTCGCGGCGGCGCTGCTTCTCTGCGCGATCGGGATCTTCGTAGGTGAAGCTTACCTGGTCGAAAACAATCGGCACAGTTCCTCCTCCAACTCGGCGTCGGTCACGCAGGCCTTCACGGGCACGCTGCGGCGCTGCAGCTGCAAGGACAGGCGGCAGGCGAACGGCATGTCCAGGTTCAGGCTCTCCAGCAGCTCGCCCTGCGTGAGCACCTCCTCGGGGGTGCCGTCCAGGCGCACGCGTCCGCCATCGAGCACAACCACGCGGTCGGCGAGCGCCGCCTCTTCCATGAAGTGGGTGATCATGACGATGGTCATGCCCCGCTCGTGCAGTTCCTGGCAGACGCGCAGGAGCCCCGCCCGTCCACGCGGGTCCAGCATGGCCGACGCCTCGTCAAGCACGAGTATCTGCGGATTCATGGCCAGCACGCCGGCAATGGCCACCCGCTGCTTCTGGCCGCCGGAAAGCGCGTTCGTCTCGCGCGCATCGTATCCCTGCAGCCCCACTTCGGCGAGCGAGCGCTTCACGAGCGTCGCCAGCTGCGAGGTGGGCACGCCCAGGTTCTCCGGGCCGAAGGCCACGTCGTTTTCCACCAAGCTTGCCACCAGCTGGTCGTCGGGGTTCTGGAACACCATGCCCGCGTTGCTGCGGATGAAGTACGTCGCGTGCGGGTCGCGCGTGTCGCGTTCCAGCACATGCACGCTTCCCTCGTCGGGTGTGAGCAGGGCGTTCACGTGCTTGGCGAGCGTCGACTTGCCCGACCCGTTGCCGCCTAGCAGGCAGACGAACTGCCCCTGCCTCACGTTCAGGTCGAGCCCTTCGAACACGAACGTCTCGCCGTCGTACGTGAACCCGGCGCCCTTGAATTCGACGACCTGGCGGTCATCGAGACGGGTTGCCGCTGCGGCTTCCCCTCGCATCCGATCTCCGTTCGGTCCCGAAGGCTCGCGCACCTCGGTACGCGCAGTCTCCGCGATCCCGCGAACCTCGGGCGCGGGGGAGCCCTCCGCTGTCTTTGACAGGCCTGCGACTGGATCCGATGTCATTTCCGCCCTTTCACCCGCTTTTTCTTGGGAGTCACCAGATTGGAGATGCTCTTGTACACCACCAGGGTCAAAACTGCGTTCAACACGGCCTTGATCAGGTTGAACGGCGTCAGAATGGGCACGATCATGTCGATGACCGCCTGCAGGGGCACGCCGAGCCATGCGGGCGTGACGAGCAGGTTGCCCACGATGGCCATGACGGTGGCGGCCACCACGCTCACGGCCAGGCCCGCGACGGCGCCCTTGAAGGTGTGGCGCTTGGCATAGAGGAAGGCGGCGGGCCACACGAAGCCGAAGACGACGAGGATGTTCATGACGGCGCCCGAGAAGTCGGCCATGAGAATGCCGTGGATGACGGCGCCCACGACGCCCACCGCAAGTCCGGCGGCCGGCCCGAACGCGAACCCGCTCACCATGGCCGGCATGGCCGAGGCGTCGTACTTGAGCCACGTCACGCCCGGCAGCAGGGGGAACTCGATGAACGACAGCAGCACCCCGATGGCGCACATGAGCGCCATGGTGACCAGCTGTCGGGTGTCCCAGCGGTTCGTGTTCGTGAAGTCCACGTTCCGCCCGTCGTCGGCCGCGCGTGCGGCAACGGGGGAGTCGGCCGGGCTGTCCGCAGGCACGTCGGCTTCGGCGGCCTCGGCGGCGACGATGGCGTCGTCCGCATTGGCGCGGATGGTTTCGGACATGATGTCCACCTTCCTTTCGCGAGGCGTTTCCGTGCGGGTTGCTCCTTGCCTCGCAGAAAAGAAACAAGCCCGTATGAATTCCTTCTATACGGGCTTGTGATTCGCAGGATCGGCGGCGCCTGCGGCCCCGCTTCCCATGCGAACTCTGCCTCTTCCATCCGGACTGTGACCGTTGGTTCCGGAATTTCACCGGATCAGCCTCATGCCCTCGCCGCGCGCGGGCCGCTCGTGCGGCCTGCGCGACCCGTCCGCCAAACGCTGCCGGCCGGGACGACGACAAGCATCAGGGTCGCGGACTCGCGGGGTGCCGGCCGTGCCGGGTTCCCGCTTACCGCCAGTGAGGATTTCCACCTCGCCCTGAAACAGAATTCATCTGGGGCGTATTGTATCCGTAACGTGCGCCACGCGCAACCTTTTGTTGTGGCGGCACGCTTGGCAGGCGCTTGCCGCGCCGCACGCGCCGTTCCCGAGACAACGGCCCGCCACGGCCACACATGCCGTGGCGGGCCCGCTGCCGTGCTAACGAGCGGAGGACTGCGCCTCCACGTCCACCAGCGCCGGGCTGACGTAGGTGAACTCGCCGTAGGCGTCCTTGACGTAGGTGGCTGCGTTGATGCCTGCCAAACGCCCGCTTGTCCACAGCCATCCCTGGGCGACGCCGCCGAACCCGACGTAGTTCCGGTTGGGGTTCAAAAGCACGCCCATGGAGTCTACGCCGATGGCGTACAGGCCTTCGATGGGGGTCTGATGGTCGTCCTTGAGCACGCGGATGCTCGGGTCCACGTCAAGCCCGCCGCAGGTGGAGAACGAGGTGGTAAAAATCTGGACTGCGTAGTACGGGCCGCTCGTGAACTTGGCGAGGTATTTCGGGTCTTTGCCGAAGGCCGTGTCCTCGCCGGCGTCGCACAGCTTGTTGTACTCGTCTATGGTGGCCTCCAGCACGCTTCCTTCGATGCCTATCTGTTCCGCGAGTTCGGAAAGCGTTTCGCCTTTCCAGGCCATGCCTTCGTCAATGGCGTAGCCAAGGCCTTCGTACACTTCGGGAACGGGCAGGTCGGCCGGAATGTCGCCCTGCGCGCAGTAACCTTCCCACTTGTAGATGTTGTTGAACCCTTCGTTCGCGATGCCCTGGAGGACGTCGTCGGAAATGATCGTGTAGTAGTAGTTGCCCGCAGCGAAGCAGGGCCACGACTCGTGCTCGGGATCGTCCGAGAAGCTTTCGTACTTGGCCTCGTTCATGTAGCGCTTGCCCTCTTTGTTGACGGCCACCGTGTTGGCCGAAATGCCGCAGGCCAGAGGGATGTTGTTCAGCGTCCACACCTTGTAGCGGCCCGTGCGGCCGTCAAGCACGTCGTCGTAGAAATTGATGGGGAACTGGTGCAGCCAGTGGTCGATGCTGACGTGCATGACGTTGGGGCTCATGCCGATGTTGTAGGTGCCCGCGCCGATGTCGAGCGCTGCCTGGATCATGAGGCCGGTGTCCTGGTCGGTGCCGATGCGCTTGCGTTCGCCGCGCCAGCGTTCGTCAAGCAAGGCGTCCACCATGTCGGGATTGGCGCTGAACCCGCCCGTGTTCATGATGACCGCCTTGGCGTGGATGGTGTATTCCTTTCCCGTGAGGCGGTTGCGGGCCTTGACCCCCACGACCTTGTCGCCTTCGGTCAAGAACGCGTACCCTTCGGTCTCGAGCAGGTACTCTCCGCCCTGGGCGGCCACTTCCGCGACCATCTGTTGATAGTAGGAATTGAGGATCTTGCGACGGTCTTCGTAGGTTCCCGTGTCCACGTTCGACGTGAGTGCAACGTTGTAGCTGGTCAAACCCCCGGTGAAGCGGTTCTCCTTGCCCATGTCGCCGAAAATCCAGCCGGTCTCGTACAGCCAGTCTATCGTCTTGCCGGATTCCGCGAAGTAGGTGTCCAGAACGTCTTCCTTCGCATGTTGCTTGCCCTCGGTCGTCGTGAACTGCTTCCATGTCTGTTTGAAGGCCTCGGCGTCCACGAACGGCTTGCCGCCGTTCTTGTCGGCCTGGTACTGCGGGGGATTCACGGCGCATCCCTCGTGGGTGAGGGCCGACTTGCCGCCGTATTTCCCTGCGCGGTCGATGGCCAAAAGGCTTACCCGGCCGTCGCCGTTGAGTGCCTGGATGGTCTCGCAGGCGCTCTTCATGGCGATGATGCCGCCCGTGCCCATGCCCACCACCAGGACGTCGACGCTGCGCTCTTCGGGCTCTTCCTGGACGCGTTCCGGCGCGATCTGGAACATGCTCACTGCGCCTGCGTTCGAGCCTCCGGCAACCAAGGCTTCCTGCAAGGCCTGCTTGATGGCCGTCTTCACCGCGTTGCTCGTCACCGTGGCGCCCGAAACGGCGTCGACAGCGATGGACTGGTTCTCGATGATGCGGGGGAAAAGCGAGTCCTTCACGCTTTGAAGGATGACCTCCGTCTCCCCATGCTCGAAGCGGTCGGTGGGAACGTCGATCTTCAGTATGGACGTCTCGTTGACCGTGATGGTGACGGGAAGGTCCCATATCTGCCAATAGCCCTTGGCCTTTCCGGTGTACTTGCCCGGGGCCATGCGCACTTCCAGGTTGGTCGAAGCGCCCATCGCCTCGTTGTACGCAGCAGCCGAGGCGTCCTGGATGGCCGTGGACGTCACCGTGGCTCCCGACACGGCGTCCACCTGGATGCTTCCTGCGTCCAGCATTTCCTGCTGCATGGTCGTGATGGCCCGCCCGCCGCGGCTGGGGGTCTCCAAGGCGCCTTCGATGGCGGCATCCTGCACGGCGCCGCTGCCGGTGTCGACGGTCAGCTCCACCGTGACGTCGCCTCCGTATCCAGGCGCCGTGGCCGATGCCGTGACGGGGCCCGAGGCGCCGCCTCTGCCTGCGCCTTCGCCGCCGCTGCAGCCGACGAGCGAGAACGCGCCCATGCCGAGTGCGCCAGCGCCCATGATGCCGGCAGCCGTGCCTTTGAGGAACGAGCGTCTTGACAGGCCGTTGTTGGTTTCGTGCATGGTTCCCTCCTTGATCGTATGTCCGATGCGAACCAGGGAAACCATAGGGCGGCGGAAGGCTGGGCGCATCGACCCGCCTCGTGGATCTTGCGTTTCCAAGGAAGGGGAAAAGCTCTACCGGTGAGGTCTATACGCGGGCTTCGCCAGGCGTTACGCCACCTAGCCAACGGGGCGGCCCTTTTCTTGCGGTTGCGGCTCTCGCTCCCTGCGTCCTGCAACCGAACAGCACGTTTCGGCTGGGGGCGGCCGAATGAGGGGCCGCGGGCCGCGGGCAAAAGCATCGGCGTCGAACGAGGGCCGGGGGTCTTGCCCCTGCCGCGCGGGGTCAGCGCGGGTCGTCCTCTTGCAGGCGGAGCCGCTCGACCATCTCGATGAGCTCTTGCTGTTGGTGGACGCCGAGTTTCTGGTAGATGTGGATCATGTGCGTGTGGGCCGTGCCTTTGGAAATGGTCAGCTTCGCGGCTATGACCGACAGGTTGCGTCCCTTCGCCATGTAGACGAGCACCTCGGTTTCGCGTGGCGTCAGGCCGAACCGGGAAGCCAGCGCCTCGGCCGCTTCGGCAGTGGTGCGCTCGCGCGCCCTTTGGCGCACGAGCGAGGGGGCGGCGTTGAACAGGTGGTCGATGGTCCGTTCGGGAAGCAGCCAGAAGAAGCAGACGATCAGGGCGAGCATCAGGATGGGGACGAGCGTGGCCAGCTGGATGACGGCGGCGTCGAGCGCGTCCAGGGCCATGGTGGCAAGAAGGGACCCTCCTGCGTAGCCGAGGTTCTTGCCGGCCACCAACAGGCCGAAGTAGCGCGTCGGCGGCAGGGAGAACTCCTGCACCGCCTTGGCGACCAGGATCCACGTCAGTATGTCGAAGAACTTGCGCCCCATGCTCGAAAGCGCCAGGGCGGGTTCGCTGAGCACGCTGGGAGACACCAGGTACAGCACGAAACCAACCGCCGTGATGGGCAGGACCAGGCGGAACAGCGTCGTGGCGCTAAGCGGTTTGACCAGCAAAAACGTGCAGAGCAGTATGAGGGCGGCAAGCAGGTTCGCCCAAAACCGAATCTGGGAGGCCGTTTCCGAAGGCAGGGAGTCGTATGCAACCGTGACGATGAGGTTGTAGATGAGCGAGAACAAAAGGCAGCTCAGCAGGAGGTTCGCAAGCGCGCGCCTGCCCTGCCTCTCGGCCGGCTGGCCGACGGACGGCTCTGGCAGGCTCGGGGAGGCCTCGGCTTCGGGACGCGGCCGGTCAGGCATGGGGGCGGCGTTCTCGGGCAAGGGGGCGTCCTTGTCGGCCGTGCGGAAAGGCTGCGCCAGGAAAAGCGCGGTCATCGCCCCCAGCATGATGGTGGAAGCCAGATAGAAGGCCGTCGAGGGCAAAAAGCCTGCCGCAATGCCGAAGAGCGACGAGACCGCCATGGCGAAGAACGTGTACACCTGGATGCCGTCCGACGACAGGTTCACGAACTTGCTTCCCCAGACGGTTTCGAAGTAGCCGCCGCACGATCCTGCAAGGACCAGCCCTGCAAGGAACAGCGCGTCCACGTGGTCGAGCTTCCCCAGAATGATGCAGACCATACCAAGCAGGCCAATGCCTGCACTGACCAGTGCGAACGGCTTCTCGCGACGGGCCATGCGCGCCAAAGCGGCCGGTTTGGAGGCAAGCGCCAGGGCCCCGGCCACCAAGGCGGCCGCGAAGTACAGGACTATCTGCAGGCTGAGGGAGAGCCCCCCGCCCCAGATCTCGTTCCCGGAAAAGGCGAGCAGGCTCGTCACCCAGGCACGGCACAGCCCGAACCCCAAAAGGTCCCAGCGGAAGGGGACGAGCGCGTTCCCCCTCGGCACCTGCGGTTCGAGCGTCGTCACGTGATTGCCCCTCCCGGACAGATCGGAAACCCTAGAAGGCAATACTAGCACACCTGCCTCGCGCCCAGTGGCGAAGGCCCGTTTGCGCGATTCTGCCGCAATGCGCTTGGCGGTTAAGCCATCTCGCGCTGCGGCAGTTGACGAGGGGACAGGGCCTTTAGAGGGCGGGGTGCCGGTCGCGGTCCTTCGGTCTGCCGTCCTAGCACGCCTCCGGTTCCAGGCGGTAGCCGATGCCCCAGACGGTCTGGATGACGCGGGGGTCGGACGGGTCGTCCTCCACCTTCTCGCGCAGCTTCTTGATGAACACCGTGATGCTGGACGTCTCGCCGACGAATTCCTTTCCCCAGGCGGCTTCCACCAGCTGCTCCTTCGAAAGCACGAGGCCGGGATTGCTGGCCAGCGCGTGGAATATCTTGAACTCCTTGGGCGTGAGGGCGAGGCGCGCGTCGCCCTTGGTGACGCGGAACCGGCCCACGTCGAGCGTGAAACGGCCGACGTGGAGCACTTCGTCGGGGGCGGGCGACGCATGGGAGGCCATGTGAGCGCGCCTGAGCTGCGCCTCGATGTGCATGAGTAGCTCACGCGGGTCGAAAGGCTTCACCATGTAATCGTCGCCCCCCGCCGAGAAGCCCACGCCTTTGTCCACGATGTCGCCTTTCGCAGACAGGAAGATCACGGGCGCGTCGAAGCCGCGCGAGCGCATTTCCCGGCAGGTGGTGAAGCCGTCCATCTTGGGCATCATCACGTCCATGATGACCAGGTCGGGCTTCTCGCGCTCGATCGCCGCCAAGGCGTCGAAGCCGTTCTCGGCGTAGGCGAATTCGTACCCCGCGTCGGTGATCATGCGCGACACCAGGCGCTCGATGCTGGCCTCGTCGTCAACGAGCAGTATCTTCATCGTATTCCTCCGTATCCACGGGAACGTAGGGGATGCGCACGGCGAACGTGCTTCCCTGCTTGCGCTCGGACGTCACGGAAACGGCGCCTCCGTGCAGCTCGGTGAGCTCCTTCACCACGGCGAGTCCCAGGCCCGTGCCGCGATAGCGCCGGTTGGGGGACTGGCCTGCCTGACGGTAGCGCTCAAAGATGCCGTCCTGGTCCTCCGCGGCGATGCCGATGCCGTCGTCGGCGACCGTGATGACGACGAAGCCGCCCGCCTCGCCTTCGCCGGGCGCCTGCTCGAACGCGACGCGGACGTCCACCGTGCCGCCGGCGTGGGTGTACTTGATGGCGTTGTCCACCAGGTTCTCCACGATCCTGCGCAGCTTTTCCCAGTCGGCCATGGAAAGCGGCACGTCAGGGTCGGTCTTGGCGCGAAGCGCGACGTCCTTGTTCCTGGCGACCGGCTCCAGCGAGTTCTTGATGAACCCGATGAGGTCCACGAAGTCCACGGGCTCGCGCACCAGCTTGTTTCTGTGCGCCTCCGCCTTCGATATGGTCAGGATGTTGTTCACCATGTTGAGCAGCAGGGTGGCGTTGGCCTCGATCTCCTCCACGGCCCCTTGCGTCTTGACGTCGAGCGTGTCGGTGGCGCGCAGGATGCGTGCGAACGCCAGGATGGAGGTGAGCGGCGTGCGCAGCTCGTGGCTCATGATGGCGAAGAAGTCGTTCTTGTACTCCGTCTCCTCGCTCAGGCGGTCGAGGGCGTTCTTCAGCTCGGCCTTCTGGCGCAGCAGCAGGTCGTTCAAGGCGGACAGCTTGTCGGTCTGGCTCTGCACCTCGCTTTCCAGGTCGGTGCACAAACGCTCCAGCCGGCGCGCCATCTTGTCGAAGTCGTGGGCGAACTCGGTGATCTCGTCGGGGTGACGCTCTTCTATGGCCAGGTGGTAGGCGAAGTCGCCTTCGCCGATCTGCTTGGCGGCCCGTCCCAGCCCGTCGATGGGCCGCAGCACCAGCCTGCTCACGGCCGCATAGATGCCGATGGAGGCCATTGCCAGCACGAGCAACACCATGAACACCTGCTGGAACACGCTGGTCTGCATGCCTTGCGCGTAGATGTCCATGGGCTCGATGATGGACATCGCGCCGCCGATCTCGCCGACGCGCATGCCCTCCTTCTCGTAGCCGTACTGGTCCAGTTCCCCCTTCGGGTCGCCATGGCATTCCAGGCAGGTTTCCGTGACGTACAAGGGTTCCAGGTAGCGGAACACCCGTTGGCCGGCCTCGTTCGTCTCCACGTCGTAGTACGCCTCCAGCGTGGGATCGGATGCGAAGGCCTCGAAGGCGCGCTCCTCGAACGCGTCGGCGGCGTTGGCGGCCTGGCGCGGGGTCTGGCTGGTGAAGCGGATGGTGTAGTCGGTCTGCGAGGTGAACAGCATGCTCACTGATTTTGCGGCCACGACGCACACGAGGGTCTTCGTGCGGAACGTGCCGTCCTCGTTGCGGTTGACGATGTTCTGGTTGATGTCGATGAAGTCCCACATGGCATGCATCTGGTCGGCCAGCACCTCGGCCTTCTCGCGCGCTTCGTTCTCGGCCTGCTGCTGTTGCAGGTCGATGTTCCACAGCGCGTCGACCACCATGAGCGCCACGATGAGCGCGCCGATGAGCACCGCGAACTTGAAACGGATGCCGAAACGGCGCGGCTTTTCCCGTCGTGTGAGCACGTTGCCTGCATCCCCCTGTCGAAGAGCCTTGTCCCCTCGCGTTCCCCTTCTCCGCCATTATCCGGAAAAACGGGCCGGATGGAAACTCCCCTCGCGCGATGGTAATACTTTCTTAATGTTTCGCAGGACTTTCTTAATGAAAAGTTTCCTGCGAAAGCATTGAAGGACGCAGATCGTCTGTGGAGAATATGTGGCGAAGGGGCGTCATGGGTGACACGTGTGCTTCACGGCGCGAGCGGCACCGCCCGTCGGACGCAAGCGTCCGGCCAGGCGGTTCCGCAGACCGGGGGAGGAAGCCAGGCGCTCCTGGCGAAGGGACAGGACGAGGAGAGGAGAGCACGATGAAGCAATCTGCACGCCAGACGATGCCGTCGTTGTCGCGCAGGACGTTCGTGACCGCGGCAGCCGCGACGGGCGCTGCCGCCGCCGTGGGGCTTTCGGGCTGTGCGCCGAAGGCGGAGGATAAGCCTGCCGAACAGGGACCGGCGGCGGGAGAGGACCCGTTCGCCGACTGCGAGCTGGTTTACGGCTGCTGCTCGCCCGAATGCCAGCATCACCTGCTGAAAGGCTATGTGCGCGACGGCAAGCTGGTGAAGGTGGAGAGCGGGGAAGTCAACGAGTGCCCTGCCTGCGGCAAGGGCTTTGCGCGCGTGGAGATGTGCAACTCCGACAAGCGCCTCACCAAGCCGCTCAAGCTCGTGGGCGCCAAGGGGTCGGGCGAGTTCGAGGAGATCAGCTGGGACGAGGCGATCGACCTCATCGAAGAGAAGATCAACTATGCGCTGGACAACGGCGGAAGCCAGTCCATCATCGTCCAGGGCGGGTCGGGCAACTTCAGCTCGCTGAACGGCGCCATGGGAACGCTCGGCTCCTGGCTGGGCGGCACCACCCCCACGTCGGGCAACATGTGCTGCGCCGGCATCGACGCAGGCGTGTCCACCATCCTGGGCACCCGCTCGCAGCCGACGCGCAACGAGTTCGAGAACTCCGACTACATCATCGCCTGGGGCAACAACCCGGTCGTGACGCTGTGCGGCTACTTCGGGCGCATCCAGAAGATGATGGACAACGGCGGCACGCTGTGCACCATCGACCCGTTCTATTCCGAGACCGCCGACAAGTCCCAGGAATGGATACAGCCCTGGCCCGGCACCGACTCGGCGCTCGCACTGGCCATGCTGAAGGTCGTCATCGACGAAGGCCTGACCGACGAGGAGTACCTGATCGCACACACGACGGCGCCCTGTCTGGTGGACAACGCCACCGGCGCCCCCGCGTTCGCCGATCCGGCGGACGACACCACCTACCAGGTGTGGGACACCACGACGAACGCCGTGGTCGCCCATGACGCCGCGGGCGCAACCCCGGCGCTCTCCGTCGCGGGGACCGAGGCGGCCGCCCAGTACACGACCATCTACGACCTGATCAAGGCAGAGGCCGACAAATGGGGCAAGGAGGCCGTGGAGGCCGAGACCGGCTGTTCCTTCGACGACGTCGCCCGCATCGCGCGCGATTACGCCACCGCGGAGCATGCCATGATCATCCAGAACATGGGCGGCTACCAGCGTACGGAAAACGGCGCGTACGCCACGGCGACGCAGGTGTACCTGGCCCTGTTCACGGGCAACGTCGGCCATACCGGCGATGGCGTGTACGACGTGGGCGGCGTGTCCAGCCTGACCGAGGTGGGCTCCGCCTACGAATCCAATCCGGACGCCCAGAAGTACCCCTCCATCCCCTTCTCCCAGTTCGGGGAAATGGTCTTGGCCGACCAGCCGACCAAGATCAACTTCATGTGGATCGCCAACGGCAACATCGCCTCGCAGTGGCCCAACTCCAACATGGTGAAGAAGGCCCTCGAGCACATCCCGTTCGTGGTCAAGGTCGACCACTTCATGAACGCGACCGGTCTGTGGGCCGACCTGGTTCTTCCCTGCACGGCGCTGTTCGAGACCCCGAACGTGACGGCAAGTTCGCGTTCGGCCGTCCTCGAGATCAGCGAAGCCGGCGTCACCCCTCCGGGAGAGGCCAAGACCGACCTGGAGATTACGCTCGAAGTGGCCAAACGCTTCGGCTTCGAGCAGTACTTCAACGAAGACCCCGAGGTGTACATCAAGCGCGTGCTGGAACCCACCGGCGTCACGTACGACGAGCTGGTGGAAAAGAAGGGCGTCAACATGTGGGAGCGCAACGAGGGCTGGATCGCCTACAAGGACGGCCAGTTCTTCACGTCCACCGGCAAGGCACATCTGTGGGTGCAGAAATGGGTCGACGAAGGGTTCCCGCCCATCGCCTGCCACCAGCGCCCTGCCGAACACCCGCTCAACGCCGAAGGCCTGGCGGCGAAGTACCCGCTGGCCGCCGTGCAGCGCAAGCTGCGCACGTCGGTGCACACCATCTTCAAGAACCTGGACACGATGCTGGACCTGGACGGCCACGAACCCCACGTCTACCTGCATCCGGCGGACGCCGAGGCGCGCGGCATCAAGCACGGCGACGCGGTGGCGGCCTACAACGACCGCGGCGAGCATGCGGGCACGGCGTTCGTCACCGACCACGTGAAGCAGGGCGTCGTGGTGCTTGAGAACGGCTGGGACGACGCCGTGAACGAGACCGGGTCGTCCAGCCACGTGACCAGCAACGCCTATCCGGTCCTCGGAACCACGCATTGCTGCAACTCCACGCTGGTCGAAGTCAAGAAGGGGGCATAACCATGACTCTGGGATTCCATGTGGCAACCGACCACTGCTACGGCTGCAAGACCTGCACGGTCGCCTGCGCGAACGAGCATCTGCTGAACCCCGGCGTGCTGCTGCGCCGCGTGCGCCAGATCGACGTGTCCGAACCTGTGGGGCATGCCTTCGTCTCGATGGGCTGCAACCACTGCGACGAGCCGGCGTGCGTCGCCAACTGCCCGGTGGGCGCCTACACCAAGCAGGAGGACACGGGCCTGGTCATCCAGGACCACAGCCTGTGCATCGGCTGCAAGACCTGCATCGAGGCGTGCCCGTTCCATGCGCCCGCCTACGACGAGGTCGCCTCCACCACCTTCAAGTGCGACGGCTGCATCGACCGCCGCGCGGCGGGGCTGCCGCCCGTGTGCACCGTGGCGTGCCCGAGCGCGAACATCTCCCTGGACGAGTTCGAAACGGTGCTTTCCGGGCATGCCGGCGCCGTTTCGGTCAAGGACGTCTCGGAGACGCATCCGAACCTGGCGGTGACGCTCGACCCCGACATCACGGTGGAGGCGTTCGCCGACATCGACGGCATGGCCGAAACGGTCGACCGCGGCGGGGAGGGCTACTAGCCCGCGGCGAAGCGCTGCGGCGCCGGTTCGCCGGCGTCGCAGCATGCGGCGTTGTGGCGTGCGGGGGAAGGGGAGGTTCGTGCTGTACCTTGCTTGGAGAAACGTCGTGCGGCGCCTGGGACAGTCCACCGTGACGGCCCTCATCATAGCGGTGGTCACGTGCGTGGTGGCCGCGTCGGTGGTGGTCGTCGTCTCGCTCGAGCGCAGCGTGTCCTTGTCGCGGGAGCGCCTGGGCGCCGACGTCATGGTGCTTCCCGTGGGGGCGTCGTCCAGCGCGTCGGAAGTGCTGTTCACTGCGCAGCCAGTCAACGTGTACCTGCCTGACGAGACGGGCTCCGCCGTGGCGGGCGTGGACGGCGTGGCGCAGGCGACGCCGCAGTTCTTCACGCAGACCGTGAACGAGAGCTGCTGCTCGGTGGTGGGCGTCACGCGCATCGTGGGCATCGACGCGGCGACCGACTTCGTGCTGAAGCCGTGGGTTCAGGGCGGCGGTGCCATCGACCTGGGGCCCGACGGCATTCTGGTGGGGGCCAAGGCCCCGGCCATCGAAGGGGACCAGGTGTCCATCCTGGGCTCGGTGTTCCACGTGGCAGGCACGTTGGAAGAGACGGGCACCAGCATGGACGAGACCATCTTCATGGACATGGGGGCCGCGCGCACCATCGCTTCCGGCAGCCCGTACCTTCAAGGCGTATGGGACGGCAAGGACCCGTTCGCGTCCGTGTCGTGCGTCATGGTCAAGGCCGAGCAAGGCTCCGACGCGTCCCAGCTGGCGGAATCCATCATGGCCTTGTGCCCCGGCACGGTGGCCGTGGTGGCGTCCGAAGTGGTGGCCGGCGCGTCGGCGCAGCTTTCGGCCGTGGAGGTCCTTTGCGCCGCGTTGCTGGGAGCCTTGGTGGTGGTGGCGGCGCTTGCCCTGGCCGGCCGGTTCTCGGCGCTGGTCTCCTCCCGCATGACGGAGTGGGGGCTCATGCGCACGCTGGGCGTGGGCGTGCGCGGCGTGCTTGCCAGCATGCTGTGCGAAGTGGCCCTCGTGGCGCTTGCGGGCGCGATCGTGGGCGTGGCGTGCGCCTTTGTGGCAGCCACGGCGGCCGTGGGGCTTCTCCACGGCACCTTCGCACTGCCGGGCGCGGCCCCTTCCGCCGGCGCCTACGTTGCTGCGGCGCTGGCTGGCATTGCGTTTTCCCTGGTTCTGAGCGCGCTTGCCGTGGCGTATCCGGTTGCGAAGGTGGTGCGCAGCGACCCGCAGGAGACGCTGGCGAAGGGGGGCCTGTGATGGAGGCGCTCATGGAGCTGTCCGGCGTGACGAAGATGTTCCGGTCCGAGCCACCCGTCCGCCCGCTCGACGGGTTGGACCTGCGCGTCGGCGCAGGCGAGGTGGTGGCGGTCACCGGCGTGTCCGGCAAGGGCAAGTCGACGCTGCTCAACGTCATGGGCGGCCTGTTGCGGCCCGATGAGGGGTCGGTCCTGTTCAAGGGCGAGGACGTGTGCCGCGCCTCGGCCGGCCGCCTGGACGCGCTGCACCGCCAGGGCGTCGGCTTCGTCTTCCAGAGCCCGTATCTGTTCCAGGCGTTGACCGCGCGCGAGAACCTGGTGTTCGCGCGCAAGGCGGCACGCGCCCGCGCCGACGAGGAACGGGTGGACGACATGCTGGAGCGGTTCGGCCTGGCCGACCGCGCCGACCATCTGCCGTGCGAGCTGTCCGTGGGGCAGAAGCGCAGGCTGGTGGTGGTGCGCACCTTGCTGGCCGACCACGAGGTCATCCTGGCCGACGAGCCGACGAACGACCTGGACGAGGCCTGGTCGGACTTCGTGTTCGGGCAGTTCAAGGATTTCGCCGCAACGGGAGGGCGCGCGGTGGTCGTGGTGACGCACGACCAGGGGTACGCGCGCCTGGCCGACACGGTCTACGAACTGGACGGGGGCGTGCTGCACGACGCTGACGCACGGGCGTGAGACGGACGCGGCGCCCGCGCCGAGACGAGGCCCGTCGCGCCGCCTGCGCCAACGCATGCGAAGAAAGAGGAAGGGGTTGCGCATGATCTCGCGCAGGAGGTTCGTGCACCTGGCGGGCACCGCCCTTGCGGGCATGGCCGCAGGCTCGCTTGCGGGCTGCGGCTCCGCCCAAGGCGGCCCGACTGCCAAAGAGAAGCCGCCGAAGGAAGCACAGGCTCCTCAGGAGGCGGCGCCCGCCGCGCCCGCGCAGGCGCGTCCGCTTCGGGCGGGCATGGCATGCGTGGCGGAGTACGCAGGCAACACGCTGGCCGTGGTGGACCTTGCCGCGGGAACCGTGGTGGAGCGCCTGCCCGTGGGGCAGAACCCCGCGTCTTTGGCCTGGGGAGCCGGCACCGTTTTCGTGGGAAGCTCGGGCGGGGGCGAGCTGTGGATGGTTCCGCGTGCCGACGCGACGCAGGCCCGCGCGGTGGCCGCCGGCAACCAGCCGCTGGGACTCTGCTTCGACGCGGCGCGCGGCCGCGTGTATGCGGCCGACTACTTTCTGGGCTGCATCCACGTGATCGATGCTGCGCTCGGATCCGTGGTCGGCGTGATGGGTCTTTCTCCCGTGGGCTTCCACAATCGCACCGATCCCCCCGAATGCTGCCGCATCGAGCCCGGCGCGGGCAGAAGGCCCGTGTCGTTGGCCCTTTCGCCCGAAGGCGACCTGTTGTACTGCGCCAACTACGGGACCTACGACGTGGCCCGCATCGACCTGGCGACGGGAGCGGAGCGGGAGGCCTTCGACGGCGTGGTGGGCCCGCGGACGGCGCTCGTTGCGCATGGCGGCGCGCACCTTCTGCTCGCCGGCGTCGGAGGCGAAGAGGAACAGCGGGTGGAGTGCCTGTACGTCGTGGACCGCCAGAGCGGCGCGCGCGTGCGCGAGGTGCCGGTGGGTCCAGGGGTGGCCGGCGTCTGCCAGACGCCGGACGGAAAGGCCGTGCTTGCGCTTTCCCGCAACGAGGGCGTCCTGGTCGCGCTCGACGCGGTCACGTGGGAGGAACGTGGCCGCTGCACGCTCTCGCTGGGGACGGATTCGCTGGCGCTTGCTCCCGACGGCTCCCATGTCTGCGTGGCGAACAGCGCGACGGGCGTCCTTGCGGTGGTGAACGCGGAAACGCTCGAGGTGGAACAGCGGATCGGAGGGCTGGCCGGTCCGAAGGACGTGCTGGTGGTGCCGGATTGACGAGGTGGTGCCGGATTGACGGATGCGCGCCAAGGCCGGCCCGTAGCCGGTCCGGCAAGGCGGGCCGGCCGGCTGCCGGCGTCCCGGCCTCGCGCTCGGTGCGAAAGGGCGGCAGAGAGTGGAAAGGGAAGAAAGGGGAACGACATGGACCAGAGGCGAAACGCGGCAAGGCTCCTGCTGGTGGGAAACGTGGTCTCGGCGGCGTGCGCCGTGCTGGTGCTGGGAGCGGTGTTCGTCTGGGCGCCGCCTTGCCAAGGGCTGCTCGAGCTCGCGAACGGCAACCTGGTGCCGATGCGCTGCGTCTACACCGGAAAGGCAGCCGCGCTCCTGGCGTTGCTCTTGTTGGTGACCTGCGCCGCGTCTGCGGCCACGAAGCGTCCGTTCACCGCCGTTGTGGTCGGGCTTTCCGTGGCCCTGGCGCTGCTCGGCTTCGAGACGCCCGCGACCATCGGGGTGTGCAAGTCTGCAGGCATGGCGTGCGGTGCGACGGCGGTTTGGCTTGCGGCCTGCGGCGGCGTGTCGACCGTGTCGGCGCTGGCGGTCTTTTTTGCGGGCGGTCAACGCAAGCGGGTGCGACCGTAGAGCCGTCCCATCCTTCTCTCGGGCCCGAAGGGCTTGCACTATGATACAATGACCGTGGTATCGCGAGCGTCTGGCCGCGGAAACGGAAGCCCGTTGCGGCAGGTGCCCGCCTCCGCTCACGTGGGGACCTACGGGTGCCTCGAAAGGAAGGAGCGCGCATGGCGAAGGAGAACAGCGTCATAGATTGGGAGAAGTACGGCGTGCTACTGAAGGCGGCGCGCGTGGCGAACGGCTTCACGCGCGGGCTGTCGCTGTGCAAGGAGGTGGAGGAGAAGACCGGCATGAAGGTGTCGGAGCGCACCATCTATGCGCTCGAGGACGCCAGCCGCGCCCCCTCCGCCGACATCTTCCTGGCCCTTCAGCAGGTGCTGCCCGAGCTGCGCGACCCGGAATACCTGAAGCCGGCGTTTCGCCGCAACGACATCGACGTCATGCTGGTGAGCTTCTAGCATCTTCTCGCCGGTCGCGCCGCATCCGGCCTGAATGCGCGTCCCCTGCGTCCTGCGCGTTCAGGCCGCGCCATGCTCGGGCGCGCTCGGAATCCGGCCCCGGCTCCGTCACCCCCAGCGTCCGCTCCCGCCGTTTCTGGTGATGCTGTCGCCCCAGTGTCCACTGCGCGCGGTGCTTCTGGAAAAAGGTTGCAGTTCGCAGGCGGCTTGCGGGCTTCGGCTACAATGGCGAACCGTTATGATTGAAATCCTCGACGGCATCGACGCGTTCGTGTGGGGCCCGGCCATGATCGGGCTCCTTTTGGGCACGCACGTGTTTCTCACGTTCAAGACCGGCTTCATCCAGCGCAAGCTGCCGGCCGCCATCCGCATGTCCTTCAAGAAGGACCCCCAAGGGGAGGGCGACATATCGAACTTCGGCGCGCTGGCCACGGCGCTGGCGGCCACCATCGGCACGGGTTCCATCGTGGGCGTGGCGACGGCCATCCTGGCGGGAGGGCCAGGCGCGGTGTTCTGGATGTGGATCACCGGCGTGTTCGGCATCGCCACCAAGTACGTGGAGGTGTTCGCGTCGGTGAAGTACCGCGTGCGCGACCATGCGGGCACCATGCTCGGCGGCGCCATGTACGTGTGGGAGCGCGGCTTCAAGCGGGCGGACGGGTCGACCCCCTGGTGGGCGAAGACGGGGGCCGCCGCGTTCGCGGCGTTCGCCGTGGTGGCCACCGTGGGCACGGGGTCGGCCGTGCAGGCGTCCGCCATGACGGGCATCATCGCCGCGAACGCCCCCGGCGTGCCCGTGTGGCTCATCGGCATCGTGATCGTGGTGCTGGTGGCGGTCGTCATCTTCGGGGGCGTGAAGACCATCGCTGCCGTGTGCGAGCGGCTGGTGCCCGTCATGGCCGTGGCCTATGCCGGCGGCTGCATCGTCATCCTGGCGCTCAACGCGTCGGTGCTGGGGGAGGCCATCGGCCTCATCTTCGAGACCGCCTTCACGGGCAAGGCGGCGTTCGGCGGCGCCGTGGGAAGCGGCGTCATGACGGCCCTGCAGTTCGGCTGCGCGCGCGGCCTGTTCTCCAACGAGTCGGGCCTGGGCTCGGCGCCCATCGTGGCCGCGGCGGCCAAGACGCGCAACCCGGCCGAGCAGGCGCTCGTCGCCATGACCGGCACGTTCTGGTCCACGGTGGTCATCTGCGCGCTCACCGGCATCGTGCTGGTGTCCACCATGATCGCGAACCCCGGCATCCAGGCCGACGTGCTGGCGAACCCGACGTTCTACACGGGCGCGGAGCTGGCCAGCGCCGCCTTCGCGAACATCCCGTTCATCGGCACGCCCATCCTGGTGGTGGGCATGGTGGCGTTCTCGTACTCCACCATCCTGGGCTGGTCGTACTACGGCAACCGCTGTGCCGCCTACCTGTTCGGCAAACGCGGCGTACGGCCGTACCAGGTGGTCTACGTGGCCGTGGCGTTTCTGGGCGCCATCGGCGTGGGCAACGTGGTGTGGACGGTGTCGGACATCGGCAACGCGCTCATGGCCGTGCCCAACATCGTGGCCATCCTGCTTCTGTCGGGCGTGGTCGCGCGCGAGACGCGGCACTACGTCTACGACGGCCACCTGGACGAGGTGGACGAGACGCCCATACCCCTGGTGGAAAGCAAGTAGCGCCAGCGGCCCCGGCAGGGCGGGTGGCGAACCTGCGGACAGGTGGCAGCTGCCCGGCGCCGGGCGATGTCCTGGCAAGGGCGAGCCCGCGGCCTGCCCTTGCCCTCCCAGGCAGGCTGTGCTGCGGCTTCGTTCGGCGCTGGCGGCTTCCTTCGGCCTGGCGTGCGCCTTTGCTCCCTCCCGCACCGTCCGTTCGCTGATAATTTCGCTTTTAATGACCGCCCAGGGCTTGCCTGCACCCTATAATCCAGCTACTTTAGCGTGCAAAAGCGAGGAGAGTGGGGCACATGGATATCGTGCAGATCATCAACGATATCGACGCGTTCGTCTGGGGACCGCCGATGATCGTGATCCTTCTGGGGTCGCACCTGTTTCTGACCATCCGCACCGGCTTCATCCAGCGCAAGCTGCCGACGGCCATCAAGCTGTCGGTGACGAAGGACCCGGACGCGCCGGGCGACATCAGCCAGTTCGGGGCCCTCACCACGGCGCTTTCGGCCACCATCGGCACGGGCAACATCGTGGGCGTGGGCACCGCCGTGCTGGCGGGCGGCCCAGGCGCCATCCTGTGGATGTGGCTCACGGGCGTGTTCGGCATGGCGACCAAGTACGCCGAGACGTTCGCCGCGGTGAAGTACCGCGTGAAGGACCACAACGGCAACATGCTGGGAGGCGCCATGTACGCCTGGCGCCGCGCGTTCGAGAAGAACGGCAAGGTGCCATGGTACGGCCTTGTGGGCGGCGGCGCGTTCGCGCTGTTCGCAGCCATCGCTTCGTTCGGCATCGGGTCGGCCGTGCAGTCCAGCGCCATGACCGGCATCATCGTCGCCAACGCGCCCGGCGTGCCCCCGTGGGGCATCGGTCTCGCCATCGTGATCATGGTGTCGCTCGTCATCTTCGGCGGCATCAAGATCATCTCGAAGGTGTGCGAGAAGCTGGTGCCGTTCATGGCCATCGCCTACGCATGGGGCTGCATCGTCATCATTGGGCTGAACTGGGAATACGTGTGGCCGGCCATCTCTCTTATCTTCGAGTGCGCCTTCACGCCGAAGGCCGCGTTCGGCGGGGCCGTGGGTGCGGGTCTCATGATGGCGCTGCAGTTCGGCTGCGCGCGCGGCCTGTTCTCCAACGAGTCGGGCCTCGGCTCGGCGCCCATCGTGGCTTCGGCGGCCTCCACGCGCAACCCGGCACGCCAGGCGCTCGTGTCCATGACGGGCACCTTCTGGGACACGGTGGTCATCTGCGCGCTCACGGGCATCGTGCTGGTGTCCACCATGTTGGCGAACCCGGGCATCATGGAAAGCGGCCAGATCACTGCCGGTGCCGAACTGACCAGCGCCGCGTTCTCGTCGATTCCCTACATCGGCACGCCCATCCTGGTCATCGGCATGATCCTCTTCGCGTACACCACCATCCTCGGTTGGTCGTATTACGGCAACCGTTGCGTCACCTACCTGTTCGGCAAGCATGCCATCCGTCCGTACCAGGTGCTCTACGTGTGCATCGCGTTTCTGGGCGCCATCGGCGTGGGCGACGTCGTGTGGACCGTTTCCGACATCACCAATGCCCTCATGGCCGTGCCCAACATCATCGTGGTGCTGCTGCTGTCGGGCATGATCGCCCGCGAGACGAAGCACTACGTCTACGACCACAACCTCGAAGAGTCCGACGAGACGCCCATCCCCGTGCTGGAGTCGAAGTAGGGTCTGCGGTCTTTGGCCAGGCGCGCGGAGGACGTGCGTGCGGCGTATGGCATGCGAGGGCGCGCATCAGGCGCGCGGGGAGGCGGGATCCCGGCACATTTCGGCCGATTTCTGCATGTGTCGGGGCCTTCGATGGCCGGAAATCGTTCGGTGTCTGCAAAATGCCAGGTCAGGTTTTTCTTCGAGTGTGTTTGCTCTTGGGCGATGTCAGGAATCGGTGAAAATGTAGCGGCGTGCCCCGGTATCCGGGGCTCGGAGGCGGCGTGCCGTATAATGAGGCCATGGAAACGATCGCGATCATAGGGGGCGGCGCGGCAGGGCTCGCGGCCGCCGTGGCGGCGGCGCGGGCAACCGGGGCCGCGCAGGGCGTTGCGCCTGCAAGGGCGGCAGGAGCCATGCAAGACGTTGTGCCCGCGCGGGCGACGCGTGGCGAAAAGACATCCGAAGATCGGATGCCCGGAGTTTCAGCTGCGCCTGCGCGAGAGGCGCATGGCGGCATCGAGGTCGTCGTGTTCGAGGCCGACGAGCGCGTGGGACGCTCCATCCTGGCGACGGGCAACGGGCGGTGCAACTTCTCGAACGCGCACGTGGAAGCCGGGTGCTATCGCAATGCGGCGTTCGTGGCGGCCGCCTTCGGGGCGCTTGAGGCATGCTGCGTCAGACAAGGCCATGCCGCCGCTTCCGATGACACGGGCGTGTCTGCCACCCTCGAAGGCGTGGGCATGGCGGGCTTTTCCGGCGGCGCGGACGAAGGGGCATGCGGGGGCTCGGTCGGTTGCGCTTCCGGCGGCGTAGGCGCGTGCTCGTGCCCATGCGCGGGCGACCCGGTGCACGCGTTCTTCGCAGAATTGGGGCTCATGTGGCGCGAGGAGGGCGAGGGGCGGCTCTACCCGCTCGCCAACAAGGCTTCGAGCGTGTTGGACGTGCTGCGCGCCGCGCTTGCGCGCTGGGGCGTGCGGACGGCGTGCGAACGCCGGGCGACGCGCATCGACGCGCCCGAGCGTCCGGACGGGCGCTACCACGTGCGCTTCGCCGACGGGTCGGTCGCGCATGCCCGCTCCGTGATCGTGGCAACGGGCGGCCGCACGGCGCGCGACCTGCTTCCCGGCGGGCTTCCGTTCGTCGGGCAGCGTTCTGTGCTGGGCCCTCTGCGCACCGATCCAACTTTGACGAAGCCGCTGAACAACATCCGCGTGCGGTGCGCCTCAACGCTCGTCGGGCCCGATGGCGCGCCCAAGGCGGCGGAAACGGGCGAGGTGCTGTTCCGCGACTACGGCGTGTCGGGCATCGCGGTGTTCAACCTGTCGCGGTTCGCCGAGCCGGGCGACCTGCTGCTTCTCGACCTGCTGCCGCAGCTTGAGGGGCGTGCATGCGAAAGCGAGCTGCGGGCGCGCTATGGCAGGTTGGGCGCGCCGACGGGCGAAGAACTGCTCACGGGCGTGCTGCTTCCCGCGGTGGCGCGCGCGGCGTGCAAGCAGGCGGGGCTGCGCGCCGAGTCGCCTCTCGGCCGCGACGACGTTCCCGCGCTCGCCCGCGCGCTCAAGGCCTTTCCGCTCGAGGTGCGCGGCGTGGGTGACGCGCGGCAGTGCCAGGTGACGCGCGGCGGTTTCGCCGTGGAGGCGTTCGACCCGGCCACAATGGAAGCGCGGGCGTTGCCGGGACTGTTCGTGGTGGGCGAGGCGCTCGACGTGGACGCTCCCTGCGGAGGCCACAACCTGCATTGGGCGTGGGCGAGCGGCCTTTTGGCCGGCGCCGCGGCGGCCAAGCGGCTGGCTGCAGGAACCGTCTTGCGCCATGGCGCAGGTGCGGTCACTTGCCATGCTGCGCGCCACGCCGATGTGCAGGATGGCGAAAACGCCGTCGGGCGCCATGCCGCAGTCGATTCTACCGCCTCTGAATACGGTTCCGCGCAGAGGGAGGGAACGCGGCCGTGATCGAGCTTTCCAACGTGGCCTTGCCGCTCGACGCAGGCCTGCCTGACGGCGCCGCGCTCGTGCGCCAGGCCGCCGCCCAGGCGCTCGGCGTGAGGTGCGGGAGCGTGGCCGACGTGCGCGTGCTCAAGCGCAGCGTGGACGCGCGCAAGAAGGGCGACGTGCATTTCGTGGCGACGCTCGCCGTGGCCTTGGCCGACGAGGCACAGGAGGAGCGGCTGCTGGCCGCGCCGGGCGCGCTTGCGCGGGGCGTGCGGGCGCGTCCCTGCCGCCCGCCCGCGCCGCTTTCCGTGCCCGATCTGGCCATCGTGGCGTCGCAGGCGGGCGAGCCGCGCCCCGTGGTGGTGGGCGCGGGGCCGGCCGGGCTGTTCTGTGCGCTGTACCTGGCGGAAGCCGGGCTGCGGCCGCTCGTGGTCGAGCGAGGCGCGTGCGTGGAGGAGCGCGCCGCTGCCGTGGCCGCGTTCGAGGCGGGCGCCCCGCTCGACCCGCACACGAACGTGCAGTTCGGCGAAGGGGGCGCGGGCGCCTTTTCCGACGGCAAGCTGACCACGGGGACGAAGAGCCCGCACACGCGCCACGTGCTGGAGGCGTTCGTGCATGCGGGCGCGCCGGAGGAAATACTGTGGCAGGCGAAGCCCCACATCGGCACCGACCTGCTGCCGGGCGTGGTGCGCGCCTTGCGCGAGCGCATCGTCGCCGCCGGCGGCGACGTGCGCTTCCATACGCAGCTCGTCGGCCTGCGTTTCGAGGACGGCATGCTGGCGGCCGTGGACCTGCAGGACGTGCGCAGCGGCGCGGCCGAACGCCTTGCCGCACGGCGCGCGGTGCTTGCCTGCGGGCATTCGGCGCGCGACACGTTCGAGCTCGTGCGCGCGGCGGGGCTCGTGATGGAACGCAAGCCGTTCTCGGTCGGCGTGCGCATCGAGCATCCGCAACGTCAGGTGGACCAGGCGCAGTACGGAAGGGCCGCACGGCATCCGGCGCTCGGCGCGGCCGACTACCGGCTGGCCGTCCACCTGCCGGACGGGCGCGGCGTCTACACGTTCTGCATGTGCCCAGGCGGCACGGTGGTCGCCGCCTCCAGCGAAGAGGACGGCGTGTGCACGAACGGCATGAGCCGTTTCGCGCGCGACGGCGAAAACGCCAACAGCGCCCTGCTGGTGGACGTGCGGCCCGACGACTTGGAAGGCGACGACGTGCTGGCGGGCGTCGCGTTCCAGCGCTGCCTGGAGCGCGCCGCGTACCAAGTGGCACGCGAGGCCGGTGGCGCGGCATACGCGGCTCCCGCCCAGACGGTCGGCGACTTCGTGGCGGGGCGCGCGGGCACGCCGAGCCCGACGGTGCGTCCCACCTATCCGCGTGGCGTTGCCTGGTGCGACCTGCGGGAGTGCTTGCCGCCGTTCGTGTCCGACGCGCTAACTGCCGCGTTGCCCCTGCTCGACGCCAAGCTGCGCGGGTTCGCCGACGCCGACGCCGTCATGACGGGCGTGGAGACGCGCAGTTCCAGCCCCGTGCGTATCGTGCGTGACGGGCAATTCCAGGCCCGCCTGGAGGCATCGCGCGTGTCAGGCGCGGAACAGGGCGAGGGAGCCGCCACGGAAGGTGCGCCTGCCGCGCCTGCCGCGATGCGTGCCGTGCAGGGAAGCGGCCTCTATCCCTGCGGCGAGGGGGCCGGCTATGCGGGCGGCATCATGAGCGCTGCCGTGGACGGCCTGCGCGTGGCGGAAGCGATCGCAAGCGCTGTGGCCGAAGCGGACCCGTATCCCTCCGGCCAAGCCTGACGGCGCCACGCCCGCGTGGCCGTTGCGTCCGCGCGTGCCGTTGCGCCTAGGGGAAGCCGTCCTTGGACATGCGTACCAGGCGTGGCCGTCGTGTCCGCGCGCCGCACCGTCCGCGCGCCGGGCCAGGCGCACCTGCGCGCCTACGCGTCGCCGAGCTCGCGCTCCCAGTCGAAGTCGGACGGCGGGGCGGTCGGCAGGCCGCCTTCGCCGCCTTCGCCCTCGCGGCCATCCCACAGGCAGGCCTCCAGGTCCACATGGTCGTTGTCCGCGAACGTCACGCCTTCCTCTTCCAGCATGGCGCGCTGCTCGTCGGGCCCGCCGAACGCGAAGCCCTTGCACAGCCCGCCGTCCTTGAAGACGACGCGATGGCAGGGCGTGCAGCCGGGTCCGGTGCCGGGCTCGGGGTTGCCGCGCAGGGCGTAGCCGACGTAGCGCGCCGACCGCGGCGATCCGATCATGCGGGCGATCTGCCCATACGTGGCCACCTTGCCGCGCGGCACATGCCGCACGACGGCGAACACCTTCTCGGAAAACGCACCCATCACAGCGGCCTTTTCGCCAAGGAGGCCAGCTCGTCGCTTCGCTGCAGCACGAAGGCGTTCCCTTCGGCGCCTTGGTGGGGAAGCAGGCAGGCGGAACAGTCCTTCACGCCGGAGGGCGTGTACGTGAAGTCGCCGCCGCACGCCTCCCCCAAGGGATACAGGGGGCAGAAGCAGAAAAGGCAGTTGAACCGTTCGGGATCCTGCGTCTCGTGGCAGGGAAAGTGGGGGCAGGCCGTATGGGCGAAGAAGGGGAAGTCTACGTGGGACGCCCCTTCATGCACGGCGCTCCGGTCCGGTGTGGCCATGGCGGCGTCCCTGGCATCGGTCGCCAGAGGCACCTCTTCGCGCGTGCGCCGGTCCTGTGCGGGTTCTGTGGCCAGGGCGTCGTGCCCGGCCTTTTCGACAGGTTCTGCCATCGGTCCTCCTTTCGCTTGAGGTCAGTCTAGCGCAATGCGGGGCGTCGCGAAACTTCGCATGCGGCTTCTCTCCGGGCGCGTCCCTTCCCCTCGATGCCCTGCCTGTCGAAATGACCGTGACGTCCCTGCGTTTCAAACCGTAAGACGATGCGTGCTACGCCAATTCGGACGGATTTAGTACCGGCAGTCCCATGGCGGCTGGCGGAACCATGCTATACTTCATCGACAAATGGCAGAGATGGTTGTGTCGGAGACGGCACGGGCGGGGGCGCGGATCGTGCCTGCCTGGGGGAATGCGGGTGCGAATCCCGCGCTATGCCAGTAACCGTGAACGCCGATGGCCGGAGAACCTCGCAGGCATGCGAACCGGCCGCCAAGGCAAAGTCGGAGCACCCATCCATCGCGTCAAGCCCTGGAAAGAGAGGTTCCGACCCATGATCGGTTCCAAGTCTGCGCGTCTTGAGAGGCGCGGCGCCCGCGTGAAGCCGGGCGCTTCGGCGGTCGCTGCAGCCGCCGCCTTCCCCCAGAGACTCCTGTCGCTGTTCATGGCGGCCGCGCTGGCCGTCTCGCTGGTCCCCAGCGCAGCCTGGGCCCAGGAAAGCGGCACGTCCGCGCCCGCGCAAGCCGGCGCCGGCGGCGCCGCGTCCCCGGACGTCCCCGATCCCTCGCCGGAAGCGGGCGCGCAGGAGGAAGGCCCGGGCTCGCAGGCGTCCGACGACGCGAGCTCCAGCGGCTCCGAGGACCCGGCGCCTTCGCCGGCCCCCTCGCCGTCGGGCGACGCCACCGCCTCCCCCTCGTCGGCCGTCGCTCCAGGCCCCTCTTCCGAAGGAGGCACGTCTTCCCAGGCGCCCGCACAGGGCCGGCAGGGCGCGCCCGCCACCCCCTCGGCCGCGCCGCGCGACGCGGTGCAGCTTTCCGGCGTGGAACTGGCGAAGCCAAGTTCCTTCGAGCTGGGCACCAAGCTGGAGGCGAAGGCCTACACGGGGCCGTCCTACGCGCTGACGTACGTGACCGAGGGCGTCACGTACACGTGGAAGTACGCGGTGACGACCAGCCCGTCTTACGGAACGGAATGGACCGAGATAGAGGGCGAGACGGGCAGCACCTTCACGGTCGATGACGAGAAATACCTGGGCGCCTGCATCACGGTGTCCGCCACCGCGGGCGGCAGCACGGTCGACTTCAGCTCCAGCTACCCGTACGGCTACGGGCCGTTCAAGCCCAAGGGAGCGGTCGACATCTACTCCGCCTCGCTGTCCAACGGCGAGACCAGCACGTACGTGTTCGCCGTCGGCGACACGGTGACGGCGCAGGCCAAGGAAAAGGGCGCAACGGACCCCATCGACGCGGACAAGCTCGCCTACCAGTGGCAGGCGAGCACGGACAACGCCGCGTTCTCCGCCATCCCGGGAGCGACCGACGCCAGTCTGGTGCTGGACGAGGGCTACGCAGACCGCTACGTCAGATGCGTCCTGACCGCCAAGGTGGGGGACAGCACCTACACCACGCGGGCCACGAACAGGATCGCGGCTGCCGGCTCCGTCAACGTGACCTCGGTCACGCTCGACAAGAGCGGCAAGGTGTCGCCGGGCGACGTGCTCACGGCCACGGCGAAGGTCGGCTCGCAGGACGTCACCGCATCGGACAAGGTCACGTGGTCGTGGTACTGCGGCGACAGCGCATACACGACCGAAACGCTCGTCACAGGAGCCACCGGCAACACGTTCGAAGTGACGGACGACCTGGTGGGCCGCTACCTTGAGGCGCGCGCGGACGGCGGCTTCGGGGAAGAGGATTCTTCCGCCGCAGGCCCCGTGGTCAAGGCGGGTTCGGTGGAGCTGTACAAGGTGGAGGCTTCGGGCTCGGCGCGCGTCGGCTCCACGCTGACGGCCAAGGCCTACACGAGTTCGAGCGAAGTCGTGTCCGACCAGGACGTCGTCGACTACCAGTGGCAGTACGCCGAAACCAACACCACCAGCGACGGCGCTTTCAAGGACATCCCGGGAGCCACCGGGAAGACCTACGTCGTCGGCGACGCCATCGACGGCACGTCTTCGTTGGGGAAGTACCTGCGCGTGAAGGCCACGAGCGACGGCAGCGTCGTGAGCACGAAGAAGCCCTCCTACTACGGCACGACGGACGTCGACCCGCTTGGCCCCGTCATGCTGCCCGGCGCCTACGAGCTCTCGTCGGTCGCGCTGTCCTCGTCGGGCCAGGGCATGCAGGCAGGCAATGCCATCACCCCCAAAGCCCAGGTCAAAGAAGGCTACGGCGAAAGCGACGTGCCGTCCGACGCCAAGGTGACCTATACCTGGTGGGTGCGCGACGACGCGCAAGGGATCTTCCGGCAGCTTTCCGAAGGCGTGGCCGCCGACGGGACACTCACGCTCGGCGAGGCGTTGGTGGGCAAGCAGGTCAAGGTGTCCGCGAACGCGCTCGTGGAGGGCAACAGCCCCGAAAGCGGCACCTACACGGTGCTGGCAAAGGGGGAGTACGACCTGCTGCGCGCGACGCTCTCTCCCAGTTCTGGCGACCTGTTCACCGGCGACGAGCTGTCCGCTTCCGTGCTGGCGAAACGGCTGGGGAGCACCAGCTACGGCGACGACGTCACGTCCGACGTGGCGGTGTCCTGGTCGGTGGCCGACGCGAAGGACGGCACGTTCGTGCCGCTTGCCTCCGCCACGGGAACGACGATCGTCCTGCCGCCCGAGGCGGCGGGCAAGTTCGTGAAGGCCACCGCGACGAGCGGCTCGTCGGTCGTGGAAGCGGTCACCTCCACGGCCGTCGTGGACGCCGCCTCGCTCGAAGGCGCCGCGAAGAGGCTCGATGCGGCCTCGTTCCGCCCGAACCCGGAATACGGAACCGACACGAACATGAACGCCCTGATGGAAGCCAAGCTTGCCGAACTGGGGTACGACGACGTCGCGGTCAGCACCGCGTCCGCCACGCCGACGTCCACCAACGAGCAGGTCTTTGTGGGCGTGTCCGCCGCCGCGGACGAAACGAACGGCGCCATCACCTACTGCTTCGTGGATCCTGACAGCCTGAACGGCTCCTCTGTGAACTACACGACCGCGCGCCAGTTCAAGTACACGTTCGTGCTCGAGCGCGGAGGGGAGACGTACGAGTACCAGCCTTGGTACACCGGCACCATCCCGTGGGACGACGCCCGCATGGCCGACCTGCTCTCCCAGAAGGCCGCAGGGCTGGCCCCTCGGTTCGCCGGCGGCGACTCGGCCGATTCGGTCACGCAGGACTTCACGATGCCCCTGAAGCTGGCCGACGCGGACGGCAACGCCAAGTCCTGGACGTCGCTTTCCTGGACTTCGAGCGATCCGGCGGCCGTGCGCGTCACGGGCGGGTCGTGGGGCGACAGCGCCTACACCGGCGCCGTGGTCCGCACGTCGCTCGACCAGAAGGTGACCCTGACGGCCGAGATCGGCTTCTCGGGATACGGGATGCCCGAGGTCACGGCGACCAAAGCGTTCGACGTGGTAGTGAAGAGCGATCCCGAGCAGGTGGCCGAGGCCACGGCGGCGCTGGCGCAGAAGGTGGAAGCCGGATTCGTGCCCGGTGCCGTCCTGGACGCCGAGACCGGCGCCGTGGTCGACGCCGACCACGTGACGGGCGACCTGCGCCTGCCGACGCCCAGCAAGCTGGGCGTGGACGGCAAGGACTACGCCGTGACCTATACGGCATCGTCCGATGCGCTGGTCGTGAACGGCTATGCGGCCAGCGTCTTCCGGCCTCTGCCGGGGCAGGCGGCGACGGACGTCGACCTCGTGGCCACGGTGACCGACAAGGCCAATCCCGAGATCACGGCTTCGAAGTCCCTCTCGTTCTCGGTCGATCCCCTGGATCGCGCGGCCATCGAGGCGGAGGTGGCGCTCATGCAGGCCGCGAAGGCCGGGTATTTCGATGCGCTTGCGAACGGCCAGGCCGCCGATGCGGTCACGACCGACCTGCATGCGTTCCAAAAGGCCTACCTCGACGGGGAGGGCAACCTTGCGTGGGCCTATGACCGCTCGTCGGCCGACGCGGCGGGAGACGGCATCGTGCCGGTGGACCTCGAGGGGTACGACCCCATGGGGTCGGCGGGTTGGCGCCTGTTCAGGTCGAGCCGTCCCGACGTGGTGGCGCACGAGAGCCTGCGCGTGACCCAGCCCGAATACCGCACGGACGTCACGGTGTCCTCGCGCCTTTCCAGCCAGAAGTACGCGCGCTATGCGGACGCCTATGCGGACGACCCGACCTATGGGCCGCTGTTCGCCCAGCTGGCGAACCAGGACGTGACGTGCACGTTCTCGGTCGAAGGCACCGCCGGGCAGGATGACCCGCACGTCACGGCCACCTGCTCGGTCATCGGCGTGGACGCCCAGGGCGCCGCACAGACGTGGGTGGCGGCGTCCCCCTACACGCTGGACGCCGGCGCCACGGCGGCCGACCTGTCGGAGGCCCTGTTCGCCCAGGCGGGGCTTTCGGCCGACTACGACCCCGACGGCGCCTACGGCTGGGAGCTCAAGACCATCACCTCGCCCTTCGATGCCGGCCAGACGCTTGGCTGGGACGAGGCAACGGGCAGGTACTGGCAGCTGTTCGTCAACGGCCAGCCGGCGAGCACGGGAGCCTCGGGAGTGGTCCTGCAGGCGGGCGACAGCGTAATATGGTGCTATTCGGCCTATGGCGACCCGGCTCCGACGGACCGGCTTTCGGTGACGTGCGAAGTGGTCGGCACCGACGCCTCGGGGGCCTGGGAGACGTGGGCCACGCCGACGACGATGGCGCTCGAGGCGGGATCGACGGCGGCCGACCTGTCGGAGGCCCTGTTCGCCCAGGTGGGCCTCGTGGCCGACACCGGCGTGGGCGACTACGGGTGGTTCCTGAACTCCATCGCCTCGCCCTACGACGGGCGCGTGCTGGGATCGGTGCTGGTGGAGCCTCCGTACACGTACGCGTACTGGCAGCTGTTCGTCAACGGCGAGATGGCGAGCGTAGGTGCCGGCGGCTACACGCTGCAGGCGGGCGACAAGGTAACCTGGTGCTACGGGTCGGACGGCACGCTGCCGGGCCAGGTGGCTGCAACGGCACAGGTCATCGGCATGGATGCGAACGGCAACACGCAGACGTGGGCTTCCGAGGCCACCTATCGGCTGGTAGAGGGCGCCACGGCCGCCGACCTGTTCGAGCAGATGCTGGTGATGACGGGGCTTTCGGCCGACTACGACCCCGACGGCGCATACGGATGGTCCTTGAACACCATCACCTCTCCCTTCGATGGGCGGACGCTCGGCCGGGACGCGGCGACGGGCCAATACTGGCAGCTGTTCGTCAACGGGAAGGCCTCCGAATTCGGTGCTGGCAGCGTCGTGCTCCAGCCAGGCGACGAAGTCGTGTGGTGCTATTCCGCCTACGGCTCGGAGCTGCCCGACCCTGGCGAGGTCGTCATCGTGCCCGATGCCCCGCGCCCCAGCTTCGACGCGGCCTGGTCGGGTTTCGCCGACGGCATGGGGGGCAGTTCGGTCGCAAACCGGCCGACGCCCACCGAGTCGGCCGAGGCGGCCTGGACCTACGACTACCGTGCCGGCCTGCCTGACATGGCGGCCGCGTCCGAACCGGTGATCGTGAACGGACGGGTGTTCCTGGTGGTCACGAACGAGCTGCGCATGATCGACGCGCAGACCGGCGTCCTCTTGTCCACGGCGCCGCTGGGCAGCACGATCAGCTACCAGTGCCGCCCGGTGTACGCCGACGGCCTCGTGGTCGTGCCGGCCGACGACGGCACGCTGACGGCCTTCACGGCCGACACGCTCACGTGCGTGTGGAAGACCGCGCCGCTTCCGACCGACGGCTACACGTCGGGTTACCAGGCGCTCTCCTCGCTCACCGTGAACGGCGGGTGCGTGTACGCGGCCTTCACCATGGTCGGTTCCAGCGGCGCGGGCAAGGTGGGCACGCTTCTGTGCGTGAACCTGGCCGACGGGTCGGTGGCATGGACGCGCACGGACGAGGCCCAGCAAGACGGCGTGTTCGGGTACTACTGGGCGGGCGCCGCGCCGTCGGGCGACGACGTGGTGGTGGGCAACGAGTCCGGCATGGTGAGCCTGGTGGACGGCGCGACGGGCGCGGTGCTCTCGTCGGTGTCGCTCGGCGCCGCCTGCCGTGCGGGCGTCGTGGCGGATGCGTCTTTTGCAGGCCAGGCGTATCTGGCCGTGACGGCCGACGGGACGCTCCACCGCATCGTGAGGAAGGGCGACGCGCTCGCGCTGGACGCATCGGTTTCCTTCGCCGGCAAGTCCACGTCAACGCCTGCGGTCGCCGCAGGCAAGGCCTTCGTCTGCGCGGTAGACGCGGAGGGCTACGGCACGCTCTCGGTCATCGATCTGGCGACCATGGCCGTGGAGCGCACGGTGCGCGGAGGCGCAGGCGAGGCGCAATGCGCGCCGCTCGTGTCGGTGCAGGGCGACGGCAGCGTGTACGCCTACTTCACCTGCAACGGCCTGCCGGGCGGCGTGTACGGTTACCGCCTGGGCGACGATGCGGCGTATGCGCTGTACACGCCTGACGCCGCCCATCAACAGTACTGCATGTCCTCGGTCGCCGTGGACGAGGCGGGCAACCTGTACTACACCAACGACTCGGGCACCCTGTTCGCGTTGGCAGGACGCCCGGGCGCATCCGTGACCTTCGACGCGAACGGGGGATCCTACGTGGCGCCGAGCTACGTGGCCTTGGGATCGCCGGTCGTGCGCCCGGCCGACCCGGTCCGCGCAGGATACCGGTTCGACGGCTGGTACCGGGACAAGGCGTGCACGCAGGCATGGGACTTCTCCACGCCGGTGACCGGCGCCCTCACGCTCTATGCGAAATGGACGGCGAAGGGGGGCGGCTCGGGCGGTTCCGCCGACGACGCGAACGGCGGCGGCTCGGGCGGGTCGAGCGGCGTAAAGCCGCGTCCTGCGGGCACGGTGGCGCCGGGGCATGCCCCGCTCGTGCAGCTTGCCGCCGATCAACAGGCGGCTGAGGACGGGCAGGCGGTCGCGGAGGAGGCCGCCGGCAAGGAAGCCGGCGGCTCCGACGGCACGTCCGCCTTGGGAAGCGGGCGCGACCGCGGCGTGGGGGACAGGTCGACGGGCGGCGGGGCGAACGCTCCCGGAGGGGCGAACCCCTGGGCGGCCGGCGGCCTGGCGCTGGGCGTCGTTGGCCTGGCGGGCGCAGGGGCCTACCTGCTGCGGGCGCGGCATGCCGGCACGCCGAAAGACGAGAGGAAGGCATGAGCATGGCGAACGAAACGAACGCGCCCCGTCCCGACGGGCGCATCGCGCCCGGCACGCCGGAGCCCGAGGCTCCGCATGCGGCCGCGGGGGACACGGCGCCGGATGCACGTGCGGCCGTGGGGGACACGGCGCCGGATGCGCGTGCGGCCGTGGGGGACACGGCGCCGGATGCGCGTGCGGCCGCGAAGGATGCGCCGGCACCGGACGAGCGCATCGCGCCTGGCGAGGCGCCGCCCGCCGCGGCTCCGCGCGCGTCCTCTCCCTTGAAGCGCGGGCAGAAGCTGACCGCGGCTGCCGTGGCCGTGCTCTCGGTGGCGGTCATCGGCGTGTCGGCCTGGTTCCTGCTGCAGCCGGGGCAGGAGGGCGCCGCACACGGGCCAGCCGCGGCAGCGCAGCCCGTCCAGGAAGATGCGGAAAAGGGCGCGGAAGAAGCGCAGCAAGCCCCCGATGCGGGCTCCGCAGACCCCGCATCTCCCAGAGAGGACGCTGCCGCAGGCGCGGCTTCCGACGAGGGGGCGGGAGACTCCTCCGCCGCAGGCGGTGCGCCCGCACCCTCCGGCACGCCGTCGTCGGAAGCCGGAGCGTCGGGCAGCGCCGCGGGAGGCGGTTCGGGCTCCTCGGCCGGCGGGTCGAGCGCTGCTCCCGCGCCGCCCGTGCGTCAGGACACGGTCACGGTGTCGGTCACGGTGTCGAGCGACGAGGCAGGCGGCTCGGTGTCGGGCAGCGCACGCCCCACCTTCGAGCGTGGGGCGACGGTCTACGACGCCTTGTGCGCCACCGGGTTGTCGGTCAACGCCTCGACCAGCCCCCTTGGCATTTACGTGGAGGCCATCGGCGGCCTGGCGCAGAAGGACAAGGGCGAGAACAGCGGCTGGAAGTACTACGTCAACGGCGTGGAAGGCAGCGTTTCGTGCGGCAACTACGAACTTGAGGACGGCGACGTCGTGGAGTGGAGGTACCGCATCGACGGGGTGGCGTTCGGGTGAGCGAGAAGCCCACGGCGTTCGATCGCTACCATCCTGCCGTCGCAGCCGTGTTCTTCGCCTGCGTGCTCGCGTTCTCCATGATGGCGTTCCATCCCGTCTGCGTCGTCGCGTCGCTGCTCGCGGGCTTCGCCTACAGCGTGTATCTGCGCGGGCTAAGGGCCAGCGCGCGCACTGCGCTCTGGCAGTTGCCGCTCGTGCTGGTCATCGCCGCGCTCAACCCGCTCTTCTCCGCGTCCGGGTCCACCGAGCTGTTCCGCATCGGGGTGCGTGCCGTGTACCTGGAAAGCCTCGCGTACGGCGCATGCATGGGCTGCATGCTGGTCTCGGTGATGCTGTGGTTCTCCAACGCCTCGCACGTGCTCACGTCCGACAAGGTCATGGGCCTGTTCGGCAACGCGATGCCCATCATTGCGCTCGTGCTGTCCATGGCCATGCGCCTCGTGCCGCGGTTCGTGCGTCGCGGGGCGGAGATCGAGACGGTGCAGAACGCCTGCGCACGCGTGCGCCCGGCCACCGCGAAGGAGAAGACGGCCTGGCGCATCCGGCTCACCTCGGTACTCATGGGGTGGAGCATGGAGGACTCGCTCGACGTGGCCGACGCGATGCGTGCGCGCGGCTGGGGGGCGGCCGCCCGGCGCACGACGTACCTGCGCCAGCGCTTCCGGGCGCGCGACGGGCGGGCGCTTGCCGTGCTTCTGGCGCTGGCGGCCGCCAGCGCTGCGTTCCTGTGGCCCGTGTGCGCGCAGTTCGCGTTCTATCCGAAGCTGTCCGGTGCGGCCGCCTGGTGGCAGTTCGTCCCCTACGCCGCGCTGTTGTGCGCGCCGTTGTTGATGCAGGCGGGAGAGGAAATCAGATGGATGAAATGACCGCAGGCGGGCAGACGGACTTGGGCTACGAGGCTGTCGCGGAGGACGAAGCCACGGAAGTCGCCGCGGAGGCCGCCTCCGCAAAGGCGGCTGCGAGCGGGCTGGCCGTGGAGGCGCGGGGGCTCGCGTTCTCGTATCCGGGCGGCACGCCGGTGTTCCAGGGGCTGGACTGGCAGGTTCCTGCCGGCGCGTTCCTGCTGATGGTGGGGGCCACCGGCAGCGGCAAGACCACGCTTCTGCGCTCGCTGAAGCCGGAGATCGCGCCGGCGGGGGAGCGCGCAGGCATGCTGCGCGTCTTCGGCACGTCCCTCGACGCCTGGTCGGTGGGCGATTCCGCGGCGGGCATCGGGTACGTGGCCCAGAGCCCGGAAAACCAGCTGGTGTGCGACACGGTGTGGCACGAATTGGCGTTCGGGCTGGAGAACCTGGGCGTGCCGCAGGACGTCATGCACCGGCGCGTGGCCGAGGTGGCGCACTTCTTCGGCATCGAACCGTGGATGCGCCGGGCCACGGCCGACCTTTCGGGCGGGCAGAAGCAGATGGTGAACCTGGCGGGCGTGCTGGCCATGCAGCCGCGTCTGCTGCTGCTCGACGAGCCGACCGCCCAGCTGGATCCCGTGGCCGAAAAGAACTTCCTGCACGCGCTCTTCCGCATCAACCGCGAGTTGGGCATCACCGTGGTGGTGGCCACGCATGCCCCCGAGGCCATGGCCGACTACGCCACGGGCTGCGTGTGCCTGGACGAGGGGCGCATGCGGCCGTTGGCGCTCGAGGAGGTGCGCCGCGGATGGGTGGCGTCTGCGCCCTCTGTCCCGGCGAGCGCCGCGGCCCGCGTGTCCGCGCCTTCCCCTTCCTGCGTGCTCGAAGCGCGCGACGCGTACTTCCGCTACGCCAAGGACGCCGACTGGGTGCTGCGCGGCCTGGACCTCGCCGTCATGCGTGCCGGCATCCATGCGGTGGTGGGGGGCAACGGATGCGGCAAGTCGACGCTCCTGCGGGTCCTCGCCGGTGCGCTCAGACCCGAGCGCGGGCGGGCGAAGAACGCCTGCGCGGACGCCCAGGCGCTGCTGCCCCAGGACCCCAAGGCGCTTTTCGCCTGCGACACGGTGCTCGAAGAGCTGCGCGAATGGGAGCGGCGGTGCGGATACGGCGACGCGGCGGTGGACGCGGCCGCTCGGCGCTTCGGGCTGGAGGGGCTGCTGGACCGCCATCCCTACGACCTTTCGGGAGGCCAGCAGCAGAAGCTGGCGTTTGCGAAGGTGCTGCTCACCGACCCGGCGCTTCTGCTGCTGGACGAGCCGACCAAGGGGCTGGACGCCCCTTCCAAGTGCGAGGTGGCCCACGCGCTCGTCTCCTGCGCGAACGAGGGGCGCACCGTGGTGATGGTGACGCACGACCTGGCGTTCGCGTCCTTGGTGGCAGACGACGTCTCCCTGCTGTTCGACGGCGAGATGGCCTGCACGGAGCCGGCGCGGCAGTTCTTCGCGGGCAACCTGTTCTACCGGCCGGCGCCCGACGGGTTCGTGCGGCTGTTCCCGAGCCGGAGCGCGGAAGGGCGGGCCGCCTCGTGAGGGCCCGGATCCTGCGCCGCCTGGAAGTGCCCATGCTCGTGGCCGTGCCCGCGGTGCTGTTCGCGTGCGCCCTGCTGCAGTTCGACCAGACGGCGCTTTTGACGCTCGTGGTGGCGGTGGCTGCCGTCGCGGTGTTCTTCGCCAGCTTCGAGGCGTCCCGCCCGCCGCTGCGCAGGATCATGCCGACGGTGGTGCTGGGCGCGCTCGCCGCGGCAGGGCGCATCCTGTTCGCGCCCGTCGCCGACGTGAAGCCGGTATCGGCCGTCTGCATCGTCGCGGGCGCGGTGTTCGGGCGCCAAAGCGGGTTCATGGTGGGCGCGCTCGCCGCGCTCGTGTCGAACTTCTTCTTCGGCCAGGGTCCGTGGACGCCCTGGCAGATGTACGCCTGGGGTCTCGTCGGCTATCTGGCCGGCGTGCTCGCCCAGAAGGGCGCGCTGGATCGCAAGCCGGTCCTCTACGCGTACGGATTCGCCTCGGGACTGCTGTTCGGGGTGCTGCTGAACACGTGGCATCTGGTAGGCTACGTCCATCCCATCACGTGGCCGGCCGTCGTGGCCACCTTCGCCGGCGCCGCGCCCTTCGACCTGCTGCACGCGGCGGCCACCGTGGTGTTCCTTGCCGCGCTCTACGCCCCCTGGCGCAAGAAGCTCGACCGCATCGTGCGCAAGTACGCCCTGGTGGAAAGCCGTGGCGAAAGCGGCGCCCCGTGCATGGACGACGTCCTGCCCCCGCCCGCCCCGTGTCCGCCTGCCGACCCGCGCCCAGACGCCGCCCCGCGCCCGCAGGACGCATCGGGCGCGCCTGCTGCCTCGAACTAGCCCGCCGCCTGCCGGTTCGCTTCCGCGTGCCGCCCCGCGCCTGGACGCCCTGCGTCCCCAAGGCGGCTTTCGGGCCGGCGGTGGCGCGTGATACAATGCCGCCCATGCGGTTTCGCCTCGACGCGCAGGCGACGCAGAAAACGATTCTTCGCGAGACGAGGCGGGACCATGGAGATGCGGGAAAGCACGGTGGACGAGGCGGCGGAAGCGCTCCGGCGCGGTCAGGCGGTCGTGTTCCCCACCGACACGGTGTACGGCCTTGGCGTGGCCGTGGAGGCGGCGCGCAGCCCGCAGGTCCTGTTCGACATCAAGCGGCGCGACCGGGGCAAGCCGGTTGCCTGGCTGGTGGGCGACGCCTCCGATCTGGAGCGGTACGGCCGGGAGGTGCCGGACGTCGCGTGCGCGCTGGCGCGTGCGCACTGGCCCGGCCCGCTCACGCTGGTGGTGAAGGCCTCCCAGGCAGTGCCGCCGGCGTTCCGGTCCGCCGAAGGCACCATCGGCCTGCGCATGCCCGACAGCGAGACGGCGCTCGCACTCGTGCGCGCGGCGGGCGGCCCTGTGGCCACCACGTCGGCCAACCTGTCCGGCGGGCCCGCTCCGCGCACGTTCGAAGAGCTCGACCCCGCGCTCGTCGCGGCTGCGGCCGCGGCCGTGCGCGACGACGCCCGGAAGAGCGGCGTGGCCTCCACCGTCGTGGACTGCACGGGAGAAGGCCCCGTCGTGCTGCGCGAAGGGGCGCTCACCCAGGCCGACGTCCGGGCCCTGTCCTGAGAGGGTTTCGCGAACGGCCGTGTCTTGCGGTTTCGGCTATAATGGAGCGGGAGCAATCGGCAGGGGAGGGAGCGCACATGGATCAGCCAGTCACGCGCACGTCGGTCGGTTTCAAGTCGCATGACGGGAAAACCCAGATAAAAGGATTGGTCTGGTGCCCCGAGCGCGTGAAGGCGGGCGGTTGCGCCACGTCGCCCGTGGGCATCGTGCAGATCGTCCACGGCATGTCCGAACACGTTGGCCGCTACGACGACTTCGCGCGGTTTTTGGCCGCGCAGGGCTACGTGGTGTGCGCTCACGACCATGTGGGCCACGGCAAGAGCGTGTCCGACCCGAAGGAATGGGGATGCCTGCCGGCAGAGGGCGGCAAGGACATCCTCATCGACGATGTGCACGAGCTGCGCAAGACGGTAGCGGCGCGCTACGCCCGGCAGACGCCTTATTTCCTGTTCGGCCATTCCATGGGCAGTTTCGTGACCCGCGCCTATCTGGCGCGCCACGCCGAGGGGCTTGCCGGCGCCGTCCTGTGCGGCACGGGCAACCAGTCGCGCGCCCTCTCGAAAGCGGGGAACCTCCTCGCGCGTCGCATCGCCGCGTCCAAAGGGGAGGACACGCGCAGCGACAGGCTCGACGGCATGGGTGCCGGCGCCTTCTCCAAGCAGATCGAGAACCCCCGCACGCCCTTCGACTGGCTGTCGACCGACCCGGCGGTCGTGGACGCCTACATCGAAGACGAGATGTGCGGCGCCATGTTCTCCGCAGGCGGCTATGCGACGCTGACCGACCTCACCGGCGAGGTCGCCTCTCCGTCCTGCGCCGCCAAGGTGCCCAAGGACCTGCCCGTGCTCTTCGTGTCCGGCGCCGAGGACCCGGTGGGAGCTTGCGGCAAGGGCGTCCAGGCCGCCGCCGACCTCCTCCGGCATGCCGGCGTGAGCGACGTGGAGGTGAAGCTCTACGAGGGCATGCGCCACGAGATCCTGAACGAGCCGGAACACGCCCAGGTGTACGGCGACGTCTTGGACTGGATACGGAAGCATCAGGGCTAGGCGCTCGCAATGCGAAGGCGGCGGGACGAAACGCCTGCCCGTCTCAGACGCGCAAAGGGCAAGCCCGCGTTGGCCGGCGGCTCGGCAGTTCGTCCGACCACACGCGCGGAGGACGCGGAAAGGACATCTCCATGCACAAGCAGTACGTCATAGCGCTCGACCAGGGCACCACGTCTTCGCGCGCCATGCTCATCGATGCGCAAGGCCGCGCGGTGTCTTCGGTGCAGCGGCCGTTCCCGCAGATCTACCCGCATCCCGGCTGGGTGGAGCACAACCCGCAGGACATCCTGTCTTCCCAGCTGGGAGCCCTCACCGAGCTTCTGGTTTCGAACAGCCTCACGCCGGCCGACATCGACAGCATCGGCATCACGAACCAACGCGAGACCACGGTCGTCTGGAACCGCGAGACGGGCGAGCCGGTCTTCAACGCCATCGTGTGGCAGTGCCGCCGCACCGCGCCCATCATCGAAGAGCTCGCCGCCGACCCGGACGTCGTGCGCGCCATCCGCGAGAAGACGGGGCTCGTGCCCGACGCGTACTTCTCGGCGAGCAAGATCAAGTGGATCCTCGACAACGTGCCGGGGGCACGGGAGCAGGCGGAGAGGGGGGAGCTCGCCTTCGGCACGGTGGACAGCTGGCTCGTCTGGACCCTCACGTACGGGCAGGTCCACGCCACCGACGTGACGAACGCGAGCCGCACCATGCTCTACAACATCCACGAGGGGCGGTGGGACCCCTGGCTGCTCGACCTCTTCGGCATCCCCGCGTCCCTCATGCCCGAGGTGCGCCCGTCGGCAGGCGACTTCGGACGCACCGCCAATCCCGGCACCGCGCAGGGCGTGCCCATCTGCGGCGTCGCCGGCGACCAGCAGGCGGCGCTGTTCGGGCAGTGCTGC
>HHCFC01400__coassemble_1195_pt1 | contig 56652 bp, 46 predicted proteins | sample HHCFC01400__metabat2_high_PE_058 | metagenome-assembled genome bin HHCFC01400 | reverse complement strand
GACCTCCGGGTTATGAGCCCGGCGAGCTACCAGACTGCTCCACCCCGCACCTTGCGCCTACTTTTCGTTCGTGTACACCAAACAGGAAAAGCGGCAAAAATGAATAATACTCTAACTTCATGGCAAATGCAAACACTCGTTTCTACGACACGAAAGGGACACAAGTCGTGCAGGCCGAGCTCAGAGGAATTCCAAGCCAGAGGAAGCCGGTGGTGAATTGCGGGGGCGGACAACGGGAAGTCAGGGCAAACGCGGAAGGGGAGGGAGAGCGCGGGCCAGACGTTCAAAGCATCGAAAGCCGGGCTCGGCAGTTGCCCCTCGCCCGCTCGGGTGGCGCATCATGCGGGGAACGGGCAAAAGTCCCAATGGCGATTGGTGTACCATATAAGCAGGCTGCAAGAAGGTGAAGCGGAAAGGATCGGACGGCAACAGGCATGGACAAGCAGGTGATCGAGATTTCGGCCGAAGGCGATTCCCATACCGACAAGGTGGGGTTCCTGGAGGGGCTGGGATGCTACCTTCTGTGGGGCGTCATGCCGCTGTATTGGAAGCTGCTTTCGGCGGTGCCGGCGCTGGAGGTGCTGGCGTGGCGCATGGTGTGGTCGTGCGCGTTCGTCCTGGCTCTCTGCGTGCTGGTACGTCGTACGAAGTTCCTCTACCTGTTCCGCGATCCGCGGGCGGTGCGCACGTTTTTGGTGGCAGGGCTTATCATCACGTGCAATTGGGGCGTGTACGTGTGGGCGGCCACCAGCGGCCACGTGCTGGAAACGAGCATCGGATACTACCTGTGCCCGCTGTGCAGCATTGCCTTGGGCCTGCTGGTGTTCAAAGAGCGCCTGACGCCCATGCAGAAAGTGGCCACGGTGCTGGCCGCCGTAGGTGTAGGATACTTCATGATGGCGCATGGCGGTCAGATATGGATTGCGTTTGCTTTGGCGCTCACGTTCGGCGTGTACGGCGCCGTGAAGAAGCGCGGCGGCTATCCGGCCCTGCCCGGCATGGCGTTCGAGTCGCTGCTCACGGGCGTCATCGGCGTGGCCGCGCTGCTCGTGGGCGCGGTAGCGCCGTGGATCTGGCAGGTTGCCCCGCCCACGCCTGATCCGCTGGCCGTGAAGGACCCACTTGCCGTGATGGCCCTGCTCGCTGGCTGCGGATTGCTCACGGCCGTCCCGCTGCTGTTGTTCGCGGGTGCCGCCAACCGCGTGTCCATGACGGTGATCGGCTTCATCCAGTACGTCAGCCCCACCATTGCGCTGGTGCTGGCCGTGACCTTCTTCAACGAGGAATTCACCGTGGCGCATGGCGTGTGCTTTGCGCTCATCTGGCTGGGCATAGCTGCCGTTGCCGTGGAGGCCGCGCTTGACGTCCGGAGGCGTGCCCGAAAGGGGTTGAAGCAGGGCGCATGCGAAGCGCCGGCGCGCGCCTTTCACCCGAGGTAGGTCTTGAGGGCTTCGCCTATCTTGTTGGTGTCGATGGGCTTGGTGACGAAGCCGTCCATCCCGGCTTCGAACGCAAGGGTGCGGTCTTCGACGAACGCGCTGGCCGTCATGGCGACGATGGAAGGACGGCGCTTCCCGCAGGCAAGGCAGCCGGCGCAGATGGTGCGCGTGGCCTCGACGCCGTCCATGACGGGCATCCGCATGTCCATGAACACCAGGTCGTAGTAGTTTTCGGGCGCACGTGCCACCAGGTCGACGGCCTCGCGCCCGTTGCAGGCGGATTCCACGGTGACACCGAACTCCCCGATGAATTCGCATGCGATCTCGCGGTTCAGGTTGTCGTCTTCCGCCACCAGCACCCGCCCGTGCAGCGCCGCCGGGTTCGCGGCGTCGGCGTTCGTTGTTCGAGAGGGGCGGGCGTCGGCGGTTTTCAGCGTCAGGGTGACGGTGAAGCGGGAGCCGACGCCGGGCTCGCTTTCGATGTCTATGGCGCCTTCCATCGTGTCCACGATGCTCTTCACGATGGCCATGCCCAGCCCCGTTCCCTCGGTGCAGGCCGTGAGGCTGGTGTCCTCGCGTTCGAAAGGGTCGAAGATGCGCTTGACGAAAGCAGGGTCCATGCCCACGCCGGTGTCCTCCACGATCAGCGAGAACGCGGCGCTCTGCGGAAGCACGGAAGGTTCTTCCCGGACGGTGATGCTCACCATGCCCTCGGGATCCGTGTACTTGACGGCATTAGTGGAAAGGTTCAGAAGGACCTGCTTGACGCGCAGGGCATCGCCGATCACCGCCGCATGCCGGACGTCGGTAGTGACCGTCAGGCGCTGGTTCTTGCTCTTGGCTTGCGGCTGGATGAGCTCGACCAGGTCGCTCGTGAGCGAGAGCAGGTTGAAAGGGGCTTCTTCCAGCACGAACTTTCCGCTTTCGATCTTGCTCAGGTCCAAGACGTCGTTCACCATGCCGAACAGATGCCGCGAAGACTGGTCGATCTTCTCAAGGCAGGCCTTCACCTTGACCGGGTCGTTTTCGTGGGAGCGGGCGATGAAGGTCATGCCCATGACGACGTTCAGCGGCGTGCGGATGTCGTGCGAGATGCTGGAGAGGAACTGCGATTTCGCCTTGCTGGCGCGATTCGCCTGGGCAAGAGCCTCCTGGAGGCGATCGATGCGGCGTTGCTGGCGTTTCCGCTCGGCAGAAAGCACCCAGATGTGGCCGGCCAAGACCGAAATGATGGCCATGGCGAGCACGAACAGGGAAGAGACGAACGTTTCGAAAGGGAGGGGAAGGAAGGAGGGCTGGCCTGGATGGCGGGCGGCGCGAAGGTCGTTGCTGAGCAAGAATCCGTGCATCGCAACGATGAGGACGAGTATCACGCCGAGCAAAGCATACGATACAAACAGGGCCTTGCGGCCAGGCTCGACGGCTTCTTCTCCGTCGAGTGGCAGCTGCGACTCGGTTTCGGCCATGCACGTAACTCCATTCCGCCATTTCTGGCGTCCGCGCGCAGAAGCAGGGAGCAGGGAGCAGGGACTGTTCCCCTTCTGCCGTCACCTGCTGTTCTTGGCGAAACCCGAGCGATCGGCACGGTCTCGCAGCGGCAGGGCGACTCTACGATGAGTTTGAGATGCTGCCCGATGATGACATCGCTGACAACCGCCATTATGTTAGCGCAAAGGCGGCAAATAGCAAGCAGCTGAATGCTGCTTTTTCGGTCAACTTCACATCTTCTTTCTCTACAGACCTGAGTAAACGGACGCAACGGATGCTCTCGCGGCGCGGTTGCCCGTGCTTCGTCTGTGTTTTGCGGCGGCAGGCATGGCCGCGCGTCTTGACATCGTGTGGCGGCGGACTACAATTCCTTTTTAGCACTCGAAGGCATTGACTGCCAAACCAGCAGGCCGCACCGAGCGACGCTCGGCGGCGGCGGAAGAACTTGGCGGCGCAGCCAATGTCGCTTCGCCTTGTCCCCGATGGCGCGCCGTCGCGCCGTCCCGCAAGGCGAAGGCACCACCCGTCGCATGAGAGAGAAAGGGCTGCCCACCATGAGGAAGTTCAAGACCGAGAGCAAGAAACTGCTGAACCTGATGATCAACTCCATCTACACCAACCGCGAGATCTTCCTGCGCGAGCTCGTTTCCAACGCGTCGGACGCGGTGGACAAGCTGTACTTCCGCAGCTTGACCGACAAGGACGTGGAAGTGGGCAAGGACGACCTGGCTATCCGCGTGTCGTTCGACAAGGACGCCCGCACCGTCACCGTGTCGGACAACGGCATCGGCATGACCAAGGACGAGCTTGACAAGAACCTGGGCACCATCGCGCATTCCGACAGCCTGGCGTTCAAGACCGACAACGCCGAGCAGCAGGGGGAGGACATCGACATCATCGGCCAGTTCGGCGTAGGTTTCTACTCCGCGTTCATGGTGGCCTCGAAGGTGCGCGTCGTGTCGCGCGCCTACGGCAGCGACGAGGCGTGGGCATGGGAAAGCGACGGGGTGGAGGGCTACAGCATCGAGGAGGCCGAACGCGAGGGGCACGGCACGGACGTCATCCTCACGCTGAAGGAGAACGCGGAAGGCACGGACGCGGGCGCCGAAGCCGAGTCCTACGACGGGTACCTGACCGAATACGGCCTGAAGAACCTCATCAAGCGCTACAGCAACTACGTGCGCTATCCCATCCAGATGAACGTCACGAAGACGCGGGAACTGCCGAAGCCGGAGGACGCGGGCGACGACTACCAGCCGCAGTACGAAACGTACACCGAGCTGGAGACCGTGAACTCCATGATCCCCATCTGGAAGCGCAAGAAGTCCGACGTCACCCAAGAGGAATACAACGAGTTCTACAAGTCGGACTTCCACGACTTCGCCGACCCGGCGCGCACCATCTCGCTGCACGCGGAAGGCGCGCTCACCTACGACGCGCTGCTGTTCGTGCCCAGCCGCGCGCCCTACGACCTGTACAGCAAGGACTACAAGAAGGGGCTGGCCCTGTACAGCTCCAACGTGCTCATCATGGAGAAGTGCGAGGAACTGCTGCCCGACTACCTGAACTTCGTACGCGGCGTGGTGGATTCGCAGGACCTCACGCTCAACATCTCGCGCGAGACGCTGCAGCACAACAGCCAGCTGAAGGCCATCGCGCGCCGCATCGAGAAGAAGGTCACCGCCGACCTGGCCGACATGCGCGACAATGACCGCGAGGCCTACGAGGAATTCTTCAACAACTTCGGCCGCGGGCTGAAGTACGGCATCTACACCAGTTACGGCATGAACAAGGACACCTTGGCCGACCTGCTGCTGTTCTATTCGGCCAAGGAGCAGAAGATGATCACGCTTGCCGAGTACGCCGCCGCTGCTCCGGAGGGGCAGGAGGCTGTGTACTATGCGGCGGGCGAATCGGTGGAACGCCTGGCCAAGATGCCCATCGTCACCACGGTGCTGGGCCGCGGCCACGATGTGCTGCTGTGCACGCAGGACGTGGACGAGTTCTGCATGAGTGCCATGGCGGACTACGCCGTGCCCGATGCCGACGACCCGGACTCCCTGACCGCCTGGCCGTTCAAGAACGTGGCCGGCGGCGACTTGGGCCTGGAGTCCGAAGAGGAGAAGAAGGAGGCAGAAGCGGCCGCCGAGGAGAACAAGGACCTGTTCGAGGCCATGAAGGAAGCGCTCGGCGACAAGGTGGAGAAGGTGGCGGTGTCCACGCGCCTGACCGACGCCCCGGCGTGCATCACGGCCGAAGGCCCGCTGTCGCTGGAGATGGAGAAGATCCTCTCCGGCATGCCGGGCGCCGACGACGAGGTGAAGACGCAGCGCGTGTTGGAAGTGAACGCGAAGCACCCGGTGTTCGGCACGCTGAAGACCGCGCAGGAGGCAGGCGACGCCGACAAGGTGAAGCTGTACGCCGACATCCTGTACAACCAGGCGCTTTTGGTGGAAGGCCTTCCCATCGAAGACCCCGTGGCCTACGCCCAGGCGGTCACGCAGCTGATGAAATGACCCTGACGTAACGTGGCGGCTAAGGCGAACGTGAAACCAGGTGCGTGGCTGTCGTCCCGTGCGGGCAAGCCCGTCATGCTGCGGCGGTTCGGCTGGTCGTTCCTGCTCGCCTGGGTCTTTTGCGTGTTCTACACCCAGGTGGTCGACGGGTATGTGAGCGACCAGGCCATCGTGCACCCCCTGGAGGGGTTGGGAGTCCAGCTGCTGTTCGGCGGCCTGCCGGTGTTCTCGTCGGTGCTTGCGCTGGCCCTTATCGTGTGCTTGGAGAACAGGCTGGGTGCGCCGGTCGCGCATCCGCGCCTGTTCTGGCTTGCTCCGGCCGCCACCGCCCTTTCGACGTCGTTGTTCTATCTTCCGACGGGCGACTTCGCGGTGACCGTGGGCGTGTTCGTGGCGGCGTCGCTTCTCACCGGGTTCGGCAGCGGCTTCATGTGGGTGATGTGGGGCGAATACTACGCCAAGATCACCCAGGAGGACGCGGAGTTCCTGGCGCCGGTGTCCGCGGTGGTCGCGGCCGTGCTGGTGCTGGTGGTGTCGTCGATGAGCGGGTGGGTGGCCGTCGCGGTGGTCACCCTTCTCCCGCTGGCGTCGGGCGCGTGCCTGGCGTTCTCATGGCGCGACGTGCAGGGGCAGGAAGCCACGGCCGAGCACTGGGGCGTGTTCGAGCAGCGGGCCTACAACGACGCGCGCGACAGGGCGCAAAGGAACCCTTTCGGCGCCTTGCGGGCGATGGGGCGCGGCGGCCTGGGCGTCATGGTCGCCTGTCTGTTCGTCTGCGTGGAAGGGACGTTCTACGCGGTGCCCGACAAGACGTCATGGCCGTTCCAGTTCGTGTTCGTGGTGAGCATCGCGTTCATGGTGGTGGTGGCCGTGGCATCCACCATGGGGCCCAGGCGGATCGCGATGTCGTTCCTGTACCGCTGGATGTGCCCGGTGCTGGTGGTGGGCTTCGCGTCGGTCGTCCTGTTCGGCCCGGACGTGGGCGGCTACTGCGCCTACGTCGTGTCCATTGCGGCGCGCTTCGCGTTCATCCTCATCACGCAGCTGTACTTCGCGCGCTTCGCTGCCACGGGCAAGGCCACGGCGGTGCAGTCGTTCGGGTTCGGCTGGATCTTCGTGCACCTGGGCGACTTCTTGGGCGTGGTGGCGTCCGTGCTGCTGGGCGAGGGAGTGTTGCAAGGAGCTTTGAGCCTGGATCAGGTGGCTGCAGGGTCCATGGCGGTTTTGGTCCTGGTGACCATGTACGTGCTGAACGACGAAAAGAGCTTTTCGGCCGAAACTGCAGCGGGCATGGCGCAGGCCGGATGCGGTCCTGACGCTTTCGGGCCGATGGGCAGGGCGGCCGCGCTGCAACGTGCGGACGGGCAGGACGGTGCGGGCTCGCTTTCGGCGGGCGAAGAAGACGGGCCGCAGCAAAGCGACGCCTTGGGCGAGAGGATCCAGGAGTTGGCGGCCCAGTACGCGCTGACTCCGCGCGAGACGGAAGTGTTCGGCCTGCTTGCTCGCGGACGCTCCGTGCCCTACATACGCGACGCGTTGGTCATCTCCAAGGAGACCGCCGCCACCCACGCCAAGCACGTCTACGCCAAGCTAGGCGTTCACTCTCGACAGGAACTGATCGATCTGGTGCATTGATGGTTCCGTCGGCCTGCCGGCCGACGGAACGAGCCGACGCTGCGAGGCTCTGGGACACTCCGCCTTGCCGCTCCAAGCCCTCCTTGCGTGCAAAGCACGCAATCCTGCTCGGCAAAGCCGTGCAGGATGCGCCCGCTCGGGCGCATGGTTGGGGATCGAACATGCCAGAGGGCATGTTCGATCACGGCAATTCGAAGCGACCCAAAGCCTCTCGCTGACTTACTGCGCCAACCTGTGGCCGAGGGCGGTTCTGATCGGTTGCAGGTTGCCTTACTCCCCCGCTACTTCACACCCAGCGCGTGCTTGGCGGCTATGCGGGCGAACGTGGCGGTGCGGCCGGCGTTGATGCCCGTGAAGTTGCTGGGGTAGTTGTGCGGGTAGAAGCCGCCCTGGTCGTTGCCGCACACGTACAGGCCTTCGATCACGCTGCCGTCCTTGCGCAGCGGACGGGACTCCGTGTCGGTGATGACGCCGTGGATGGTCACCAAAAGCTCGCCGGCGATGCGCGCGGCATAGAACGGTGGCTCGTCGACGGCGCTCATGCGGTAGGCCGGCTTGCCGAAGTCGGTGTCTTGGCCGGCAGCGACCAGTTCGTTGTAGCGCTCGACGTTCGCCTTGAAGGTGGCCGCCTGATCGGCGTCGAAGCCCATGGCCTCCGCCAGCTCGTCCAGCGTGTCGCACTTTTTCAGCGAGCCGTTTTCAATGCGCGGCTCCAGCCAGAACGAGTCCAGATGCTCCTTCGTGATGGCTTCGCAATCGTACACGTCGGCGTTGAACGCGGTGCCCGACGGTGCCGGCGCAAGGCGCGAGCAGCCGCACGTGTCGAACTGCTGGATGTCTTCCCAGTAGCTGCCGTCCCACACGATCCAGGAGAAGTGGCCGGGTTGGTTCGCACCGCCGGCATAGCTCATGGGATAGCACTGGTCCTCGTTCATGAAGCGTTCGCCGTTGGCGTTCACGTGCAGGAAGGGCTGGCTTCCGGGCAGGAAGATATCGCCGCCCTGATAGGAGCCGTCGAACGTGAAGCCGTCGGGAAGGATGGCGCGGTTCCAGATCATGCAGGCACCGCCGGCTTCGAGTTCGGCGCCGGCCCACAGCGCCATGCGGATGCCGTCGCCCTCTTCGGTGATGCTGTCGCGCAGTGCGCACCAGTTGGAGTTGCCGGGGCACAGATCCTGCAGCATCTCGTCGTTTGCGCCGTAGCCGCCGGTGCAAACGACGACGCCGTCCTTCGCGTTGATCTGGATGGTGCCCTTCTCGTCCGATTCGGCGATGACGCCGGTCACCTTGCCGGAATCGTCCTGCACGAGCATCTTGGCGGGCGTCAGGAACAGGATCTCGCCGCCGAGCTCCTCATAGACTTCGCGCATGACCTGCAGGTGCGCATAGGCGCCGTAGTTGGGGCCGTCGGGATTGTATTCTCCCATACAGGGGTTGTAGCACATTGCCGGGTAGTAGGCGTGCGGATCGTCGGGCTTGTGCCACTCGAAGGGGAACAGCATGCCCTTGGGCCCGAGCGTCTCCTTCATCCATTCCATCATCTCGCCGGACTGTTCTGCCCAGGTCTTGTACATGAGCATGTTGGCGTCTCCGGCCTGGGTCTGGTTCGCGTGGTTCAGAAGCGTCGGCACGTCCTCGATGTGGTCGGGCTCCAGCGTCGAGTTGAGCGCGCCGATGGCTTCGCGCGCCGCCTGGACGTCGCTGCCCTTTTCCAGCACGATCACCTTCGCGCCGTTCTGGGCGGCGGTGGTGGCGGCCACCATGCCGCCGTTGCCGGCGCCGACGACCACCAGGTCGGCCTCGAGCGTCTCGGCGATGTCGGTGGGCATTTCCGGCTTGTCGCGCCACGAGGCCTGCGCCGCGTCGCCAGCGTCCTTTGCGCCCGTCCCGCCCTGTGCTTGCGGCGCGCAGCCTGCCAGCGCCCCGGCGGCCGCCAGGGCCCCCGTCGCGGTGAGTCCCGCCAGGAAATTGCGGCGGCTGATGGTGCTTTCTCCCATGATGCTTCCTCCTTGGAACAAGATGTCTTCGCATGTCCCCGGCGCCGCATGGCCGCATCGCGCGTCTCTGTTGCGCGTTTTGGCCGTGCGTTCGGGGCGACGATGACACCCTAGCGGCGATCAGCAGGAAAAGCGTCGCGCGTTCGAGGGTATTTTTGCTGGCACGCAGGAGGGGCGGCATCTACCCGAAAAGGGGTGAGAAAAAGGAAGCGCCTGGTGGGAAGGTGCTTGCCGGCGACACGCCGATATGGCGGCGCGTCGCCGGCATGTTCGCGCCAGCTCACGCTTCTTCGACGAAGTGGCTCATGGCGCGACGACTTCCCAGCGTCCCTTGCGTGGACTGCCCACGCGGCGAATCTCGCCTTCGCGCTTCAGTTCGGAAACAAGGCGTTCGGTCGTGCGCTTCGAAGTTCCAAGGGCTTCGGCGAGCTCGCTCACGGTCGCTTCGGGGCGCTCTCTCATCAATTCCAACGCAGACCTTTTCGCTGTAGCGGACGGCGATTCGCCTGTGCAGTACGGCACCAGTGCGTCGCGGATAGCTTCGAGCATGAACTGGACGAACTCGGTTGACGAACCAGCCGTGTTCGATGCGTTGATGGCGGCGTAGTATGCGGCCTGACGTTGTTGGATGACGTTTTCGACCGGGAGCCATGCCAAGGCGGGGCGCCACGAGGCGAGAAGCAGCGTGTGCCAGAGACGGCCCGTGCGCCCATTGCCGTCAGAGAAAGGATGGACGAACTCGAACTCGTAATGAAACACGCACGATGCGACGAGCGGATGCATTCGCGTGCGCTTCAACCACGCGAACAGATCGGCCATGACTTCCGGCACGTAGGCGGCCGGCGTGCCGGCATGGATGAGACGCTCGCCGTCGTACACGCCGGCATTCTTGGTACGAAGCCTCCCGGCGTCTTTCGCAAGACCGTCCATCATGACCCTGTGGACCCGAAGAAGGTCGTTCATGCTGTAGGGGTCAAGTTCTTCCATGAGGTCGTAAGCGCGCTTGGCGTTTTCGACCTCTCGAATCTCGTCGGGCGGCCCAAGCACTCGTTTGCCGTCGATGATGGCGGTCACCTGATCGAGAGAAAGGCCGTTTTGCTCGATGGCGAGCGACGAGTGGATGGTTTGAATGCGCAGCTTGCGATGGAGCGTCGGATTTGATGTCGACTCCGACGAAGGCGACAGCGTGCCCGCCATTTCGCCGATCTGTATGGCAAGGGAAAGGATGGCGTCGGTTGATTCGAATGGCGGTTCGTACGGCATGGGCGTCCCTTTCGAGGCGTTGCGTTATTACCGCCATTATTTTACCGCCATTGGCGGTAAAATTGCAAAGAACGTCGACGTCGTGCCAAGATCGTAGGGTGGAACGACATCCCGCAGGGCTGTGTGCAGGAATCGGCAAGGGACGGCCTGCCGGAAAGAAGGAAGGCCGTCCCGTTTTCGATCGTGGCGGACGGGTGCGTGCGGCATGCCCGTCCGTCACGATCGCGCAAACTCACGCTTCTTCGACGAACTCCTCGCCGCGCAGCAGTTCGACCTCGATGACGGTGCCGGCGGGGAAGCCGGCCTCGCCAATGGGGGAGACGCGCTGGGCGTTCGACGTCATGCACTCGGCCAGCTGGCCGCCCTTGAAGTCGTGGTAATGCGCCACGTAGCCTTCGCCTTCGCGCACCAGGTCCAGGCGTCCGATGTTGGCCATGATGGGCACGCTGGAGAAGTCGACGGGCACGGTGGCCGTGACCGTGGGATGACGGTGGACCGGCACGCCGAGCATGCGCGCCACGATGGCCTGCAGGCACCATTCGGACCCGTAGTAGGCGGCCAGCGTGGGACCCGGCAGGTCGACGACCGGCTTGCCGTTGGCCACGGCCATCATGAGCGGACGTCCCGGCACGGCGGCAATGTAGTGATGCACCACGGTGCCGCGCGCCTCGATCATGCGCACGTTGAAGTCCTCTTCGCCGATGGCCGAGCCGCCGTTGACGACCACGGCGTCAGCGACTTCGAGCGCTTCGTCAAAGGCGCGTTCCAGCTCGGCCGGGTCGTCGTGCACGATGGGGAACACGAGAGGTTCGGCGCCGTATTCCATGAGCAGATGCTTCACCATGAGGCTGTTGGTGTCCACGTTCTGCCCGCGACGCGGTTTGATGCCGGCGGGCACCAGTTCGCTGCCGGTGGGAATGAAGGCCACGCGAGGCTTGCGGCGCACGGGCACCATGGTCGCGCCGCCCATGGCGAGCGCGGCCAGGTCGGTGGCGCGGATGGGCATCCCGGCCTTCATGAGGGGCGTGCCCTCCTTCAGGGTGGAGCCGGCAGGACGCACGCCGCTTCCCGGCTTGACCTGCACGTCGTCGTCAAGCACCACCGATCCGTCCGGCTGGATGGCCGCTTTCTCGATCATGACGACGGCGTCGAAGTCGTCGGGGAAGTCGTCGCCGGTGTCAGCGCGCACGTAGTCCACGCCGAGCTTCCAGCCGCTGGTGTCCGGCAGGCCGTCCGCAAAGGCGGCCGACTTCACGGCGATGCCGTCGAACGACGAGGCGCGCACGACGGGCAGCGTGTTGGTGGACACAACGTCGCGCGCCAGCACGCGCCCCACCGCTTCGTCGAGGGTCACCAGCTCTTCTCCGCCCACCGGCTCCCAGGCGGCGAAGAAGTCGGCGAGCGCTTCCTCGCGGGTCGGGAACCCTTCCATGATCTTCTCTCCCACAGGTCCTCCTCTGAACGTGCTGATTTCTTCTGAGGGATAGAATACTCCATTTGTCAGAATAATTCACGGGTACAAACAATCTTCGGCATGCCGAGAGCTCTCGCGGCCTCAAGCATCCTTTGGCATGTCAAAAGCCCTGGCAACTTGAAATACCCTTGGCACGCCAAAAGGCCTTCACAGCCTCAAGCGGCTCGTGGCTCCCACTGCCTCTCCCCGCGCCCCCTTCGCCGCTTTATTAGATGTAAACCAGAATAATATCTATTGAAGTATTATTCTTAATATTATATATTACGAGAAGAAGATAATACGGGCGAAGGGGCGAGACCGGATCGAAAGAAGTCGGCTTAACGAAGCCGAATCGGCAGAACCGGCTGGACGAGGCCGGCAGGAAGCGTCAAAGCAAGGGGGAGATCGTGTTCGGGAAAAGCTGGGGGACGTCGGCCGAGGCTCACGGGGGGGGGCGCTGCAAGTGCCAGCCGGCTCCTGCAGGAACGGCGGTGCGCCAGCCATGCTGAACGGGATGGACACCCTTGCCCCGGCGGAAGGCCTCGCGTCTCCCGACGCCCCCGCCACCGACGCTTCGGCTTCCGACGCCCTGGCTTCCCCTGCTCCGATTTCCTCAGCGGCCGCTTCGGGTCGTCCGGCCAAGAAGCGCGCGGTTCCCTTGCTGGTCGTGCTCGCGGTGCTGCTGGTCGCGGTCATGCTGGTGTCGTTCACGCTGGGACGGTACGGCATGAGCGTGCTCGACGTCTTGCGGGTGGCGTCCAACCAGATGTTCGGGACGACGTTCGCCGTTGATCCTGCGCATGTGACCGTCGTGGTGCAGGTGCGCTTCCCGCGCATCCTCGCGGCGCTGGTCATCGGGGCGGCGCTCGCTGCGGCGGGCGCCAGCTACCAGGGCCTTTTCAAGAATCCCATGTGTTCCCCCGACCTGCTGGGCGCCTCGGCGGGCGCGGGCTTCGGCGCCTCCTTCGCGCTGCTCATGGGCGCGAACATGTTCGTGGTGCAGGTGGCGGCCTTCGTGTGCGGCATCGTGGCCGTGGCGTTGACGTACTTCGTGAGCAAGGCGGTGAGCAAGGGCGAGTCCATGACGCTCTGCCTGGTACTGACCGGCATGGTGGTGGCCGCGTTGTTCCAGGCCTTCATCACCATGACCAAATACGTGGCCGATCCCGACGACAAGCTGCCGTCCATCACGTACTGGCTCATGGGCGGGCTGTCGTCAACGAACCTGGGCGATCTGCCCTTGCTGCTGGTGCCCGTGGTGCTTGGCATGGTGCCCATGCTGCTGTTTCGCTACCAGCTGAACGCGCTGTCGTTCGGCGACGAGGAGGCGCGGGCGCTCGGCGTGAACACGCGCTTCGTGCGCGCGCTGTTCATCGGGTGCGCGACCTTGGTGACGTCGGCTTCGGTGGCGGCCGCGGGCATGATCGGCTGGGTGGGCCTGGTCATTCCGCATCTGGCGCGCATGGTGGTGGGACCCAACCACAAGGTGCTGTTGCCGGCGTCGTTGCTGCTGGGCGGCTTGTATTTGCTGGTCATCGACGACCTGTGCCGATGCCTGTTCGCCATCGAGCTTCCCTTGAGCGTGCTCACGGCTGTGATCGGCGCGCCGTTCTTCATCTACCTGCTGACACGGGGGAGAAGCACATGGACGTGAGCGGGATGCCGCCGAGGCGGAAGAAGGCGTGCGGCATCGTGGCTGGCACAACGGGGCGCGGCGCGGCCGGCACAGCGAGACGTGGCGCCGTGGGCGCGCCTGCGGGGCAATGCGGAAGAAGGCGTTGACATGAAGACGTTTGAACTGAACCAGGTCACGTGCGGGTACAAGAACAAGCCCGTCTTGGAGAACCTCTCCTTCTCGGTGGAGGGAGGAGAGTCCTTGTGCCTGCTGGGACCGAACGGGGTGGGCAAGACCACGCTGTTCCGCAGCATGCTGGGATTCCTCAAGCCGCTTGCCGGGACCATCATGCTGGACGGTCAGGACATCGCTTCGTGGTCGTCGCGCATGCTTGCGCAGAAGATCGGCTATGTGCCCCAGAACCACACGCCTCCGTTCGCCTATCCGGTGCTCGACGTGGTGACCATGGGGCGCCTTTCCCGCATCAGCCCGGTGGCCTCGCCTTCCGCGCATGACGTGGACGTGGCGATGGCCAGTTTGGAGCGGCTGGGCGTGGCGCACCTTGCCGACAAGCTGTACACCCAGATCAGCGGCGGCGAGCGGCAGATGGTACTCATTGCGCGGGCGCTCGCGCAGGAGCCCGAGATGCTGGTCATGGACGAGCCGACGGCCAGCCTCGACTACGGCAACCAAGTGAAGGTGCTGCGGCAGATCTCGCGTTTGGCACGAGAGGGCATGTCCATCATCATGACCACGCATTTTCCCGACCATGCGTTCTTGTGCGCCTCCAAGGTGGGGCTCATCACGCGCGACTGGGTGCGGTTTGGCGATCCCGACGACGTGGTGACCGAGCAGTCGTTGGGCGAGACGTATGGCGTGGACGTACGCATCGTGAAGGAGCATACCTGCGATTGCGGCACGTTGAAAGGCTGCATTCCTGTGGTGGAATTCGTGGCCGACCGGGCGGGCGCGCCCAAAACGGCGCCCGGCGCGGCTGGGGAATCCTCTCAGGGCGCAGGGGGGCCGCCGTCCAGAACCATCAGACGCCGGTGCGTCCGGCGCGTGCCGCCGTCGGCTGCGTGAGACGCAAGCCTGCGACAGGCCAAGCGAACGAAGCGGAAAAGAGGCAAGAGGGAGGTAAGCGGAGAGCGTCAGCAAGAACGATCGAGACAGCCGGAAGGGAACCATCCAAGAACGACGGTCCGAAGACGGATCACGGAAGAAAGAAGGCATCATGAAAAACCCCCGCATCAAACGCAAACTCGTGGCCGTGGCGCTGCTGTGCCTGATGGCGCTGCCGTTCGCCATGGGCTGTTCGGGCGGCGACCAGAACGCCGACAGCCAGAAGCAGGAGCAGGGCGCTGCCCAGGAAGAACCGCAGGCAACGGAGCGCGAGATCACCGACATGGCAGGCCGTACCGTCACCATCCCCACGCAGGTGGACGCCGTATACTGTGCGGTTCCCACCGGCGAGGCCATGGTGGCCACGCTCGCACCCGAAAAGATCATCGGCTGGGTGAACGAGCCGACGCAGGCGACCATGGAATACCTGCCCGAGAACCTGGCCTCGCTGCCGGTCATCGGCGGCTGGATGGGCCAGCAGGTCACGGCCAACATGGAAGACATCATCAAGCTGGCTCCCGACGTCATCGTGTACATGAGCTCGGGCACGCTCATCGCCACGGACGAGGTTCCTCAGCAGATCCAGGACCAGACGGGCATCCCGGTGGTGTGCGTATCGAGCGACCTGGACAAGACGGCCGAGGTGTACCGCACGCTGGGCGACTGGATAGGCGAAGCGGAGCGCGGCGAAGAGCTGGCCTCTTACTACGAGTCCAAGTTCGCGGAAACCATCGAGAAGATCGATGCCGTTCCTGCATCGGAGCGCCCCACGGTGTACTATGCCGAGAACGCCGACGGCCTGGCAACCGATCCCACGGGGTCGTCCCATACCGAAGTGCTGGACTACTGCAAGGTGACCAACGTGGCCGACGTGGAAATGAAGTCCGGCCAAGGCCGCACCGAGGTGTCCATAGAGCAGGTCATCGCCTGGAATCCCGAGCTCATCCTGTGCCACTCCGGCTTCGTGCTGGCCGACGACATCATGAACAACGCGCAGTGGGCCGACATCCAGGCCGTCAAGGACGGTAAGGTGTACACCACGCCCGCCATCCCCTTCAACTGGTTCGACCGTCCGCCGAACGTGATGCGCCTGCTGGGCATCGAGTGGTTCGCCACGGTGTGCTATCCCGAGATTGACATCGACATCAACCAGGAGGTCCGCGACTTCTTCAGCCTGTTCTACAACGTCGATCTGACCGGCGACCAGCTGCAGTCGCTGCTCAACCAAGACCAGATAAGCTTCAAGTAGCAAACGACATGGGCATGGAACAGATAACCAGCGAGCCGTCTTGCGCTGCACGGCGGCTCCTGCCCATTCCGGGCGTGTTCTACGGAGGCGGGTGCTCCTACATGGCCTGCCGGGGCCTCATGATGAGCGGCATCGAGGACGTCCTGCTCGTCACGCACGGACCGGTGGGCTGCGCTTACTTTTCGGGCATCAACGGCTATCGGGGCGCGAGCAAAAAGGACCGTCCCGCCTTCGCCGGCCGGGTGTTCTCCACGAACCTGAGCGAGACCGACGTCATCTTCGGCGGCGAGGGAAAGCTGGCCCGCGCGCTCGACGAGGCGGTGGAGCGCTATCGCCCGAAGGCCGTGGCCGTGTGCGCCACCTGCCCCGTGGGGCTCATCGGCGACGACATCCAGCAGGTGGCACGCGAGGCCGCCGAGCGGCATGGCATCGACGTGCTGCCGCTTTCCTGCGAAGGCTTCAAGAGCGAGCCCGGCTGGCTGCATGGCGGCCGGCAGATCCTCGACCAATGGGTGGGGAAGGAGAGCCGCCCGACCGGCCCTTTCCCCATTCACCTGATGAGCGAGGAATGCGCCAACGAGCAGGGCCCGGCCTTGCGGGACCTGTTGCGCCGCATCGGCTACGACGTGGTGTGCTCGATGATGGGCGTCACCACGTACGAAGACGTGCGGCGGGCTCAGGACGCGCGCCTGATCGTGCTCGATTCGGGCAAGGCCATCGACGAGATACCGCTCATGTTCCAGGAGCGGTACGGGTGCGGCTTTCTGCGCATCGCCTTGACGGGGCTCGGCAACCTTGTGCATTCGCTGCGTGCCATGGCGGCGTTCTTCGACGACGAAGGGCTGGCGGCGCGCACGGAGGCGGTGGTTGCCGAGGAGCTGGCGCGCATCGAGGTCGTGCGGGCCGCGGCCCGCACGACGTGGGAAGGCACTGTGGTGGGCGTGTTCGAGGACATCTTCCGCAGCGACGACTTCGCCGTGCTTTCCTGCGAGCTGGGCATGGACGTGATCATGATCGCCCAGGACTACGAAGCCGAAACGTACACGGAGGAAGGCTACCAGGTGCATGTCCCGGCACGTGTGTGGGACGCGCTGGGCGAAGCGGAGCGCGGGCGGCTGGGGCTCGCCTGCGCGGTCGAAGCGGCTTGCCTGCCGGGCTGCGCCTGTTGCCACAGCCCGGAGCGGGAGCTGACGTGGCGTCGGGCGACGCTTGACCGGCAACAGGTATCCCAGGTGCTGAAGGCGACGCGGCCTGCGCTGTGCTTCGCCGGCGTGGAGGAACGGTTCGGCCGCCAGGACGCCATCCTGCGCTGCGAGCGCTTTCTTTCCGACGAGCGCGGGACCGACTATGCGGGGTTCGACGGCCTGGCGCGCTTCGCGCGCGACTTGTCCCTCGCGCGCGACATGGCGCACTGGACGCTGGACGTTCCCGCGTGGGCGAAAGAGGGAGGCGCCTCATGAGTCTGTGCATCGATCCTTTGCATGGCTGTGCGCCATTGGGGGCGCTGTATGCCGCGTTCGGCGTGCACGGGGCGCTGCCGTTGAGCCATGGCGCGTCGGGTTGCTGCCGATTCCAGCGCATGGAGCTGTCCAAGCACTTCCAGAAGACCGTGCGCGTGCCTTCGTCGCTCTTGCGCGACCGGGCGGCCATGTTCGGCGGCGAGCCGGAGCTGCGCGAGGCGGTGGAGAACGTCTTCCGGCTGTACGGGCCCGAAGTGCTGGTGGTGTGCACGACCTGCCTTTCGGAGACCATCGGCGACGACGTGGAGGGCATCGTCCGCATGCTGGACGTGCCGGAGGCCGCGTCGGTCGTGTGGGCCTCCACGCCGGGCTATGCCGGGTCGCCTTTGAAAGGGTACGCGGCCACCGTGGCGGCGCTCGTCCGACAGCTGGCGAAGCCGGTCCCAGAGGCAGGAGGGCAAGGCGAGGACGGACGCCGGCTGTGCCTGCTTCCCGGCTGGATGAATCCGGTGGACGTCGATGCGGCGCACGGTTACGCGACGGCGTTCTTCGACCGGGTGGACGTGGTGCCGGACGTGCGCGGGGTGTTCGACGAGCGCACTCCCGACGATCCCCGGGACTACGTGGCCGGCGGCACGCCGCTTGCCACGTTGGAAGGCCTTGCGGGATGCGGGCAGGCAGTGGCCTTCGGATTCGAGGCCACGCATGCGGGGGCGCAGGCGCTGCGCGAGGTGGCAGGGCGCATCGCGTCTTCCGGCGGCTGCGACGTGCGCGAGGTCGGCCTGCCGGTGGGCATCGCGGCCACGGACGCCTTCGTGCAGGAATTGGCCGGCCTTTCCGGTCGTAGGGCGCCGTCGTGGCTGGTACGCGCACGGACACGGGCGGTCGACTGCCTCATGCAGGTGGCGGACCGCCTGTACGGCAAGCGTGCGCTGGTGGCCTGCGACGCCGATCTGGCCGTGGGGTTGGCCTCGTTTTTGGTGGACGCCGGCATGGTCCCTGCGTGCGTGGCGGTGGGCGACGTGGAGCCGGACTTCGAGCGGCGCTTGCGCAGCGCCGTCCGGTTGCCCGAGGAAAGCGCGGTGCTCGTGGGGGTGGACCGGGTGGAAGTCGAAGAGCAGGTGGCACGCCATCCGGTGGACCTGGTGCTGGGGGACACGCGCAACAAGCGCCTGGCGGCTCGCTGCGGCGTTCCGCTGGTGCGCGTGGGATTTCCCGTGGTCGACCGCCCGCTGGCCTACACCGAGCCCGTGGCGGGCTACGAAGGCGCTCTCTCGCTGCTGCGACGCGTCGCGAACGCGTTCTGCGAAGAGGAAGAGCATGGCGTGGACCCCGAAGACCTGACGATCTCCCGGTATTTCTGACGAGGGAAGGAACGAACATGAGCAGCGAACGACCCGGCAGGCGGCGTCCCCGGCAGATAGCCTTCTACGGCAAGGGCGGCATCGGAAAGTCCACGACGAGCCAGAACGTCGCCGCCGCCTTGGCCGACGAGGGCAAGAGGCTCCTGGTGGTGGGCTGCGACCCGAAGGCCGACTGCACGTCGCTCCTCACAGGAGAGCTGTTCCAGGAAACGGTGCTCGAGCATGTGCGCAGCCAGTCGCGCAACGCGGAGGTGGGGGCCACGTTGGAGGGCGTGGTGCGCACGGGGTACCACGGCATCTCCTGCGTGGAGTCGGGCGGGCCCGAACCGGGCGTCGGATGTGCCGGAAGGGGCATCATCTGCGCCATCGAGCTGCTGGAGAAGAAGGGCTATCTGGAAGACGACCTGGACTACGTCGTGTACGATGTGTTGGGAGACGTGGTGTGCGGCGGCTTCGCCATGCCCATCCGAGAGGGCAAGGCCGAAGAGATATATCTGGTGACCAGCGGAGAGATGATGTCGCTGTATGCGGCCAACAACATCGCGGCGGGCATCGTGAAGTTCGCCTCGTCCGGGCGCGCGCGGCTGGGCGGCGTCATCTGCAACTGCCGCAACGTTGCGGGAGAGGTGGGCCTGGTGGCCTCGTTCGCAGAGGAGATCGGCAGCCGGCTGGTCGGCGTGCTGCCGCGCGACAACGTGGTGCAGGAGAGCGAGCTGGACCAGCAGACGGTCATCGAGCATGCGCCCGGAAGCGCCCAGGCGCAAGCCTACCGCGCATTGGCGCGGGCCATCGAAGAAAACGACCGCTTTGCCGTGCCGCGCCCCCTGTCACGCCCTCGGCTGCGGGAGCTGGCCGTGCAGATGGTGCGCGCCCGATGAGGCGGACGCGGCGGCCTTCGCTGCCGAAAGAGCCAGGCGCACGCGGTTCTCGCGGTTGAGTGCCGAGGCCTCGGGGTCGTAGTCGATGACGGTCACGGGCAGGCCGGGGTGGCGCTTTGCGATCATGTGCAGGGCGCCACGGGCCTGCACATGGCCTTTCAGGCAGCCGAAGCTCTGCAGGTAGATGACATGGTGCACGCCCTGCGCGGCGAAGCGGTCGAACTGCGCCAGGTAGCGCACGTCGTCGGTGTAGAGCAGCGAAGGGTCGGGCAGCACCACGTCGCAGCCTTGGCTTTCGATGAAGCGCACCACATGGTCGTTCATGAACGGGTCGAAGCACAGAAGCGCGTTGCCCACGATGCCTATGCGCGGCCGCGCGAGGGTGCGGGCAGCGTCCTGCGGGGGCGTGACGGCTGCAAGGGACGTGTCGGTTGGGGAGATGTCGGCTGCGAGGGACGTGCCGGCTGCGAGGGGCGCGTGAAGCGCATGCGCCGTCGCTGTTGCGAGGGACGTTTCGGCTGCAAGGGACGTGTCGGTTGTGTCCTGCGAGGGCCAGGTCGTCGTCCAGTCGATGCGGGGTTCCCTCCCTGTGGCTTGCCGCACAATGGCGGGGAGCGCGTCCAACAGGCAGCGTTCGCAGACGGCCGGTATCTCGAGCGACGCGAGCGCGGGGTCTTCTTTCATGAGTCGGATGGCGCGTCCGGCCAGCGCCGACACGACGAAGCACGCGTCGTTCGGCACCGATTGCTGGGCCGTGTCCAGATCGACCTGCTCCACGCCGCCGAGCAACGGCCGAGGGCTTTGTTTGTCCGGCATGTCGTCCGAAGGCTGCGGGGCAGGAGCCGCGTCCGTCTCGAAAGCCGTTGCGGAAAGGATGGGCCTGGCGGGTGCGCCGCCCTCCGTCCTGATCGAGGCGTGGCCTGCGCGTTCCTGCGTCTGGAAGAACGGCTCCGCTTCCAAGGTTTCGGCCAGCGTGCGCAGACGGATGCGGATATGGGCCGTGTCGGCGATGTCGTCTATCTTGAGCGCGGTGAAGGGCCTGCCGGCCTCGTTCAGGAGGGTGCGGGCATGCGCCAGGCTGATGGCGTCGAAGCCGCAGCCGAACGATTGCAGGCACACAAGCTCCAACTGCGGGTTCTCTGCGACCATGCGCGCCAGACGCACGAGTCGCTTGCCCGGCTTCCAGGAAAGGGGGTCGCGCGGCGGCTCGGCACAGGGCTCGGCACAAGCTGCGGCGCAGGGCTCGGCGGCAAGGGCGTCTTCCAGGCCCAAAGGCGAAAGCACGGCGAAGCCGACGTCGACGAGCACGCGGTCGATGCCGTGGAGCAAGGCCGGGTCGGCGTGGTAGGGGCGGCCAGCCAGCACGGCAGCCCGTCTGCCCGCGTGCCGCGTCCAGGCAAGCGCCCGCTCGTTGGCGCGCCGCACGGCGTCCTCGAAGTCCCGTTGGGCGGCGAGTCCGTCGGCCAGCGCCTTGACGAGTTCGTCCTCGCTCACGGAAGGCACGTCGGCGCGCGTTGCCAGGCCGTTCAGGCAGGCGAGCAGCGCCGCACGGTCAAGGTCGCTGTCGCAGAGGCCGGACGGCTTCATGATGGAGAGCTCGGGAGATGCCAATTGGCAGGCGCCGTCGCGCAAAAGGGGCACGCTGTCGGCCAACGCAGACGCATACAGGCTGGTCACGGGACAGCGATTGCCGCGTGCGTACCGCGGCATGAACACGGCGGCCACGCCTTGGCGCGCGAGGTCGTGCAGGCGCATGTGGGCCAGCTTGGCGGGAAAGCACACGCTTTCGGAGGGGATGGTGCCGATGCCCTCGCGTGCCGCGCTGGACGCTTCCGCACGCCGGTCGTCAGCCACGCGGAGGGAGAATCCCAGCGTGGCGAACAGGGTGTGCCAGAACGGGCCCTGCTCGTAGGCGGCCAACACCCCGGGCAGGCCAATGCAGGCGCTGCCCCGCTGCCCGTCAGGCAAAACGTCGCCGAAACGCGCGAGCAGCTTTTGCTCGAGTGCGATCGCGTTCGGCGGGCGGCTCTCCGTCGGCTGCGCTGCCCGCGCGGGCGGCATGTTTGAGGCGGGGACGTCGTCGGATGCGCCAGCATGGGTGCCCGCAGGGGCGGGATCGGCGGCATCCTTTCCGGGGAGGCGCGCGGAGTCGGGGGAGGGGGCGGCGGCCTGCGCGCCAGTGCGCTCGCCTGCGGGGACGGCGTTCCGCGCGCCCGTGTAGGCGCCCATAGCGCCCGCGCCCACAGAACGGGTGCGGGCCTTCTCCTTCAGGGCGCGTTCGACGCACGCCTGTGCCCGGTCGCAACGGTTGCCGCTGATGAAGCGCCGCCCGGTGGCGAACTCCACGATGGAGAGCGCGCAGACGTTCTCGCAGCCGGTGCAGCGCATGGCCGTGCGCCGTGGGTCGAGCGCGGCCAGTTCCTGCGCGCCGACGAGCGAGCTTTTCGGAGCGCCCCCCTCTTTGCGCAGGGTGTTCGCCCGCAGGCGCGCCGTGAGCGCCGCGCCGATGGCTCCCATGAGGTGCGCCGTGTCGGGCCGCACGGCTTCGATGCCGCCCACCAGCTCGAACGCGCGCAGCACCGCGTCGGACATGAAGGCGCCGCCCTGCACCACCACATGGGGGCCCAGGGAGTCCAGCTGGCTCATGCCGATGATGCGGAACAGCGCGTTCTTCACCACGGAATAGGCGATGCCGGCCGCGATGTCCTGCGTTTCCACGCCGATCTTCTGCGCATGGCGCACGCGCGACGTCATGAACACGGTGCATTTCGTGCCCAGGTCCACCGGCTCCCTCGCCTCCAACGCCGCGGCGGCGAACCGATAGGGCGTGGAGCGCAGCGAGTGTGCGGTGCCTTCGATGAACGAGCCGCAGCCGCTCGAACACGCCTCGTTGAGCACGGCGTTCGCCACGCGTCCGTCGCGGACCCAGATGGCCTTCATGTCCTGGCCCCCGATGTCGAGGAGGAAGGTAAGGTCGGGCTGGAACTGCTGCGCCGCGCGCACGTGCGCGAGCGTTTCCACCACTCCGGAATCGATGCCTAGGCCTGCGCGCAGGAGGTCTTCGCCATAGCCGGTCACGGTGGCGTGCGCGATATGTGCGTAGGGCGTGCCGTTCGCGCTGCGCGGCAGGGCCACGAACAGGTCGGCCAGCATGTCGGCCGCCGTCTTGAGCGCGTCGCCGTCGGTGGCATGGTAGTCGGAATAGGCCAGCCGCCCCGCTTCGTCGAGCACGGCCAGCTTGACGGCCGTGGATCCGGCGTCAAGCCCCAGGTAGATTGGGCCTGTACAGTCGAACAGGCGCACGCGTTCCATGCGGGCGCCTTCGTGGCGCGTGCGGAACTCCCGCAGCTCGTCCTCGCTGGCGAACAGGGGAGGCAGCCTCACGAGGTCGTTTTCGGGATTCGTCGCCTGCCGCACGCGCTCTTCCAGCTCTGAGAGGGAATGCACGAACGCCCGGGAGGAATCGTGCGGATCGCGCGGCGTCCCGGCTTCCGGCGCTTCAACCTTTGCCGTCCCTGCTTCCGCCGTTCCTTCCGCACCTCGCATCCCGCGTGCCGCGCCGACCTCTGGCGTCCCGGCTTCCGGCCCTCCTTCCGCGTCCAGCGCCTCGCGCGGCTCCCCGGCTTCCGGCTCTCCTTCCGTACCTCGCGCCTTTTGCTTCGTCTCGGCTTCCTCGGCTGCCACCAAGGCGGCTCCCATCGCCGTGAACAGGTGCGCATCGGGGGGCTTGATGCCTTCCTTGTGGGAGATGCCCAAGGCGGTGCGGAACCGTTGCACCAGGTCGGGAATGTGTTCCAGCGGCCCGCCCAGGAACACGACCGTTCCCTTGATGGGACGTCCGCAGGCCAATCCTCCCAGCGTCTGCCGCACGACGGCTTCCAGCGCGCTGGCGGCCAGGTCGGACGTGCGCGCCCCGGCGTTGAGCAGCGGCCGCACGTCGGTTTGGGCGAACACGGCGCAGCGCGAGGCGATGGGGTAGATGCGGTTGGCTCCCAGGGCCAGCGAGCTCATGTTCTTGGAAGAGGTGCCCAGCATGAAGGCCATGGTGTCGATGAATCCGCCGGTGCCGCCGGCGCAGGTGGCGTTCATGCGCTGCTCCAGCCCACCCGTCAGGTAGACCACCTTCGCGTCTTCGCCGCCCAGCTCGATGATGGCGTCCGCCTCGGGGTAGGCGCACTGCACGGCGTGGGTGGTGGCGATCACCTCCTGCACGAACGGCAGGCCCAGAAGCTCCGCCACGCCGATGCCCGCCGACCCCGTGACGCCGACGGTCCCTTCCAGATCGCCGTGGCGCCAGGCCAGGTCGTGCAGCGCTTCGGCAAGCGTGGTCTTGATGTCAGAGCGATGGCGGCGATACAGGGAGTGCACCAAGGTGCCGTGCTCGTCGACGACCACGACCTTGATGGTCTTCGATCCTGCGTCAATGCCGATGCGATAGCCCATGAACCGTACCTCCCCGCATTCTTTTCGCCTCCATCATACCATTCGCGAGGGGAAGGCGGCGGCAGCCGGGGGATGCTGACGAGGCAAGGTGGCGGCAGCCGGGGAATGCGGACAAGGCAGGGTGGCGGCTGCCGCAGGAATGAACGCTGGCGGGAAAAGGTACGGGTGCTGGAGAGGTAACGGGAGAGTTCGGCAGCGTGACGCCTTGGCGACAGGAGGGTTTCTGCTGCTACCATGACAATTCCCGTGCGAGGAGCGTGTATGAAACCGTACTACGAAGGCTGGTATCTGAAGCAGCAGCAAGGCGACGACCTGCTGGCCGTCATCCCTGGCCGCGCGCAGGACCACGCCTTCGTCCAGGTGATCACTCCCCGCTATTCGGCTTACGTGCCCTTTCCGCTGAGCGAGTACCGCCTGGGCGCGTGCATGCAGGTCGGCGACAGCCTGTTTTCGCGCGACGGCATGGATCTGCAGGTGAGCACGCCCGAAGTCGAACTCGAAGGCCATCTGCGCTATGCCGACCTCACGCCGCTGCGGTCCGACATCATGGGTCCTTTCGCGTTTCTGCCCATGGAGACCAAGCATACGGTGTTCAGCATGCGCCACGAGGTGCAGGGGTTGGTCACGCTCAACGGGACGGTCCATCGGTTCGACGACGGGGTGGGCTACATGGAGGGCGACCACGGGCACAGCTTTCCGCAGGGATACACGTGGATCCAAAGCGTCGACCTTCCCTGTGACGCGTCGGTCATGCTGGCCGTGGCGACCATCCCCTTGGGGCCGCTGCATTTCATCGGCTGCATTGGCATCGTGGCGCTCGCGGGCCGCGAGTACCGCTTCGCCACCTATCGAGGGGTTCGCATCGTGCAGGCAGACAGGCAGGCGGTCGAAGTGCGCCAGGGCCCCCTGCGCCTGCGCGTCGAGGTGCCCGAAACCCGTGGCCACAAACTGCAGGCGCCGACGCAGGGCAGCATGCGGCGCCTCATCCATGAAAGCCCCGCCGTCCCCGCCCACTTCACGTTCGCTTGCAAGGGAAAGACGCTGCTGGACGCCGAAAGCCCCCACACCAGCTTCGAGTTCGTGGAGGCATGAGGCTTGGCGCTTGGCGCGCGTTTGCCGTCTACGTTGGGGGGGGGTGGCCCGTATTCAGCAGGGAGGGGGGTTCCGCTCCGGCTGTCGCGGGCACCATGCGCTCGCCGGCCTTGTGAGGAGGGTTTCCGTATCCGGCTGTGGCCGACGCCATGCGCTCGCCTTCCGTGTCCGGAGAAGGCCTCGCCCCCGGACTGCTCGTGGCCGGCGCTACGGCTTGCCTTCCCTGCTCGGAGAAGGCTCCCTCATGGCTCATTGGCGGGAGCGCTGGGGAATCCGGTGGCACGGCTGACCGTTGTGGTCGAAGAATGGCACGGCTGGCGCATATGAGCCTGCCAGAGGTGGTCGAAATACGGCAAGGCTGACCGCTATGGTCGAGATGTGGCACGGCTGACCGTTGTGGTCGAAGAATGCCACGGTTGACCTTTATGGTGCATTTTCGCCGAAGGGTCAACCGCTGAAAATCTTGCGATCTGGGGATACTGTTTCCGACTTGTTTGCTCTAGGCCCGTTTTCGCCCGAATCCGTGCCATAGCCGTCAACCTTGCCAAAATGGAGCCACAGCGGTCAGCCTTGCCAAGACGGAACCATAGCCGTCAGCCAGATTGAATCGATGGCGAGAAACAAAGCGCCACGTTGGTTGGATCGGGCCTTGGGTCTTCGCTCGTCCCAATTCCGAAGCGTATGACGAGCAGGGGTGCCGGCCGATCTGCTGGAAAGCATAATGATCGGCCTTGTTCCGGAACTCGCTTGCTCTTTTGCCGTCACGGGATCGCCTCGAGCCGTTTTAGCGCCAGCCACTCTCTTGAGGGCTTATGTCCGGAAAGCGTGCCTTGACCGCTAATCATCGCCACGATACGGGTTGCTTGGATGAAGGTCGTTCCGCCGAACCGCCATTCCCTACATCGTCGTTGCCGCGTCGTTCTCGTCCTGCAAGCTTGCTGTTCTCTCGCCTCAAACCTGCGCGCCATGCGATGCAAAAGGCCAGACGCATGGCCTGGCCTCGTGCGATTCCGTGGTGGTCGGTGAGGGATTTGAACCCCCGACCTTGTGCTTGTAAGGCACCTGCGCTCCCGCTGCGCCAACCGACCTTGCGTGCCAGACGGCCTTGCGTGCCAGACGGCCCGCCGCCGAAATGCCCCTTCGGCGTGGCTTGTGGCGGACACCCATTTTCCCACAGAACCCCACGCCGCGCAATGCGGGTTTTCAACGTGGAAGAGCAAAGTTTTCCACAGGCGGCTCGACGGGGTTGGAACGGGCCGAAAGCCGTGGGTGCGCGGCTTTCGGCCCGTTTCCCTCATGCGTTCGCTTTTGCCGGAGGATCAGCCTTGCCCACCGGACGGATCCGCTTCGCGTATCGGGCGGATTCCCGCCGGTGGCGCGCTTGCTCTCGCATGAGTGTTCTCGCAGTTGAAGCGGCCGCTTTGGTTCCTGCGGACAAGCTCGCGCCCGCTCATGCGAAAACGTCGGACGCAGCCGGCACCCTCCCCCTTTTTTCCCTGTGCCCGCGCGGCGACCTGTGGGCTTGGGCCGGCGCAGACGACAGGCGAGAGAAAAACCGCTTGAGGCGCGTTGAGAACGTGTCGGCTTCGTGCTGGGATCGTGCAAGATGCCTGCCTCGCTTTTGCAAGGTATCTGCGGGATTCGTGCTGGGATCCTGCCGGCTTTTTGTCGGAAACGAGGGGGTGTTTGGACGAATGCCCGCTTGGTCCGTGTCGCTTTTCTGACGTCGATCCGTCCCCATACGTGCCATCGATCTGCTGGATGGCGTCGTCACAATGAGCTTGTCCGCCGGTGGGCGTGTTTCGGACGGTGGGCGTCGGCCCATCGAGCGGGTGCGGTCCAATCGATGGGTCGTCAGCCTGTAGATGGGCGCGGCCCGACCGACGGACGTCGTCCGGTCGATAGGCATGCTCCGACCGATAGGCGTCGCCCGGCCGATAGGCGTCGTCCGGTCGATCGATGGTTCTTCGAATCACAAGTCGTGGAAGGCGGAAGCGGGTATGAGGCGAAAGAAAACGATGGCGATAGGGATTGCGAGCGGCCTGCTGTGCGCCGCCTGCGTTCTTCTGTACCTGCAGGACGTGAACGGCCGCGCCGAGGCCGCGCGGACCGAGGCGCTTGCCCGGTACGGGGGCGAACAGCTGGAGGTATGCGTGGCGAAGCGCGACATAGCCGCAGGCGAAAGCGTGGATGCTGCTGCAATAGACACGAAGCTGTGGGTGGCGGACCTGCTGCCTGAAGATGCCGTGCGCTCCGTCTCCGACGTGGTGGGCAGGAAGGCGACTTCCTCCATCCTGGCGGGCGAGGTGATCTCGTCGAAGCGTTTCGAAGAGACGACGGCCTCGCTCGACGTGCCCGACGGGTTCTCGGCCGTGAGCGTGCCGGCGCGCGACGTGCAGGCCGTCGGCGGTGCGGTTGCGCCCGGCATGAGCGTAGACGTCTACGCCACGGGAGCGACCTCCACCGACGTGATCGTCAGGGAAGCGCTCGTTGTGTCCACGAGCGCCAGCGGGGCGGACGCGCAAGGCGATGGGTCGGTGAAGTGGCTGACGTTGGCGGTGTCGCCCGACCGCGTTCAGGAACTGGTCGCTGCCGCCCAATCGTCCGAGCTGTATTTCGTGCTGCCGGGCGAGGGCGGAGACGCCGCGAAGGCGGAAGGAGACGAGCGATGATGTCCCGCATCGTGCTGTGTGCCGATTCCGAAACCATGCGCCAGCCGGCCCTGTTGGGGCTGTCGGGTGAGAATCTGGCTGCGCAAGACTGGCTTGCCCTGTTCACGTCGGCCGAGGAAGCGCGAGGGTTTCTGCGCAACGATGACGCGATAGACGAGGTGTGGGTGGCTTCGAGCGACGACGTCGATCCCATCAACCTCGCCGCTGCCGTGAAGCGCGACCGGCGCGAGCGCGGGGTGTACCTGCTAGCGTTCCAGGGCACCGGTTCGCTTTGGAGCCGGGCCAGCGCGGCGGGCATCGACGCCACGTTATCCCATCAGGCCTTCGTGCAACGTTATACGCAGGAGAAGCGTCGTCGCGGCGTGCGGGCGACCACCATGACGGCCCCCTTGCGGGTGTCGTCGCCCGCTAAAGGAGCGCCGGCGCCCGAAAACTGCGCGTCGCCTGCCTCCCTGTTCCCATCGCCTGCGAAAAGCACGCCGCCCGCCCCGATACGCCCAGCATCCCCAGACGGCACCGCCTCGCGACTGCTGCATGCTGCGATATCCAAGTCGCCGGCCGAAAAGAACGCGTCGGCAAATCTACTGGTGCCCGCTCAAGGCTCCCTTTCGGTGCCGGTGCGAACGGCGCCTGAAAAGAGCGCTCCCTCGTCTGAGGCTCTCACGGGTCGGGCGGGGGGAAACGGGAATGCCTATGCCTTCAAAGCCATGCCGAATGCCGCCGCCGAACAGCGCTTCGAAGGCGAGAGAAGCGTCATGACGGCGACTTCCGCCTCGGCGCGGCAGGCTTTCCTGCTGCCGGTGGTCAGCGGCAGCGGAGGTGCGGGCAAGAGCACGGTGGCCGTGCTCGCCGCCGTGATCGCGCGCAAACTGGGCTACGAGACCTTGCTGCTCGACTTCGATCTGCAGTTCGGCGATATGCGCGAGATGCTGGGCGTCTCCGATGCTTTGGCCGTCGACGAGGGCTTGGCCGCTCCTGCCCGGCTGGGGCATCTGGTGGGCGAAGGAGGGAAGCCCGCGCTGTTGGCCGCGCCGCGGCGCTTGGAGGCCTACGAGGCCATCGCGGCCGAGGGGCCGGCGCTGCTCGACTGCCTGATGCCGCGGTTCGACGTGATCGTGGCCAACACGGGAGCCGCCTGGCGCGAAGAACATGCGCTGTTGCTCGAGCGCAGTTCCAAGGCGCTGTTCCTGGTGGACCAACGCGCCTCTTCGCTGCGGGCTTGCAAGCACGCCTTCGAGCTCTGCGCCCGGTGCGGCATTGCCACCAGCCCTTTCGTTTTCGTTGCGAATCGCTGCATGAAGGGCGCGCCCTTGTCGTCCATCGACGTGTCGTGCGCCATGCAAGGCGCCCATGCCGTCGAGTTGCGCGAGGGGGGCCGCGACGTCGAAGAGCTGCTTTCGGCAGGCATGCCGCTTGACCTGGTGGCCGACCGCAACGACCTGTGCACCAGCCTGGAACAAGTGCTCGCCGATCTGCTTCCCGGACCGCCGACGGCGGACGAAGGGCTCATGGGCACCGTTGCGGAAGCGTCGCGCGGCCTGTTCCGGAAGAGGCGCGTTCGACGGAAAAGGGGTGTGGCATGACGCTGCTCGAACGCGTTCGGGCGGCGGGAAACGGCGTCGGCACCACGGTCGTCCGCGATCACGACACGCTGCTCGGACAACTGAAGCGGCAGGTGGAGAAGACGGTGTCGGCCGACGTCATCGCCTCCATCATGGCAGAGAATCCCGAACGGGCGCGCAACGAGGTTCGAAGCGCATGCAAGCAGGCGTTCGAGCGGGAGGCCTGGGCCATGGTGCCGCCCGAGGCGCGCACGAGGCTGGCGGAGGAATTGGTGGACAGCGTGTTCGGCTTGGGACCGCTGGAAGGGTTGCTCGCCGACGAATCGGTGACGGAGGTGATGGTCAACGGATCGAGGAGCATCTTCTACGAACGCGGCGGCGTGTTGCACGAAAGCGACCTCTCCTTTGCCGACGACGACCAGGTGCGGGCGCTCATCGACCGCATCATCAGCCCCTTGGGGAGACGCATCGACGAGGCGTCTCCTATGGTGAGCGCCCGTTTGCCGCAAGGGCATCGTGTCCATGCCATCATTCCGCCGCTCTCGCTCGACGGTCCCGTGCTCACCATCCGCACCTTCACATCGCGCGTCTTGACGCTTGACGACATGATGGCGGGCGGGTCATTGGATGCGACGACGAAGCAGTTTTTGATGTGGGCGGTTGTCGCGCGCAAGAACGTGGCCGTGTCCGGAGGGACGGGCAGCGGCAAGACTACCTTGTTAAACGCGCTCTCGTGCCATGTGCCGCATACCGAGCGCATCATCACCATCGAGGACTCGGCGGAGCTGCGCTTTCTGGACCACCCTCACGTGGTTCGCCTCGAAGCAAGGGCGCGCAATGCCGAAGGCACCGGGGAAGTGACGATCCGCGACCTGGTGATCAACGCTCTTCGCATGCGGCCCGACCGCATCATCGTAGGAGAGTGCCGTGGCGGCGAGGCGCTCGACATGCTGCAGGCCATGAACACGGGGCATGACGGCTCGCTCACGACCTTGCATGCGAACTCGCCCGCCGAGGCGGTTGGTCGGCTGGTGACTATGGTCCGCTTTGCGGCCGATTTGCCGGTGGACGTCATCGAGGCGCACATAGCAAGCGCCCTAGACCTGATCGTGCAGACGGCGCGGTCGACCGACGGGTCGCGCTTCGTCGCAGAGATCGCAGCGGTCTCCTTCGACCGGAAGCGCCGCGAATGCGTCACGCGCACGCTGTTCAAGCGGGAGCCGCACGAGCGGCGCGGAGCATGGTCGTGCGCACCCGCGTGGCTCGACGGCCTCCCGAAAGCGGGCCTCGCGACGGAAGGGCAGGTGATCGCATGGAAGCAGGCTTCGTGTTGTGCTGCCTGAGCGGTGCGTCGGCCTTTCTTGCAGGAAGCGCTGCCGGCGCGGCCTTCGCGGGCGAGGTGCGCAAAGGCCGCATGCGCGGCGGGGTGCGGACGGACGCAGGGGCGCCGCCCGACGGGCCGTGGGCCCGCCGCGTGCGCAACGGATGGGCGCCCTTGCTGCCACTTGCCGCGTGGCTGCTGAAAAGGGGCCGCGTGCGCGAGTTCGTGCAGGAGGCGGCATGGCTGGCGGCCGAAAGGGGGCACCTGACCACGCCCGAGGCGCTGGTTTCCCTCTGCCTGCCCGCCTTGGCGGCGCTGGCGGCCGTGGCGGGGCTGGTGGCTGGCTCCGTGGTCGCGGCGTTTGCCGTTGCCGCATGCGCGGTCGCCCTTGCGGTGGTCGTCGTCAGGTCGGCGCAGGACAAACGCCGCAGCGCTGTGCGCGAGGCGGTGCCCGACGCCTTGCGGGCCATGGGCGTGTGCTTCCAGGCAGGCCTTTCGCTGCTCCAGACGTTCCAGCAGGTGGCGAAAGAGACGGACGGCCCGCTTCGAACGCTGTTTGCGCGAGGGTCGCACCTGCTGGAAACCGGCCGCACCTCGTCGGAGGCGCTCGACGTGTTCCGCAGCGGCGCCCAGGTGCCCGAACTCGCATTCGTGGCCGTGGCGCTGGACGTGCAGCATCAGACGGGCGGCAGCATAAGCCAGGTGTTGGATGCGGCGCGGGATACGGTTGAAAGCGAGTTGGAACTGGAACGGTCGCTTCATGTGCAGACGGCCCAGGCCAGGCTGTCCGCCCGCATCGTAAGCGTCATGCCGTTCGTTCTGGTGGCATTGTTCTCGCTGGTGAGCGAGGGGTTTTTGGAACCGTTCTTCAACAGTGCCGCTGGCGTGGCGTTATTGCTGGTGGCGTTGTCCATGCAGGCGGCCGGAGTGCTGGCGGTGCGCCGCATGCTCAGGGTGGAGGTGGACCGATGACGGGATTCGCCGGTGTGGCCTGGTCGGTTCCCTTGGCCACCGCCGCCGCGTTCGTGGCCGCCTCGTTCGTCGCATGCGCCTTGGTGCAACGGCAGGCGCGTGCCGCATCCCTGCACCGTTTCGCGGCGGGCGCGTTGGATGGCGAGGCGAATGCCGGGCGCAGGCTGGACGACCGGCTGCTTGCGGCGGCCGAGACCGCGAGCAGGAGGCTTGCTCTTGGCGCCGCTACACCTCGGGCACGTGCGAGCGCGCGGACGGCGCGCTGGTGCGCCGAGCATGTGAAGCGGGCCGGCCTTGCCGGGAGGGTAACCGACGCGGGTTTTTGCGAGACGCGCAGGCGTGCTTCCTGCGTCGCCGCAGCCTGCGGCGCGGTTCTCGGCGTGCCGTTTTCGACCGAACTGGCCGTGGCGTTCGGCGTCGCCGGCGCGGCGGCTGGGCGGGCCTCGCTTGGCTGGGCAGTGCGCCAGCGCGAACGGCAGCGGGCGGACGAACTGGAACGGCATCTTTCCGAAATGCTCGAAGTGGTTGCCCTGGGACTACGCAGCGGCCTGTCGTTCGACCGCAGCCTGCAGCTGTACGCCGAGCATTTCGACACGCTGCTTTCCCGTTCATGTGCATCGACGCAGCGGCAATGGTCGTTGGGACTGGTGACGCGAGAGCAGGCGCTGCGGGACCTTGCGGCGACGTTCGATTCGCCTCTGTTCGCGCGCGTCGTGGAAAACGTCGTGCGGTCGTTGCGGTTCGGGTCGTCGCTGGCCGAAAGCCTCGAGGCTGCGGCGGCCGAGGCGCGGACGCAGTTCCGTTCACGCAAACAGGAGCAGGTGGCGAAGGCCTCGGTGAAGATGATGGTGCCGACCGGCGCCCTCATGTTGCCAGCCATGTTGTTGCTCGTGCTGGGGCCGGTGTTGCTCGAGCTGATGGAGGGATTCTGATGTGCCGGGAGGGGAGACGAAGGGGCCTAGACGGGAAAAGCGAGTGGCGTCCGAGAGAAAGGAGATCGGCTGATGGGAAGGAAAACGCACATTGCAACGGCGATCGATCATGCGAGGAAAGGGACGAGGGAGGCTTCGCTGCATGCCTGGTGCTGCATCAAGGCACGGCTTTCCTGCGCAAAGGGACAGGGCACCACGGAATACGCCATCCTCGTGGGGGTTTTGGTCGTCATTGCCATCATCGCCATCACGCTGTTCCGGCCGAAAATCCAGGAACTGTGGGACGCCATAGCCGAAGGCATCAACAATCTGTGACGGGGCTTCTTCGGCCGAGGCGCGGGCAGTGGGCCAAGGAAGACGTCCGTGGACAGGGAACGCTCGAATACGTCTTCGTGATGGCCGGCCTCCTGAGCATCGTCGTGGCGCTTGGCGTTCTTTGGCGCGTGCTCGGGGGCGGCGTGTTCGTCGAGCATGCGCTCATGGCGGCGTCGCATCATGTGCAGGCGGTGGCACCGGGAGCGGTGGCCGACGTGTTCGTGTTCTGACGCGTGGCAAGGGAGGGACCTGCAACATGCATGCGAAGGAAGGGCCGGCGGCGTTGAAGCGCCTGGCGGACGAGAGGGGCCAGAGCACGGTGGAGGCGGCATTCCTGCTTCCGGTCGTGTTCGTGCTTGTCCTCTTGCTGGTGCAGCCGGGCATCCTGCTGTACGACCGCATCGTCATGGAGGGCGCCGCGGCCGACGCGTGCCGGCTGTTGGCGACCAAGACCGATGCTCAGGAGGGGGTGGACGCGCAATGCGAGGCGTACGTGCGCCGTCGGTTGGGTGCCGTTCCCCAGCAGGAATGCTTTCACGTGCACGAAGGTTCGTGCACGTGGGAAATCCGCCTCGAAGGCGACGAGCGGTCGCAGCGGGTTCGGGTGTCCATCGCCACCGAGGCGAAGCCCCTGCCGCTGTTCGACATGGGAGCGAGCCTGCTCGGCATCGTGAATGGGCATGGCAATTTCGTCGTGGAGGTCTCGGTCTCCCAACAGGTGCAGCCGACCTGGGTCGAACGTTCGGCGGCTGGCCGCGATCCGGCGGCGTGGATAGGGGCGTGGCTTGATGAAGCGTGACGTGCTATTCGAGAAGGACGGTTTTTCGACGTTGGGCATGGTGGTGGCTTTGCTGGTCACACTCTCGCTCCTGTTCTCTGCTGCGAGGGTGTACCGGGTGAGCTCGGCTTCGGCCGACATCCAGAACGTTGCCGACGCCGCGGCGCTTGCGGCCGAAAACGAGGTCGCAGAATTCATGATCGTCGTGCGCGTGTGCGACGCGGTGGTGCTCTCCCTTTCGCTGACCGGCCTGGCGTCATACGGGCTTGGCATCGTGGCGTTATGCGTGCCTGGCGCGGCAGGAGTGGGGGAGAAGCTCATAGAGATGGGCGGCAAGGTGATGGACGCGCGCGACGCGTTCGCCGACAAGGCTGCGAACGGGTTGAACCAGCTGCAGAAGGCACTGCCCTTCTTGGCGGCGGCGAACGCCGCTACGGTGGCGTCGTCCAACAACGGGTCCTCTCTGGGTGCGGAGTACCTTGCGCTGGCCGTGCTGGTGCCGACGGAAGGGGAAAAGATCGGGATCGATTCCGTCGAAGAGGCGGATAAGCTGGAGAAAGCGGTGGACGAACAGGCCGACGACCTAGAGCGCGCCGCAAAGGAGGCCGAGGAGGCGGCGCAGGAGGCGAACGAAGCGAAAATGCGCGCTTTCTCCCGGGATTGCGGCGACGACCCGTCGTACTGCATGTACGAGCGGGCCCGGACGCTTTCCTCCATCGAGGCTGCGGACAATCCGCTCTACCGAAGCGTGGATGCCTGGTCCTTTTCCGTCCCTTTGAAGCGGGCGCAGGCCTATTATGCCTCGCGGCTGGCCGAAGAGGCGCCTGAAGGAGCGTCGGTGGAAGAGCGGGCCCGCTCGGCGCTGCGCGAGAGGTTCTACCGGTTCGCCTCGAGCGAGGTGGGCCGGGGCTACGTGCACGAGACCGAAGGATCGTTCGATGCCTTCTTCCCCCAGCTGCCCAAGAACACGGACGAGATGCGCTTGACCACGCTCTACACCGAAACGGCCTATCCGGTCACGATGGATTCTTCCGGTTCGCCGGTCATGCACGCATGGGCCGGATGCCCACAAGCGGGCGGAGCGACTGCGAGGGGGTCGATCGCGCAGATGGAAGCCGGGGGGTATGCCATGTGCCCGGCCTGCGGGTTCACTGCTGCGAGCATGGGCAAGGTGGCGGCCGCATCCACCTCCATCGAAAACGGTTTCGAATACCATTACGTCGCGGTCGCCCAGGCGGCCGAAGACTACCAGAAAGCCCGGGCGCGTCTTGACCCTCGAACGGCTGCCGTGAAGAATCAGGCACAAGGGCTGCTCGATCTGTGCAAGCAGGCGCTGGAACAGGTCGGCGGGCAACGCATCGATGCTGCGCCTCCTGGCAGGCTCGGCGTCGTCGTCATGGTGGCGAACATGAGGGCTGCCGCCGCCTCGACGGGATTCGAGAGCTCGTTCGTGCAGGAAGGCGGCATGCTGGGCATGCGTGCCGCCGTCTCCGCAGCGACGCTGGTTCCTGATTCCGCGGACGAAGGGCGATCCGTTCTCGCGTCGCTGCTCGACGGCTTTGCCGAAGACGGGGGATCGGCGGTTGGAGCAGCGCGCATGGTGTTGGACTGCTGGTCCTCCCTCTTGCGTGCCTATGCCGAGGGGCAGCAGGCTGTCGAAACAGGCGTGGCGCAGGCGCTCGACGGCCTGCCGCTTGCCAGCGCTAGCGGTCTCGGCACCTGGGCGGCCGACGCGTTGGGTTCGTGCGTCGGTGCCTTGGGGCTCCAGCCGGCAAAGCTCGATGCGCTCAAGCCCGTGGTCGTAAACACCCAGCATGTGGCTGCTGCCGACGAAGGCGCGTTCGCCGTCCGCTTCCTGGCCGTGAAGAGGCAGGCGCTTGCCTTCCCCAGCACGACAACCGACCTGTTCTCGTCGGTGGTGGACAGCGTAGAAGACGCCGTGCTCGAAGAGCTTGCGGACAGCAACGGGACCATAGAGCTGGCGGTTATCGAGTTTCCCGTCGGAGGTGTTTCCGTGCCCATCACCATCACCTTGCCACCTGCGGTCGTGGAGGCGGCAGGCGGGCTTGTCGACAATCTGGCCGACGCCCTTCGCTCCGTCTGCGGAGAGGTCACGGGGGTGAGGGCATGGGAGTGAAGAAGCGCGCGCGGAAGGCTTGGGCCAACCAGGCGGGGCAGATGACCGTGGAACTCGCAGTGGCCTTTCCCGTGGTCGTGGCCGTAGCGGTCATCGCTATGAACGCCCTGCTGTTCTTGTCGGAATGCGCAGCGTTCGACCGCGTGGCGCGCGACGCAGTGCGTGTCCATGCGACGTCTCCCGCCTACGGCCAAGGGCTCGAGCAGAGCCGTGCCCAGGTACAGGCGGCCATCGAGGAGGAGCAGGACCGGCCGTATCTTCAGGCCAGCGTCGCCGTTGCGGACGGAGGGGCGGGACGGGTGACTTTCACGGCGACGCTGGAATTCTATCCCACCTTGTTCGGGCTGGGTCTGAAATCGCACGTGTTCGGCGTGGCGTTGCCGCATTTGGAACACGCGGCGTCGTTCACCGTGGATGTGTACAAACCGGGGGTTCTGATGTGAAAGGGAAAGAGGCCGGGGCGCGCCCTGTCAGAGGGCTCCGCACAAGAAGGACGGCGCCGCAGGCAAGTCGCGCGCTGCGCGCCTGCGTGGCGGTATGCCTGCTCTGTCTCGGCGCGTATGCTTTCGACGGAGTGGGGAAGGCGGTGCTTGCGGGCATGAGCGTGATGCGAACGGTCGAACACGTGCAGACCGGAGGTCCTTCGGAACCTTCGTCTCTTGTCGGAGGCGATGCGGGTGTGCTCGGCTTAGGGCTGGCCACGGAAAGCGAAGAGGCCCCTCCATGGTTTGCCGACGAGCTGTTCGCTCTCGATGAATACAGCAACGTGGCGGTTGCGGCGGGCGGCACGGTCGTGGGATTCGAGGCGGACGGTGCCGCCACCCATGCGTATGCGCACATTGCCGAAAAGATGAGGGAGCGGGGATGGACGGAGGTAGGCAGCGGCCTGGCGGGGAACGGCGCCTTCGTCAAGGACGGCGGAAGCTGCAGCTGGGCGTGGGTGTCGTGCACCGACGTGTCGGGCACGACGAGCGTCGTCGTGCAATGCGTCCATGATGGCGGTCAGACGGAGTAGGCCCGCGTGCCGGAGGGCCACGGCCACGACGCCGAAAGACGACGCCGAAGGCCGCATCGGACGCGAATGCAAGATGCTCCGATGGGCAGGGAAACGTGCTGTTTGTGCGGGTCGCGGGTGCGCCGCGCCGGTTTTCGGCCCTGGCGTACGACTGCCGTGCGCCAGCGGGAATAAGCGGAAAGGAAGTGGGACGTTGGAAGAACAGGAAATCTTGTCGGCGCTCGTGCTGGCCACGAGCGCAGCGCATCGGGCTCGCGGGCTGTTATGCGCGGACCCGAACGGGGACGCGATGCTGCTCGTGCCCTGTCACGACATCCATACCGTGGGCATGGGCCATCGGCTGGACGTGGCTTTCGTCGACCGTGCGGGACAGGTCATCGAGGCCCACCGTGCGGTCGGCCCCTTGCGACGTCTGCGCAACGCACGCGCGGAGGCGGTCGTCGAACGGTTCGCAAGCTGCGAGCCGTGGTTTCGGCCGGGCGACCGCATCGGCTTGGCCTGTATGTCTGCTGCAATAAGCGAAGAACATCACGAGGAAGGCCGCCCTAAGGCGGCGGATCGGAGACCATCATGAAGACTTGTCCGGTATGCAAGGCGCGTCTGTTCGAAGACATGGACACCTGTTACGGTTGCATGCATCGGTTCGACGAGGACGAACCGATGCATGAAGAGATCGAAGAGCCGAAGTCCCCGGTTCGCCCGCGTTTTGACGAGAAGGAGCGGGCGGCCCTCCAAGCCCTAGACGCGCAAAAGGTTTCTGCCTGCGAAGGGGCTGCATCGGAAAGCCAGCTGCTAGACGGGGCCCTGTCAAACGGCGCGATGCCGGATCGCGATGCGCTGTCTGGCGCGACGTCGGCAGGGGCCGCGCCAGACAGCGCGCCGTCCCCGAAGCCTTCGGTCGGCGTCGTGCCGGGCTTGCCCTCGGGCTGGACGGTTCGGCTCGAGCTGACGGATCGCACGGGTGCGGAACGCGTTCCGCTTGCCTGCGTGCTCACCGTCGACCTGGCTCCCGGGCTTCCCTCCTGTCCCATGCCGGCCGGCCAGCCTTGTCCTGCCGCCTGCAGGGAGCAAGGATGATCCGCCCAGCGCCGGCTGAACCGGCGCCGGACCGCCCGCCGCGCACCGGCCGGAGCCGTCTCGCATGTCGCGCGCACGTACACCGGCCTGCCCAGCGCTGGGCAGGCGCCGCCGCTCAGGAGCGGCTGGCGGCAGCGTTGCCGCCAGCTTCGGCGCTCTGCACGCGCACGCGCCCTATCACCAGGGCGATCGCGAAGATGGCGGCCGTGAACAGCAGCAGCACGCCCATGTCGCCCAGGATCGGCCCGAGCGCTTCGGGCGTGGGCGCCTCCAGCTCGACCGCTTTCTGCAGCGCGCTCGTGTACCAATAGGCAGGCGAGAAATGCGCGACGGTCTGCACGGCCGGATCCAGCAGGTCGAACGAGATCCACACGCCGCCCAGAAACGACACCACCATGCCCGCGATGTTGCCGATGGCATTGCTGGCGAACTCGCCCACGCCCAGCTGTCCCAAAAGGAAGCCGATCGAAAGCGGCACGGTGGCGAACGCGAACGTCAGCACCAACATGAGCGCCAGCGCGAATCCTCCGATCTGCGCCACGGACTCGGAGAACACGACCAGGCCCAGCCCGACGGCCCACAACCACACGGCCGCCATCACCAGCAGCGCCGCGGCCGCTACCTGGAGGTTGTATGTGAGCGACGGCACCGGCGACACCAGGTTCCGCCGGTGCAGGTCGGTTCGGTTGATCGTGCCCATCAGCAGTCCGACGCACACGATGATGGAAGCGAACAGCGTGTACGTCCCCCAATCCAAATAGAACACGAAGCGCTGCGCCTCGCTGGACCCGCCGCCCAGCTGCACGGTCCCCACCGAGGCGGACGAAGCCATCGTCTCGCCTGCATGCGCCGCGATGTCGGCCTGCGAGGCGTCGGGCAGCAGCCCCGCGTAGGCCCGGGCAACGCCCAAATACTCGTTGACCTCCTGGTCCATGAGGTTGCCCTCGAGGGAATAGTAGCTGTACACGGTTTCGAGCTCGGGCACATCCCCTCCCGTGGCCGCCGCGTCCATCAGCGCCTGCCCGAAGCCTTCCGGGACGATGACCACGTAGCCGCTCTGCCCCTTGGCCACGGCATCCTGGAGCGTGATAGGAGTGTCCTCCAAGGGCACTTCCTCGCCGCGTTCTCCCAAGAAGGCGGCGAGTCCCTGGGAAAGGTCGCTGCCGTCACGGTCGATGACGGAAAAGCGCGTCCGGTGCCCCACGAACTCGGCGTCTTCGGCTTCGCCGAACGGGAGGCTGCTTGCCATGAGCACGCCCATGAAGCTGAGGAACACGGCGTACACGAGCAGGTAAAGGGGGTGACGGAGCACCACCCGAAGGGCTGCCTTAAAGACTTGCATAGCGTTGCCTCCTGATGAAAAGGAACGACACGGCGAACAGCACGGCCGTCATGGCCAGCAGCACTAGGACGTATTCGATCGTGCGCTGATAGGTGTCGTAATACATGATGCTGTAGAACGCCTGCGATATCTGCACGGCCGGATTGACGAACTGCAAAGCCGGCATGGTCGCGTTCATCGCATCGGCAAGCTTCATGACGGGCGAGCCGTACAGCCCGGCGAACAACGAGGCGAAACACACGATGGCGCTGAGCAGGCCGCCTTTCACGCCCTCGTTCAGCTTTGCGACCGATCCCAGCAGCGTGCCGACCGCAGTGGCCAGAAGCGAGGAAGCTGCCAGCACGCCAATGCACGCCGCGTCGCGCCCGCCGAAATCGACTCCCGCCACCAGGCGGATGAAGGCGTACGCCACCGCCAGGCAGGCGAACGCGAGCAGCCAGCTCGCGCCCAACGTGGCCGCCAGCGTCTTTCCTCGGCTCACGGCTCCCAGCGCACGACGCGCGCCGAGCGCGCTCAGGTTCGGCTGCGTTCGGCAGATGGCCACCATGCCTACCTGCCCTCCGAACAGGGCCGCCATGGCCAGCAGGGCGAAGTAGAAGCGCACGGACTCTTTGGGCGGATTCTGCGTGACGTCGATCTTTTCCGTGAGGTCGGGCATCTCGAGCAGCTTTTCGACGGCCTGCGCGTTGGCAAGCGCCGCTGGATTCTCGCGTGCGACGTCTTCGATGAGGGCGGAGCTGCGCAGGTAGTTGTCGACGATCACTTTCAAGATGGACTGGTTCGCGCTGTCGACCGAATCGGGCGTCGCCCCGCCGCGCACATGCACGCTCGGCTCGCCGTCGTCACTCACCATCAGGTAGCCGACCACGCCCTCGTTTGCCCCGCCGGTGGCCGTCGAACTGCCGGTGGCCGTGTCGCGCATAAGTCCGACGGCCTCGTCTTCGCTGGCGACGCGCACGACGTCGAGCATCTGGTCGTCGCCTGGTTGGGACAGCGCATCGATCATCTCGGCGAATCCCGGTGCCTCTTCGTAACTCGCATTGGCCACCACGGCCGTGCGCACCGGCTCGAACTGCCCCGCGTCGTCCAAGTGAGAGAACATGAACACGAATAGCGTCGACAGGATGAGCGGGAACGCGAGCGACCAGATGAAGATGGACTTGTCCCGCACGAGCATGACGAGCGTCCCTTGGAACACGTTGAGCATGTGGCCCTCCTTTCCCTGGCTAGTCGCGGAGTTCCGTGCCGGAGATCTCCAGGAACACGTCGTTCAGCGTGGGAGGCTCGGCATAGACGCGCCCGAACGTGGCGCCGTCGGCCTGAAGCACGGCCAACACGTCGCTCACGTTGTGCGTGCCGTTGGCGCAAGCCGCCTCCAGCGTGCCGTCGCGATACAGCACGCGCTGCACGTGCGGCAGCGCCTCCAGCCGCGCAAGCGTGGTTTCGGCCAGTTCGGCGACTTCCACCTGGATCTTCTCGCCCGTGCCGATCATGGCTTTCAGCTCGGCATTCGTGCCGGTCGCCAGGGCGCGCCCGTGATCCATGATCATGATGCGTGTGCAGATCTCCTCCACTTCCTCCATGTAATGGCTGGTGTACACCACGGTGGAGCCGGCGCGGTTCATCTGCTCGATGCCTTCGAGGATGGCGTTCCTGCTCTGGGGGTCCACGGCCACGGTGGGCTCGTCGAAGAACACGAGTTCGGGCTTGTGCGCAATGCCGCAGGCGATGTTGAGGCGGCGCAGAAGGCCACCGGACAGTTTGCGCGGGCGGAACTTCACGTAGTCTTCCAGCCCCACGAACGCCACGGCTTCGTCCACCAGTTCGCGCCGCCGCAGGCGGTCGCTCACGTACAGCGCGCAGAAATAGTCGATGTTCTCGCGCACCGTCAGTTCTTCGAACACCGCCACGTTCTGTGGCACCACGCCGATGCGGCGCTTGAGGTCGTAACGGGAAGGCTTCATGGGCTCGCCGAACAGCCGGATGGTCCCTTTGTCGTAGGTGAGCAGCTGCAGGATGCAGTTGATGGCCGTCGTTTTGCCCGAACCGTTTGGTCCTAAAAGGCCGAATATCTCGCCCTGCTCGATGTGCAGATCGAAGTGGTCGAGCGCAACCACTTCGTTGTAGCGTTTGACCAGGTTGTCTACGGCTACCAAATCCATGTTTCCTCCGTTTCGCGGCAACGTGCCCTGCCCGGCTCGTCGCGTCTTCCTCGGCCATGGTGGCCTCGGCACCCTCATGAAGCCTATGATGCCCCATGTCCAGAGACTGCGGAAGTGAGCGCCGTCACCAGACGGAGGTCGTGACATTTGTCACGAAGGCCCTGCGCTTCGTCATCGGCCGGCACGCCCGCGCACTCGGGGTGTGCCTGCAACGGCTATAATGCTGGCAATGGACCGCATCGTCGATGAAATCATCCTGGGCACCTTTGGTGCGCTGCTTCTGCTGTTCGCTCCCATAACGGGGGAAACGGTGGTCGCCCTCCTGTGCGCCGTGGTCGTCGTCTGCTGCTTCGATCTGTGCGCCCGTCCTGCGGCGCGCCTGGCCGTGGCGGCGTATATGGCCGCAGCCCTGGTGATGCCCAGCTTCCTGCTGTTCCTTCCCTTGGTGGGGTACGTCTTGCTGGACGAGGGCCACGCGATCGTGCGGTTTTCTTGGATCGTGCCGCTTGCGTTCTCGTTGCGCTTCGGCGACTGCTTCCTGACGGCGGCCGTGACCCTGTTATGCGCAGCCGCCGCCGTCATGGCGTGGCGCACCTCTCGCATGGCTTGCGAACGGGCGCGCTATCGGCGGCTACGCGACGACCAACAGGAGGCGTCGCTCGCCTTGGCGCAGAAGAACCGCGACCTGCTGGCCGCGCAGGACTACGAAGTCCGGCTTGCCACGCTCACCGAGCGCGGGCGCATCGCGCGCGAGATCCACGACAACGTGGGGCATCTGCTCACGCGCTCCATCATGCAGGTGGAGGCGTTGCAGGTGGTGCATGCCGACGACGAGCAGGTGCGGGACGAGCTGGAGGCTGTGGGAGAGACGCTGCACGAGGCCATGGGCACCGTGCGCGCAAGCGTGCACGACCTGCACGACGATGCGTTCGACCTGTGCGCCCAATTGCAGCGCGCCATCGCCGCCTGCGGGCTTCCCGACGTGAGGCTCACCTTCGACGCGCGCGATGTCCCCTTGCCGGTCGCCTATGGCCTGCTCTCCGTCGTGCGCGAGGCGTTGTCGAACGTGGCGAAGCACAGCGACGCGACGCGGGTGGACGTGTCGGTCATCGAGTATCCGGCGCTCTATCAGCTGGTCGTGCAAGACAACGGCACGACGGCGGCGGGTTCCGGCGACGCTTCCGCCTCTTCGCGGGGCATCGGTCTGCATACCATGGAGGAGCGCATCGGTGCGCTTGGCGGCAGGTTGCGCGCAGAGCATCGCAAGGGGTTCCGCGTGTTCGCTTCCATCCCGAAAAAACAGCAAGGGGAGGACGGGAAATGAACAAGATCAGAACGGTGGTGGTCGATGACGACCCGTTCGTGCGCATGTCGCTTCAGACCATCTTGGATGCTCAGGACGACATCGAGATCTGCGCGCTCGGAGGAAGCGGCGAAGAGGCCGTCGATCTCTACGAGCGCGAACGCCCGGACGTGCTGCTGATGGACATCCAGATGCCCGGCATGGGCGGCCTCGATGCCGCCGAGCTCATCCTCGGCACCCACGACGACGCCCGCATCGTGTTCTTGACCACCTTCTCCGACGACGAATACATCGTGAGGGCATTGCGCATCGGGGCGAAGGGGTACCTCGTCAAGCAGGAAGTGGCCACCATCGCGCCGGCGTTGCGCGCCGTCGTGGCTGGCCAGAACGTGTTGGGAACCGAAGTGCTCGACCGCATGGACGCCCTGATGAGGGCGGGGACGATGCCGTCTTCGGCTCCTGCAACGCCTTCGGCGGCCCCTTCCTTGCGCCTGTCTCCCGAAGCGAGCCGCGCTTTGCGTGCCGGCGGGGGTTTCCGCAGGGAGGAAAAGGAAGGCCTGCACGGGGTGGGAGACCGGAGAGCGGACTTGCAGGGGGACGCCATGACGGGCACACCTGCGTCCGGGCAGGCGTCTTCGCAGGAACTGACCGAGCGCGAACGCGCCATCGTGGAGCTGGTGGCCGAAGGGATGGACAACAAGGAGATAGCCGCCACCTTGTTCCTGAGCGAAGGGACCGTGCGCAACCACATCAGCGCGATCCTGCAGAAACTGGGCCTGAAGAACCGAACCCAGCTGGCCATCGCGTACTATCGCGCACACTAGCCGCGCCGAGGTCAGGCGCGGGACGCCTTCTACCCGAGCAGGTCGCGATACGCTTTCGCGGCCTCTTCCTGCATCTTCTGGTCGATGGACATGTACGCGTCCAACAGCTTGTTGCCTTCGTCGGTCAGATCGCTGCCGTGCGCGCCGTCGCGGTTGAGCAGCTGGATGCCCAGCGCCGCTTCGGTCTCTTTGATGATGCGCCACGCCTTGCTGTAGGCCATGCCCATGCCTTTGGCGGCGGCGTTGAGCGAACCCGTCTCGCGAACGCCCAAGCACAGATCGGCGATGCCGCGCCCGAACACCGAGCCGCTGTCAGACTCAGGGTTCTTGATGGAAAGCCTGATGGCCGGTTCCAATTTCTTCAGTTGGCTCATGTCGTCCCTTCGGTCGTCGCGTCCCACATGCGGGTTCGCCGTGATTCTCGATCCCTGACAGGTGTATTGTCGCACAGTTGTCCGGGTAGTTCAAAGACGTACGCCAGCGGTTACGCATGCAGCGGGTCGCAGGGCTCCGCTGCATGACAGGGCGCATCCCTTTGGTGGTCAGGCCTGTTCCAAAAAGCGCACCGCTGCCGCCTCGATGTCCTGGGTGCCCGCGTCGATGCACTCTTCGAACCGTGCCGGCAGCTGGTCGAGCGCCGCCAGGCCGGCGGGGATGTTGTTCTTGCCGGTCTCTGCGGCAATGAGCCCGTTCAGCTGGCAGCCGGTCAGGGCGGCCACTTCGGCAGGCAGGGGCTCGCCGGGGGCGATGCCGTGCAGCGCGCGGTACACGTTGTCGCCGAACTTCGCCCAATGGGCGGTGCTGGCGACCAGCACGGGGTTTTCGCCGCGCAGGTTCTGGGCCGTCTGGTACGCCACGGCCGTATGCGGGTCCATCAGGTAGTCGTGCTTTTCCAACACGGCCTTGATGGTGGCCAGGCAGGTGGCGTTGTCGATGGAGTCGGCCGCGAAGGAGGCGCGCACGGCGGCGAACGTCTCGGGGTCCACGCGGAACGTGCCTTTTGCACGCAGGTCGTCCATCCAGCCGCGGATGGCCTGCGCGTCGCGTCCCGTGAGCTCGAACAGCTGCCGCTCCAGGTTCGACGACACCAGGATGTCCATGGACGGACTGGGCGTGAGCACGAAGGGGCGGTCGGCTATGTCGTAGGTGCCGGTGTTGATGAAGTCGGTGAGCACGCGGTTCTCGTTGCTGGCGCACAGGAGCATGTCGATGGGCGTGCCCATGCGCCGCGCGTACCAGGCGGCCAGGATGTTGCCGAAGTTCCCGGTGGGGACGCACACGTCGATGGGCGCGCCCGCGTCCACCTTGCCCGCGCGCACCAGTTCGGCGTAGGCGGACACGTAGTACACGATCTGCGGCATGAGGCGTCCCCAGTTGATGGAGTTGGCGCTGGACAGCGCCACGCCCTGGGCGGCAAGCAGGCGTTCGGCGAACGCGGCGTCGGAAAACACGTTCTTCACGCCGGTCTGGCAGTCGTCAAAGTTGCCGCGTACGGCCCACACCTGCACGTTCTCGCCCGTCTGCGTCACCATCTGCTTGCGCTGGATGTCGCTCACGCCGCCGTCGGGGAACAGCACGCCGATGCGCACCCCTTCGGCGTCCTTGAACCCTTCCAATGCGGCCTTGCCCGTGTCGCCCGAAGTGGCGACCAGGATGAGGAAGTCGTGGTCCAGCTGTCCGCGCTCGCGCAGCGCGCCCGCGCTCGCGGAAAAGAACCGTGGCAGGCATTGCAGGGCCATGTCCTTGAACGCGCTGGTGGGGCCGTGCCACAGCTCCAGCACGTGGGTCTGCGCGTCGAGCGACGTGAGGGGGCAGATGCGCTCGTCGTCGAAGTTCTTCCCATAGGCTTGCGCCATGAGGGCGTCCACGACCTCGTCCGGCAGGTCGATGTCGAACGCCCGGTATATGCGGGCGGCGCGCTGCGCATAGGGAAGGTCGGCCAGCGCCAGGATGTCTTCCAGGGAGAGCGAGGGAATGCGTTCGGGTACGTACAGCCCGCCTCCCTGCGCCAGCCCGTCGACGACGGCTTCCGTGAAGGCGACCGGACGGTCTGCGCACCCGCGCGTGTCGATGTAGAGGTTCTGAGCCATGTCCTGCACTTTCTGCCGAATTCCACCCGAGTGATTTCCGATTCCAGTATCAAGGTATCGGAGCACAAAATCAATCTGGAAGACCATTTCTTCGGATTTCCGCAAACCTGCGCTAGTCGTGCGCCCGCAAGAGGACCCCTACTCCCGGCGTTCGCCGTGCGCCGGCTCCCCCACCACCCGCTGCCTATTCGTGCGCCAGCCTTCGCGCCGCGCCACTTACTCGTGCGCCGGCCTTCGCGTCGCGCCACCTTCCACTGCCGTCCGAAACCGGGTCGCGCCCTTTCTGGCCGAAGGGGAGGAATATCAGGTAGAATGCTCGTGAAAGCCAAGGAGCGGGGGCGGTTGCCTTTGGGTTGACGGCTGTTGCGGGGCTTTTGGCACCGAACTTCCGCGGACGAAAGCGGGGGCGCAAGGGGGCAGCCGCAAAGCGGCGGACTGCCGAACACGAGCGGCGTTTGGACGAAAGGATGGGGAACCGTGAACCTGGTCTGTCTGGATTTGGAAGGTGTGCTCGTTCCGGAAATTTGGGTCGCGTTCGCGGAGGCCACCGGCATCCCCGAACTCAAGCGCACCACGCGCGACGAGCCCGACTACGACAAGCTCATGGCTTTCCGCTTGGGACTATTGAAGGAGCGCGGCCTGGGCCTGCGCGAGATCCAGGCCACCATTGCCGGCATCGACCCGCTTCCCGGCGCGAAGGAGTTCTTGGACGAATTGCGCGCCATGGCCCAGGTGGTCATCATCAGCGACACGTTCGAGCAGTTCGCGCAGCCCCTCATGGAAAAGCTGGGGTGGCCCACCATCTTCTGCAACACGCTGGTGGTGGCGCCGGACGGCGAGATAACGGGCTTCGAGATGCGCTGCCCCCAGTCCAAGCTCACGACGGTGCGTGCGCTGCAGTCGTGCGGCTTCGACACCATAGCCGCCGGCGACAGCTTCAACGACCTGGCCATGATCCAGGCCAGCAAGGCGGGCTTCCTGTTCAGGAGCACCGAGGCCATCAAGTCCGACCATCCGGAACTCCCGGCGTTCGAAGACTACGCCGACCTGCTGGCCGCCATCAAGCGCAACCTCTGACGGCGAACCCTGCGCGGGCCGCTGCGCACGCAAGCCCACCCGTCATTCTCGGCCTGGCAACGTGCTAGAATCCGTCCGGTGCGAAAAAAGTTAACTTCGGCTTCCATTTTTGCCAAGATTGCTTTATTATGCTCATTGTTACATCAAGCTAACTCCTGTGGGACGCTGCGGGAGCAAGCAAGGCTCGAAGCGAGCCGGAGCAGGCAGGCGACGGAAGAAGATGGGAGCCGACATGCACAGCGTAATGACAGCGGGCTTGAGCGCGCAGGGGGCGCAGGGAGTCTCAACGGCGTCTCAGCGGCACCAGATGCCGCTGTCGTTTCTGAAGAGCGGCGAGACGGCCACGATAGCCAAGGTGCGCGGCAAGGGCGAGGTGCACCATCACCTGGAGAACCTCGGGTTCGTGGAAGGCGCGCGCGTGGAAGTGCTCTCAGAGCAGTGTGGCAATCTCATCGTCCAGATCAAGGGCACGCAGGTCGCGCTCAACCAGCAAGTCGCTTCGCGTATCGTCACCTGCTAGCTTCTCGTGTCAGCTTGCCGGCAGGGATGCACGCCCGGCGGGGTCGTGCCATGCCGCAAGGGGGGCTGGCTCGAGCGACGGTGAAAAGGCACTACAGGGAAGGATCGAGAATGACAGAGGCAGATCGAGGCAAGACGCTGCGGGATGTGGCCATTGGCGAGACGGCCACGGTGCGCCGTTTGACCGGTGCAGGAGCCATCAAGCGGCACATCATGGACATGGGCATCACGAAGGGCACCGACGTGTACGTGCGCAAGGTGGCTCCACTGGGCGACCCCATCGAGGTCACGGTGCGTGGCTACGAGCTTTCGCTGCGGAAGAACGAGGCCGAAACCATTCTGGTAGGGTAGGGATGCGGCGTCAAAGCCGCCACATCCGCCGGACACTGCCAAGGAAGGCCAAACAAGCGCGGAGAAGCGCGTTTTTATTGGTATATAGTTAGTCACAGTTAACTTTAGAAAGGGTGGACATGGGAACTCGCATAGCGCTTGCCGGCAATCCCAACTGCGGCAAGACGACGATGTTCAACGACCTGACCGGTGCCAGCCAATATGTGGGCAACTGGCCAGGCGTGACCGTCGAGAAGAAAGAGGGCAAGTACACGCGTGACAAGGACGTGACCATCACCGACCTCCCGGGCATCTATTCGCTTTCCCCGTATTCTCCGGAAGAGATCGTGGCGCGCGACTACCTGCTGTCCGACGAGCCGAACGTGGTCGTCAACCTGGTGGACGCCACCAACCTCGAGCGCAACCTTTACCTGACCACGCAGATTCTTGACCTGGGGCTTCCGGTGGTCGTGGCGCTCAACATGATGGATCTGGTGGAGAAGAACGGTGACAAGATAGACACGGCCAAGCTGTCCCGAAAGCTGGGATGCCCGGTCGTCGAGACGTCTGCACTCAAAGGCCGCGGCATGGACGAGCTTGTTGATGCGGCCGTCAAGGCCGCCAAGAAGGGTGTGCCCGCCGCTCCCGAAATTCGCTTCGCCGACGACGTGGAAACCCCTATCGCCAAGGTGATCGACGTGGTGGGTGCCCGTGTGCCGGCCAACCAGGTGCGCTGGTTCGCCATCAAGCTGCTCGAAGGAGAAGAGCGCACCGTATCCCGGCTCAAGCTTTCCTCTTCCGACCTGAGCGCGATCGCCGCCATTCGCGACGCGATGGAAAGCGACTTCGACGACGATGCCGAGAGCATCGTCACCGGCGCGCGCTACGACGCCATCGGCGACGTGGTGGCCGAAACGGTGAAAAAGTCGACGAAGGGCATGACCACCACGCAGAAGATAGACCGCGTGGTCACCAACCGCGTGCTCGGCATACCCATCTTCATCGCGATCATGTTCTTGGTATACTATCTGGCCGTGTCCTTGGGTGGCGGCGTGGTGACCGACTGGGCAAACGACGGCATTTCCGGCGACGGCTGGCTCTACACCGGCGGTGCGGCCTACGACGAGGCCGTAGGCGCGTGGGAAGAACAGGTGGCTGCCGCCGAAGAGGCTGGTGCAAGCGAGGAAGAGCTTGCGGTCCTGGCCGAAGAGGAACCCGACCCGGCAAGCGGCGAATACGGCCTGTGGATTCCGGGCCTCACGCCCGTCGTGTCCGACGCGCTTGAGGCGGTAGGTTGCGCCCCGTGGCTGCAAAGCCTCGTGGTTGACGGCATCGTCGCCGGCGTGGGTGCGGTCATCGGGTTCATTCCCCAGCTCATCATCTTGTTCCTGCTGCTTTCGTTCCTGGAGGCGTGCGGGTACCTGGCGCGCGTCGCGTTCGTGATGGATCGCATCTTCCGCCGCTTCGGGCTTTCGGGCAAGAGCTTCATTCCCATGCTCATCGCGAGCGGCTGCGGCGTGCCGGCGGTCATGGCCACCAAGACCATCGAGAACGAGAAGGATCGCCGCATGACCGTCATGACCACCACGATGATCCCCTGTGGTGCGAAGATGCCCATCATCGCGCTGGTGTTCGGCGCGCTCGTGGGCATGGACTCCGGCTCTACGTGGTGGGTCGCACCCCTGTTCTACTTCTTGGGCCTTGCTGCCATCATCGTCAGCTGCATCATGCTGAAGAAGTTCCGCGCCTTTGCGGGGGAGGTCGCCCCGTTCATCATGGAGCTTCCGGCCTACCACCTGCCCACGGTCAAGGCGGTGCTCTTGGCCACGTGGGAGCGCGTGCGCAGCTACATCGTCAAAGCCGGTACCATCATCTTCCTTTCCACCATCGTCATTTGGTTCCTCATGAACTTCGGTTTCTACGAAGGTTCGTTCGGTCTGCTCGACGCCGAGATGGACGGATATCTGGACTACAGCCTCATGGCTGCCTTGGGCAACCTCTTGGCGTGGGTGTTCGCTCCGCTTGGCTTCGGAAATTGGGAGTCCGCCGTCACGTCCATCACGGGGCTCGTCGCCAAGGAGAACGTGGTTGCCACGGTGGGCATTCTGACCAGCTTGGGCGAAGCGGGAGAGACCGATCCCGCCCTGTGGCAAGGCTTCGCCACCATGCTGGGAGGCGGCACGGCGGCCATTGCGGCGTTCGCGGCATTCAACCTGCTCTGCGCCCCGTGCTTCGCGGCCATGGGCACCATCCGCCGTCAGATGATGAGCGCCAAGTGGACGTGGGCCACCATCGGCTATCTGTGCGGATTCGCGTGGTGCGTGGGCCTGATGATCTACCAGCTGGGCGGACTGGCCATGGGCGAAGTGGCGTTCAACGCGTGGACGGTGGTTGCCCTCGTCGTTGCCGCCGGCCTGCTGTTCCTGCTGTTCCGTCCCATGCCCAAGCATGACGGAAAGAAGGCCGTGCAAGTCGAGGTGGAAGCCGCCTAGGGTCGGCTTGGCGCTCGCTTTCCCCTGGGTCCGCGTGGGGAGCTTGCGGGTTTGGCGTTGGGGCGGCGGTCGGCTTGACGGCCGTCGCCCCTGCCTGGAAGGGCGCTGAAGGCGGTGCCCGGCTTGTGCCGTTCGCCGTCGGACGCCATGGTTCTCGCCCTTGCCCGGAGGGCATTGCGGGTGATCGTTCCTGTTTGCCAGGTGGGTTCAACGAAGGAGGTGCTTCATGCTCGAGATGGGATTGACGCCGGCGACGGTGGTGATTGCGGCCTTGGTGCTGCTGTGGGCCATATGGGCGGTGCGCCGGCTGCGCGGTCGTGGCCTGTGCGACTGTCACGACCACGATGGTGGCGGCGCCAAGGGCCGCGCTGGCGGCTTGGGCTGTTCCGGCTGCTCCGGCTGCGGCGCGGCCGATCGCATGGTGGCCGAAATGGACCGTCGCCTGCAGGAGAGCGGACGGGCCTCCCGCCGATGACCGCGCTTCCCATGGGACGGACGTTGTAGGAAGGCGGCGTCTCTGGGAGCCTCTCCGGTGGAGTCCTTTCCTTTTACCCGCCAACGGGACGTTTCCCGTATGGCGGTACGCGGATCAATAGAAAATGAGGATGCGCCCTCTTCGGCTTTGGGTAACAATGCCGAAGAGGGCAGCGTCTTTTTTGGCCGCTACGCTTCCGGATGGTGGATGCGGCCGCTGCGCGAAGGGCACCGCTTGCCTTGGCGTCGTCCGCGGCGGTGTGGGTGGCGCAGGGATCCGGTGCAGGACGGCATGCCTGAAGTCGACTCTGGCAAAGAAGGAGAGTGCGGATGCTGGGCTTGGTGCAGGGAAAGGTCGGCGAGCCTTTGACGTTCGAAGGTTACGCGGACGACTACGACAAGGCCATCGTGGCCATGGAATTCTCTCTTGACGGTGGCACCACGTGGACGCGCCATGCGACCGAAGGCGCACAGGCGGGCAGGGTGCTTTCCTGGACGTTCGTCTACACGCCGGAAAAGCCCGGCCGCTATCAGCTGAGGGTGCGCTCGGTCAACGAGGACGGCAGGCACAGTCCCTTGGCCGATGTCGTGGAGTTCGAGGTCGCTTGAAGGCGCGCGGCGACAGGGGATGAAAGGCGGTCGCGCCGTCATCCGGCAAGTTGCTCGTTCTCTATCAGGTCCAGCATTTCCTGGCGGGAATGCACGCCGAGCTTCTGGTAGATATGATGCACATGCGAATTGACGGTTGCCAGCGTCACGTTCAGGTCTTCGGCGATGCGCGTGGCCGACCGGCCTTTGGCCGTGAGCACCATCACTTCAAGCTCGCGTTCCGAGATGCCGGCTCGTTGTGCCAACCGTTCGCACTTGGTCTTGAAACGAGGCGTATGGACGGGCGCGGGAAGGCTCGAAAGGATGTCGACGCAGTCGCGGTCGGTGAAGGCGAACGTGAACACCACGGCGACGGCGATGCCCAGCAGCACGGCAAGCAGTTGGACGGCTTCCGCTCCCCACGCGCGGCAGGCGTTGCTGAGCACGATGCCCACCAGGGCGGCCGCTGCCCACACGCCCCGCGCTGCGCCGAACACGAGCACGGGGTTCAGGCTGAAGCCGATGCTGATCTCGAAGGCCACCAGAACCATGACCAGCTGGAAGAAAAAAGCGCTGATGTCCAGCAACGTATGGGCGAACCACGTGCCTTCCAGCAAATACGGTATGCACAGCACCACGCCCAGCAGCAAAACGAACGCCGTGCGGTACACCACCGACACGCCCCGCGCGTCGTGCGCGTCGAAAATGGTCAGCAGCCAGGCAGAGCAGGCCACCTTGAGAGCAAGGCCGCCCAGATTGGCCGCACCCGCGTAGAAGACGAGCGCCGTGCCGCCCAGCAGCAGGTTCCTCACGGTCTCGATGATGCCGACGATCACGAACAAACACGCGCAATAGCGCAAGAACACCCGGCGCTTCTTCGCCGGGGGCACGTCGGCCACTGGTGCAAGCGCCGTGGCGTCGCGCGGCTCGGCGCGGGCGAACAACACGGAAGCCAGGGGCAGCACCGACGCGATGGCGGCCGAGATCCAATGGCTCACCTGGTCGGACGACAGCATGTTGGCCAGGGGGTAGGTGAGCAGCGCCGTCGCCACCACGCTGATGGCCAGCCCCATCATGTCGCGCGTCCGGCAGAACCGCACGAACCACAGAAGGAACAGGCAGGCGAATCCCACGCCGACGAACACCGCCGCCACATAGATGAGCGCGCGCGAAGCCGGAGGATACAGCGCGCTCAAGGGCCCCAGGATGCTGCCGGACGCCGCCACGATGCCGACGCCGTACAGGAAGGCCTGCCGTTTCAGCAGCTCTTGCGTGCGCCGTTGCAGCAGCACGGCCAGAACCATGAGGACCAGCGTGGTGGCAAGCGAGACCCACCGCAGATCGAGGAACGGCGAGGTGTACGTGATGGGGTCGGGCAGCGCGACGCACAGGATGTTCCACGTTTGGCACAGGGAGAACCCGGCCACGTCGGTCCAGCGCACGCTCGAGAGGATGCGCGCCACGCCTTCCCCCTTCGGCAGGGAGAACGGCGCGGGCCGATGCTCCTCTGTTCGTTTCCGCTTGCTCTCCACGTCCCCTCCTTTTGCGGCGCGTCCCCTGCACTGTCCCGTTCCCCCAGCAAAACGCCATCAACAGAAACTGTTGACCGCTTCCCCCAGCTCCCGGCAATCATCCCATAAACTGGCATTCATCTGCGAAAATGCAGCACGCGTCCTGTTTCATGATTTTCTCTGGATGACAGCGGGACCATCCCTCTTCTAAGCTGCGCACCGTAGGCGTCTTGGCTGTGCAAAAGGGGCTAGGAGCCAAGACTACACCAGAAAGGAGAGGGTTGTCCATGAAAAAACGACTAGCGACGATCGCGCTTGTCCTGTGCGTCATGGCCTGCTGCCTGTGGGCCTGTGCGTCACAGCCGAGCGGAAACGGTGGAGCGGGAGGCGACGCCGCGCAGGATCAGAAACCGGGGGAGGCGTCCGACCAGGCAAGCGACCAGGACCAGGCCGACGCCATCAAGCTGCTCAGCGGCAAGGAGAAGGTGGCGGCCGCGCAAGAGTTCTACGCTCCCAAGGTCACCACGGCGCAGAACGGCGCGGAAGTCCAGCTGATCCCGAACGATCCGTATATGTGGAACACCGCCATCCTCGACGGCGAGAACCGCGGATGCACGGCTTCGCAGTGCCACGAGTCCATTCTTGACGCGACCCAGCTTCTGCCCATGTCGCATCCCAAGCTGTGGAACCCCTACGGCATCGATCCCACCATCAAGTTCTGCTATATGTGCCATTCCAAGGCCCTGTTCCTGCAGGACAGCATGCATGCCTTGCACATGAACAGCGCCGAGTTCGCCGAAAAGGGCGGCAACTGCGATTCGTGCCACTACATCAATCCGAACACGGGCGCCTACGAGATGTGGGACCTCGTCAAGTACGACACGGCCTACATGGGCATCACCCCGGTCGCCGAGGCCAAGGGCGACTTCAGCTTCACGCAGGATTCCATCACGGACACCGACGAAGTGTTCTACTACTGGGAGAACAGCGATCACCAGGGTGTGACTCCCGACAACGACACGTCCGAAGAGGCGTACGCCCAGTGGGAGATATCGGTCGGCGGATCCGTGCAGAACCCCTTCACGTTCAAGCTGTCCGATTTCGAGGACCAGATGGTCGAGCGCGTCTACAAGATGGATTGCCAGACCAACCCTCCGGGAGGCGCCTACATCGCCAACGTGAACGTCAAGGGCATCCCGCTGTCGGCGATCATGGACAAGGCGGGCGTGGACCCGTCGGCCAACGCACTGCACTCCATTGCCGATGACGGCTGGGACGTGTACCCGGTCTCCATGGAATACGTGCAACAGTACAAGGACGACATCTTGCTGGTGACGGAAATCAACGGCGAGAAGCTGGGCATGCTGCAAGGCTATCCGGTGCAGCTGTGGACCCCCACGCTGGGCGGCTGCCACTACACCAAGCGCGTCGTCGAGCTGAACTTCACCACCGATCCCGCCGAGCCGCGTTTCTTCAAGGGCTTCACGAACCCCAAGACCGGCGAGATGTTCAACAAGCCGAACACGTCCATCTTCAACTACACGAACGGGACCTTCTTCCCTGTGGGGCAGCCCATCGAGTTCGAGGGCTTCGCCGACGCGTACGAAGTGCCCATCACTGCCGTGGAGATATCGCTGGACAAGGGCAAGACCTGGACGACGTTCGAGCTGGGCGAAACCGATCCTTTGCGGTGGGTGAACTGGAAATACTCGTTCACGCCCGAGACGCCGGGGTCGTACCTGATCAAGGTGCGGGCCGTTGCGGCCGACGGCAGCGTGAGCACCGATCCGTCCCAGCTGTTCTTCAACGTGAAATAGGGAGGGAGAAGCCATGAAACCAACCGTAACCAAAGTCATCGGAACGGCTGCGGGCGTCACGCTGCTGGCGCCGGGCATCGCCTTGGCGGTGCCGCCGGAAGCGCCGGATGCCGGTGTTCCGGACGTAGCCTGGACCCAAGTGGAGGCGTCTTCGCAGACGGTCGAGTCGACGGTTTCCGTGCCTCGGGTGCAGGGAGAGTTCTCGTACAACCAGACGACGCTCACGCCCAATTCGCGCATAGCCCAGGTGTTCCAGAAGGCGGCCAACGCGTTGTGCCAGGCATCTTGCGAAATGACCGTCACGGCGCCGGAAGACTGGGCCATTTCCGTGTCGGGCGACGTGGAGAACGCCTACACGGCCACGCTCGGCCAGCTGGCGGCCGAAGACGAGCAGACCACCATCATGGGCTGCGCCTGCGCCGGCAACACCGCAGGCGGGGCGGCCGTCATCAACGCCGAGGTGACCGGCGTGCCCATGGCCACCATCATCGAGCGTGCGCAGCCGAAGGCCGGCGTGAACACGGTGACGCTGGTGTCCGAAGACGGCTACCGCATGTCGTTGCCGCTGGACTACGTGATGGCGCGCAGGGCGCTGGTGGTCAGCGAGATCAACGGCGAAGGCCTGTCCTCTTCCGTGGGAGGCACGAACCAGCTGTGGATCGATGCCGCAGCGGCGAAATACTTCACGCGCAACGTCGTGGCCATCGAGCTGACGGCGCAAGAGGTCGCTCCCGACACGCCGGGCACGGAAGACGCGCCGGACGACCAGTACGTCAACCGCCCGAACGCGGGCATAACGAAGGCCGCTTCGTAACGTCTCTTTCGTTCGCGTGGATGCAAGCCGGCCGGAGCCCGTTCTTAGGCTCCTGCCGGCTTTGCTGTCGGTTGGCGCGCCGGGGATGCGGGCCAAAGCTTTGCTAACGGGCGGCGTGCCCTGCAAGGCGCGCCTCGCTGCGAGATGTGGAGGAATTGTAAACCTTGGCAAACTTTTCCAAGACGCCGTTGACGTTTTCTTATTGTTAGCCTAAGATAACAAATGTCAACGGGGGCGCGGAAACGCTCCCGGACCAGCAAACCTCCTCTCTTGCTGACCCGGTGGTGGAGACTCCCTCGTCTGGTCGTCCACCACATCCAGAGCCGGCGAAAGCTCATCCCCCTCTGCTTTCGCCGGCCTCCTCTCCTCGACAATCCTGCACAAAACGAAAGCCGTGCGATCGTGGCGACGTTGCCGGTATCCATAACCTTCGGGCGACGTCGCCCTGATCGACACCCTTTCCCTTGTCAGGCGGCTTCTTTCGCGGTGGCAGCTGATTGGCAGCCTGCCCTCATTCGGGCTTCGAGGTGAGGTGCCAGCCTTCGCAGTAGGGGCAGCGATAGCATCGCAGCCCGGTCGTTCCATGGGCGGCGCAGGAGCGGATGGCCTCTTCGGCGTCGGCGCGGTCGAAATAGCGCTTTTTCGACTCGCATGCCTTTCTGCGCAGGGCGGATTCGTGCTGCTGCTCCTGCTGCACGACGCGCTCGCTTTCGCGGGCGAAAGCATCGTCCGTGTCGCCGAGGTTCGCCATGAAGTCGGCGACCTGTTTTGCACGTGCTGATCGTTTCTTGCTTCCCATGGTGCTCCTTGCGATGAGGGGGCTCGTAAGAATATCACGCCAGGTTATCATGTCAGGTTATCACGTCAGGTTGCTTCGCCGTCCTTGAGGCGGGCGAGCTGATCCTGCAGGCGAGCGCAATGATCCGTTTCCTCGCTGGTCCAAGAGCCAAACAGGATCTCTTGCAAGGCCTGGCACGCCGTCCGGTCTTCTTCGGCCCGAGGATACAAGCACTCCCGTGTGCGGGAGAAGAGTCGCACCTCGTCGAAGAGTCCCGACTGTTCCAGGGCGGACAGGTTGCTTACGATGTCGCGGACGATCCTGTCGTGATGCTTCGGATCGACGGCGCGCGGGATGGTGCCGGCTATCCGCATGAGCTCGTAGCGGATCTGGCAGCTTACCAACGATATTTCAGGTTTGACGGCCATGAGGGCGAGGGAAACGCGGTAGCCGCGGTTCCTGAGAAGCGTGGCGGTTTTCAGGGGGACCTCCGCCGTGTGCAGGGTGCCTTCGACGATGAGGTTGTGTCCCACGCGGGAGAACTCGTCGATGAGCGCTTCGGTCATGTTTCCTGCCCACGTTGCGGTATGCTGCGCGGCATCGATCCCGTAGGCTTCGTCTATCTGATGGTAGCGCGGATGGCGCGAGCGATATTCGTCGCCGTTGATGACGATGACGTTTTTGTCGAAGGCTTCATAGAACACCGCGTGCAGGTTGGTTTTGCCCGCCCCGCTTT